>Ga0070679_100004506_pt1 | contig 12866 bp, 10 predicted proteins | sample KBSC63BmetaG_FD_65652 | JGI IMG/M metagenome (GOLD analysis project Ga0070679, IMG submission 65652) | Corn rhizosphere microbial communities from Kellogg Biological Station, Michigan, USA - KBS C6-3B metaG | ecosystem: Host-associated > Plants > Roots > Rhizosphere | place: USA: Michigan... | reverse complement strand
GCGTCTCGCGCTGATCGTCAGCGCCGCCTGGATGTTGCTGCCGATCAACCTGATGGCCGTGCTGTACGTGGTGCAACGGATGGAAAGTTTGTGCCAGATATTCGTACTGGCCGGGTTGTGGGCGTATCTGCACGGGCGCCGGATGATGTTGACCGCCGACAACGCAGGCCGCGATCGCCGAGGTTTTGCGCTGGCCGTCAGCGGAATCGTGCTGGGCACGGTGCTGGGCCTGACATCGAAAGAAACAGCGGTGCTGCTACCGGTGTTCGCGTTTCTGGGGGAGTGGATCGTCATAGGGTTCACGCGCAATGCAAAAAGCCATTCCCTCTCGCGCTACGCGCGCGTCCGCTTTGCTCCGCCCTTCGTGCCGAAGGAGGAGGATTACCCCCTTCGGCACGAAGGGGGTCGCGCGCAGCGCGGGGGGATGCCGCCGCGCGCTGACCACCGTATCTGGACGTTGTTCACCATCACGCTGTTCGTCCCTGCGGTACTGGGCTTTGCGTGGTTGTTGCGCGGCGCCTTGCGTACCGCTTCATGGTCGGGGCGCGATTTCACCCTCGCGCAGCGGCTCTTGACCGAACCGCGCGTGCTGGTGGATTACCTGCACTGGACGCTGCTGCCCAACCCGATGGTGCTGAGCCTCTATCACGACGAGATCGTGAAATCGACGGGCCTGCTGACGCCATGGACCACGCTTGGCGCGATGCTGCTGCTGGCAGCCTTGATCGCGGTGGCTGTTTGGATGCGCAAGCGGCGCCCGCTGGTTTCGCTGGGCATCGGCTGGTTCTTCGCTGCGCAATTGCTGACTGCAACGCTCATCCCGCTGGAACTGGTTTACGAACAGCGCATGTACTTCGCATCGATCGGCGTGCTGCTGGCGGCGGGTGCACTGCTGCTCGGCCTGCGCTGGAAAATTGCTTTGCCACTGCTGCGTGGCTTCATCGTTGCGGTCGCGCTGCTGTGGTTCGCCGTTGCCACCAACCTGCGCGCGCGGGAATGGTCGAACCCGTTGCGGCTGGCCATTGCCGAGGCCAACCGCCACCCCGAATCCGCGCGCGCGGTGTACGAAGCGGGGCGCCTGCTGCTGATCGCTTCAAACTACCAGCCCGGCAAAATGCTGGACACGTCATGGAAATATCTACGCCAAGCCGACGCGATTCCGGGCGCGTCCGCATTGCCGGACCAAGCCATGATCATGATCGCCGATCATCACAAGCAGGGTGATGACACCGATTACTGGAGCTCGATGATCCAGAAGCTGCGCGATCAGCCGACGCGCCAGGAAGACATCTCCGCGCTGATCTCGCTGACCAACTGCTACGGCTCCGGCATCTGCAAGTTCGACGTGGCGCAATTGCAGCGCGCCTACCAGGCCGCACTGTCGCGCCCGCACCCGATTGCACGTCTGAACGGAGCCTACGCCGACTTCCAGCGCGACATCCTGCACGACGACACGCGGGCAGAGATTTACCTTGCGCGTGCGGTCGCCGGCGACCCGAGCGAATCTGCGTACCGGATCGATCTGGCCGCGTTGTATGCGCGTAATGGCCAAACCGAAAAGGCGCTGGAACAAATCGACGCCCTGCGACGCATGAACCTTGCCGGTCGGCTCGACCGACAGATCGCAATACTTGAGCAGCTGGCGGAACAGGGCAAGATTGCGCCGTAATGGTCGGCCAACGACTTGACTACAAGCACTTTTGGTTATGAGCAAACCAGCTCCTGAACAACCCTTCCTGATCTTCGGCTCGCCGCTGATCGAGCAAGCCGAGATCGACGAAGTCGTCGCGTGCATGGAATCTGCATGGCTTGGAACTGGACCACGCGTCGCGCAGTTCGAGCGCAACTTTGCGGCGTACCAGGGGCTGCAGCCATCGCAAGTCGCGGCGGTGAACTCCTGCACCGCGGCGCTGCATGTCAGCATGGTCGCGGCCGCCTTGGAAACCGGCAGCGAGGTCATCACCACCCCGATGACCTTCTGCGCGTCAGTGAACGCGATCATCCACGCCGGCTTGACGCCGGTGCTTGCGGACGTCGATGCCGCCACGCAAAACATCGATCCGGCCGCGATCGAAGCGGCCATTTCGCCACGCACGCAGGCCGTCCTTCCCGTGCATTTCGCGGGAAGAGCCTGTGAGATGGATCCGATCATGGAGATCGCGCGCAAACACGACCTCAAGGTGATCGAGGATTGTGCGCACGCCATCGAGACCACTTACCACGGACGCAAGGCCGGGACGTTCGGCGACTTCGGCTGCTTCAGCTTTTACGCCACCAAGAACGTCGTCACCGGTGAAGGCGGCATGGTCACCGGCCGCGACGAGGCGCGCATTGCGCGTGCGAAGGTGCTGGCCCTCCACGGCATGAGCAAGGACGCCTGGCACCGATTCGGCGATCAGGGCTACAAGCACTATCAGGTGGTCGAGGCCGGCTTCAAATACAACATGATGGATTTGCAGGCGGCGATCGGCATTCACCAACTAGCACGCGTTGAGCGCAACTGGAAGCGTCGCGAAGCGATCTGGAATCACTACATGGAAGCGTTCGCCGACCTGCCAATCGGCCTGCCGGCGCAGCCTTCACCCGCAACGAAGCATGCATATCACCTGTTCACCATCATGGTGGACGAGGCGCGCTGCGGCATCGCACGGGATGACTTTTTGAACGCAATGAACGCGCGCAAGATCGGCACCGGCGTGCACTATCTTTCGGTGCCGGAACATCCGTTCTACCAGCAACGCTTCGGATGGAAGCCGGAGACGTGGCCCATTGCAATGCGATTGGGGCGGCAGACCGTGAGCCTGCCGCTGTCGCCAAAGCTTTCCGATTCCGATGTCAACCGCGTTATTGATGCTGTGCGAGACATCATTCTCCAAAGCGGGGTCTGAATGCGGCTCTGGAGACAACCAATGCGATGGATACCGGGAACGAAGGGGCCGATCGCCAAGGGAACAATTCGCACCAGCTTCGTGCTGGGTCTTCGCCTTGTGGTGCAGTCCGCCACTCTGTTGATCGTTGCGCGAATGCTGGGGCCGAAGGAGTTCGGCGCGTTCGCGGGCGTGGCGGCGTTGGCGGTAATCCTGGGCACGCTTTCCACATTTGGCACGCACTTGGTTTTGCTGAGCGAAGCATCCAAGGACGCCGTGAGGCGGGCGCAAGTGCTGCCTTACGCGATACCCAGCACTTTGTTTTGCGGCGGAGTGCTACTGGCCGTCTATCTGCTGGTCTGCACGCTGGCATTGCATGAATCCGGCATCTCATTTGGCGTGCTGCTGGCGATCGGCGTCACCGAACTGTGGCTGCAACCGCTGTTCCTGTTTCCCGCAATGGAACATCTGGCGGCGGATCGCCCGGCGGGTTCGCAATTGCTGCAAATCTTGCCGATGGCGTTGCGGCTTGCGGCAGCGGCGACGGTATTCGGGTTGCAGTTGGCCGATCCGCTGGCCGCGTATGCACTCGGCTACCTGATCGCATCGCTGATCGCTCTAGCGTTCGCCACCGCAACCATACCGAGGTGCTGGCCGGCATTCAGCGCCTGGCGAATGCCCAGGCCGGCTGAGCTGCGCGAAACCGCCGGCTATGCGGCGCTCAACATCACGGCCACCAGCCCGGCTGAACTGGACAAGACGCTCGCCACCAAACTGCTGCCATTAGGCGCTGCGGGCCTTTACGCGGCGGGCGCGCGGGCGATCGGCGCCACCACCCTCCCGATTGGTGCCATGCTTCTGTCAGCGCTCCCGCGACTGTTTCGCGAAGGCTGGAGCCAACCTAAACGTACTTCGCGCCTGCTCCGCTACATATTCGTGGCCACTCTTGCCTACAGCGTAATCCTGGCCTTGATGCTGTGGTTCATCGCGCCTTTATTCGTATGGGTGTTCGGAACCAAATATGCCGGCATCCAGCACGTGATCCATTGGCTGTGCTTGGCGGTGCCCGGAATGGCGCTGCGCATGGCGGCTGGCAGCGCGCTTATGGCGCTGGGCAAACCATGGATGCGGGTAGGATTCGAGATCACCGGGTTGGCAATCCTGATGGTTGCCGCTTCTATACTGACCACTTATGTCGGAGCAGAGGGGATGCCGCTGGCATTGGCATGTTCCGAGTGGGGAATGGCGGCAATTGGTCTGGCGCTGATCACGAGGGAAATGATGTCGCCCAAAAATCGTATTCCCGCCCGGAAACCCGCGGGCATCTAACCGTGAACCTTTATCATTTGCCAGTCCGTATCCATTGGGTAAGCCCAGCGTCTCGATGAATAAGCGCCATCGGATTGCCCTTCATAGTCACGCCTACCGGCCAAACCGTTAACTGAACTGTCCAGGAGCCAAGTAACCACGTGAAACGCGCGCTCATTACCGGCATCACCGGGCAGGACGGGTCATACCTTGCGGAGTTCCTGCTTGGAAAAGGCTACGAGGTCCATGGGATCAAACGCCGCTCGTCTTCGTTCAATACTGAACGCATCGATCACCTCTATCAGGACCCGCATGCACCGAATCGTAGGTTGGTTCTGCATTACGGCGACCTGACCGACGCGACGAATCTGATCCGCATCATCCAGCAGGTGAAACCTGACGAAATCTACAACCTCGGTGCACAAAGCCACGTGCAGGTGTCATTCGAGACACCGGAATACACCGCCAACAGCGATGCGCTGGGCACCCTGCGCCTGCTGGAGGCCATCCGCATCCTGGGTTTGGAGAAGACCACGCGCTTCTATCAAGCATCGACGTCGGAATTGTACGGCCTGGTCGCGGAAACGCCACAGAACGAACACACGCCATTCCACCCGCGGTCGCCCTATGGGGTGGCGAAGCTTTACGCCTACTGGATCGTCGTGAACTACCGTGAGGCGTACGGAATCTGCGCATGCAACGGCATCCTGTTCAATCACGAGTCCTCGGTTCGTGGCGAGACATTCGTTACCCGCAAGATCACGCGAGCGCTGGCGCGCATGCACCTGGGCCTGCAGGACTGCCTGTATCTCGGAAACCTGGACGCACGCCGTGACTGGGGCCACGCGCGTGATTACGTGGAAGCGCAGTGGCTTATGCTGCAGCAGCCGGAGCCAGAGGATTACGTGATCGCCACGGGTACCCAGCATTCAGTGCGCGAATTCGTCGAACGCGCCGCGCTGGAATTGGGAATCGAACTGGAATGGCGTGGTACCGGCGAGCAGGAACATGCAGTGGTTGCATGCTCGCCGAACGACTCCAAGGCACGGACGGGACAGCGAATCGTTGCAGTTGATCCACGCTACTACCGTCCCGCCGAAGTGGACACGTTGCTGGGCGACGCGAGCAAGGCGCGCGCGAAGCTCGGCTGGACCGCACGCAGCGGGTTCAGTGAACTGGTGAGGGAAATGATGGCAGCCGATCTGTCGATTGCACAACGGGATTCGCTGGTCGAGCAATCCGGCTTTCAAATCACACGACACCACGAATGATCTTCGCCCCCGTTACATCCAAAATCTTCGTGGCCGGCCATCGCGGCATGGTGGGATCGGCGATCGTGCGACGCCTCGAGGCGGACGGCTTTGACAACCTCATCCTGCGAACGCGGCAGGAACTCGACCTGACCGACCAGTGTGCAGTCGGAGACTTTTTTGCGAGTGAACGGCCCGAATACGTGTTTCTGGCTGCAGCACGGGTTGGGGGCATCCATGCCAATTCCACCTATCCGGGGGAGTTCATTCGCGACAACCTTGCCATCCAAAGCAACGTGATCCACAGCGCATGGCAACACGGTACTCGTAAGCTCCTGTTCCTCGGATCATCCTGCATCTACCCGCGCGACTGTCCGCAGCCGATCAAGGAAGAGTATTTGCTGACCGGCCCGCTGGAGCCCACCAATCAGTGGTACGCGATCGCAAAGATCGCGGGCCTCAAGATGTGTCAGGCGTACCGCAGGCAATACGGTTTCGACGCCATCTGCGCGATGCCGACGAACCTCTATGGCCCAGGCGACAATTACCACCCGGAAAACGCGCACGTCGTCCCGGCGCTGATCCGGCGCTTCGACGAAGCGCTGCGCGAGGGCGCCAGCGAAGTGGTTGTGTGGGGCACGGGCACCCCCTTGCGGGAATTCATGCATGTCGACGACCTCGCCTCCGCGCTGGTCACGCTGATGCAGACCTACAGCTCCGAGAATCCGGTGAACGTCGGTTCGGGCGATGAGGTATCCATTGGCGACTTGGCGCGCATGATCGCCGGCGTCGTTGGATTCACGGGCACAATCCGGTTTGACAGCGGCAAGCCAGACGGTACACCGCGCAAACGGCTGGATGGAGAGCGGTTACGCGAGCTCGGGTGGTCGCCATCCATCGACCTCGCGCAAGGGTTGAGCCTCGCATACGCATGGTTTCGCGACCATCACAGAGCCGAGCATGCCGCAGATTGAACGGCTGGTCACAGGGTGGCGGCATCTGCGTCATTGGGTGCAAGGCACCGAAGCACACGAACGCACCCGCGAAGCGCTGGGCGCGCTTCTTGCGCGTCAGGTCGCGCTGCAAGAGCACCCCGTCAGTCTCGCTGCCGTGGAATTCCGCATACACTCCCAGTTCGGCGACGACGGCATCATCCAGTGGTTAATCGCCCGGCTGCCGGGCCTGCCAAAGCTGTTCGTCGAGTTTGGCGTGGAAGATTACACCGAGGCCAATACCCGCTTCCTGATGGTGAACAACGCTTGGCGCGGCCTGGTCATGGACGGCTCCCGTGAAAACATTCGCCGCCTTCGAAACCGTGGCTGGTTCTGGCGCCACGATCTCACCGCGATCTCGCGCTTTCTGACCCGCGATAACGTCGACGAATCCATCAACGACTGGGCACGAGGCCGCAATGTCGGATTGATGCACATCGACGTGGACGGTAACGACTATTGGCTGTGGGACGCGGTGCACTGCATTACCCCCGGTATCGTCATCATGGAATACAACGCCATATTCGGCGCAGAACGCCCGATCACAATTCCATACCAGGCAAACTTCAGCCGCTTCACCGCACATCGTTCGGGGCAGTACTTTGGCGCATCCCTGCCAGCTCTCGCACATTTGGCCGACACGAAAGGCTACGCCCTCGTCGGCGTGAACAGCGCAGGCAACAATGCATACTTCGTGCGCCGGGAATTGCTTGACGAACGCCTCCGGGCCGTCGATGTTCGGGACGCCTTCGTCTCCCCCCAATTCCGCGAGAGCCGGGACGACGGCGGTCGTCTGGACTATCTCGATTTCCAGGGGCGGCAAGCGCGTATTCGCGGGATGCCCGTCGTGGATGTGATTACGGGAAAAACGGAAACGTTTAGTTACTAGCGAAGTCATGTAACGGCACCATTCTCCACCGAGATGTGTCGGCACTGGCAACAGGCCCAAGGCTGGACCGTACGCCAACCTCGTACCCGAAACCTAACCGAAGGCGGCACGATGCATCACCAGATAGCACAGGCGTTATTCAACCACGCATTGAAAATGCCGTCACACTTCCACGGGCGCGCTCGTCGAATCGTACTAACTTATTCCGCTGGGATCACTTCAATAGTTCGCCATATGTGGCGAGATCCCGTCGTAACCTACCGCCTCTGCGGCGCAGAGTTAGCACTTCCGGTGTCGCACGCATTGCCTCGCATCTTATTAAGGAATCCAAAGTATGCGACGAATTTAGGTCGTATAGCTGCGTCCGTATTCATGAAATATGCAGATTCTTGCATGATAGACATAGGAGCCAATATCGGAGACACCGTGGCGATAGTTCGTAGCCACTGCCGTGCACCCATACTCTGTATAGAAGGCGACACCTTCTTCTTCTCCCTACTTGGAAATAACACGAAACAATTTACCAATATCGAATTAGACGCACGACTCGTCGGTGACAGATACGAAACTATCCCAGGCGCGCTTAATTCACAAGGCGGGACGAGTCACCTTTCACGACAGGGCGTTGGACAGCTCAGTATGTGGCCCCTTGCAGACATTCTATGTGACCATCCGAGATTTAGAAACGCAAAGTTATTGAAGATTGATACCGATGGGTTCGACACATTAATATTAAGGGGAGCAACAAATTTTCTTGAAACTACTCACCCAATCGTATTCTTCGAGTATGACCCATATTTCTTTCTGCCTCATGATCCACACGGAATTGATATTATGTCGCGTCTCAACCGTAGCGGATATACGAACGCGTTGTATTTCAAAAATACAGGCGAATTAAATGCAGGTATTACATTAAACGACGACGCTGCTCTCCGTACCTTACACCAAGAATGTACTGGCCATAAGGGCAAATACTATTTTGATGTATGCGTATTTCATGCAGAAGACAATGATCTGTTTAAAAAAATCTATGCCGATGAAGCCCAAGGTTAGGTCACGGAATGAAAGTCTTATTCGACCATCAGATTTTTGCCTCTCAACGATACGGTGGCATATCCCGTTATTTTTCTGAGATAGCAAGAAATATAGCTGAATCTGGTAACGCAGACGTTCATGTTCTTTGCCCGCTTTACGTTAACGAGTACATACGTTCTACTCGCAGAGTAAAAATCTGGGGTAGGCACATTCCCCAGCCACCATATTCAGTAGTTTTATTGCGAAATCTGAACGCAGTACTTGCACCCCTATATAGAGAAGCAAGAATGGCAACAAATATTTATCATGAAACTTATTTTTCGAGATTAAGAATTGCGCCGAATAACACGCCCGTAGTCGTCACGGTTCACGACATGATACACGAGAAATTCTATGCAAATTTTAACAGATTAGATCGCACCCGAGAGGCGAAAAAGGCAGCGGTTGAACGAGCGGATCACGTTATTTGTGTATCCGAAAACACCCGCAGAGATTTGCTCGAGCTTTATGATATTGATTCCGGCCGCGTATCGGTCGTCTACCATGGGTCGTCGTTCTTCGTCCGTGACTCAGCTTTACCGCGTCATCGCTCGCCGCAGCTTTTGTACATCGGTTCTAGAGGATTCTATAAAAACTTTGCGAACCTCATCAGGGCACTAGGGCTGTCGCGGCTTACAACTGAGGGTTTTTCGCTGGTTTGTTTTGGGGGCGGACCCTTGTCGCGAACGGAGAGAGCAATGGTGGACAAGCTTGGCTTGCAGAACCATATACGCCAAGTGACGGGCGGCGACGATGTGCTATTTCAACTCCTACAACAATCGGCGGCACTCGTTTATCCCTCGCTTTACGAGGGCTTCGGAATTCCCCTTCTTGAGGCGATGTCGTGCGGATGCCCGGTAGCGTGCTCGAATACGAGCTCGCTACCCGAGATTGCCCAAGACGCGGCTGTTTTTTTTGACCCCACTGACGCCGGGTCTATCCGTGACGCGATTGAGTCTATCGTCTTTTCTCCGACCCGAAGCGCCGAATTGGCGGCGCGCGGCTTACGTCGGTCATTGGATTTTTCTTGGGGCCGAAGCGCCGCAGCCACGCTAGATGCCTATCGAACGATCTCATGATGCGCATATTGTTCGTCGCTAAACGTCAGCCACAACAACGCGACTTGATTGAGCGACCCTACGGGCGTTTTTATCATCTTCCGGCGGCACTTGCCGCTATGGGCCATAATGTTCACATCCAGTTGTACAGCCACCGAAAGATGCAATCGGTGGAGACGTTGCGCGATGGCGTTGTGTGGACAAGCCTCGACGTCCGCATGCTGGGGTTGCACGCCCTGCTTGCCCGTGCAGGGCAAGAGGCAACCACGTTTGCGCCGGATTACATCGTAGGTTGCTCGGATGCCTGGTACGGCTGGATGGCCCACTGGCTTGCGCGCCGTTCAGGCGCGCGCCTTGCAATCGATGCCTACGACAACTTCGAAGCCTACATGCCGTGGAACCTCCCGCTGCACTGGAAATGGCATGCTGCCCTTCGCGCCGCAGACGTCGTGACTGCCGCTGGCCCGCAACTGGCCGCGCGGCTCGACGGCTACCGCCTTGGCCGGATGCCAACGGTCATCGTTCCCATGGCGGCCGACCCCCTGTTTTTGCCTTGCGATCGGATCGCGGCACGCCGCGAATTGAACCTCCCCGTCGATGCACCGCTCGTCGGCTACTGCGGTGGATGGGCAAGCAACCGGGGAACAAACGTCCTCATCGAGGCATTCCGGAAAGTACGCTCGGCTCGCCCCGAAGCAAGACTCGTGCTCACGGGCAAGCCACCGTCTCACGCCCTCGCTGAAGAGGGCGTTCTTGCACTTGGTTATGTCAAGGACAGCCAATTGCCCAAGGTGCTTTCTGCGCTCGACGTCGCCTGCGTGATCACCGCCGACACCGCGTTCGGACGCTATAGCTACCCGGCCAAGCTTTGCGAAGCCATGGCTTGTGAGGTGCCCGTTGTCGCAACCGGCACGGATCCGGTTCGCTGGATGCTGAAGGATGACCAGCATTTCTTCGTCCCAGTCGGCAACGCAAGCGCGATGGCTAAAAGTTTGCTGGCACGATTGGCGAACCCGACCCGTATCCAGTACCCACAACTGCCCACATGGAACGAAAGCGCCGCGCACTTCGAGCAGGCACTTGTGCATGGGCGCGAACACTGACCGCAATATGCTGAGGCGCAAGCACCCATCTACCGAGCGGCTGACCACGCGGAGAAGTGGCCCCGACCGCAGTGAAACCGGTACGCCGTATCACCGCCCTGTATTCGCAGGCTCAACGTAATAGATGAGAGTGGGAATGATGCGCCTAAGCGCTTTCAATACTGTGTCAGGTGTTATACGCAGCAGCTTTGCGCCGAATGAGTCAGGCCGCTCGATCTCGAACGTCGCCCGCCAAGCTTCGATGCAAAGATTTCGGTGGCGAAACCCGGCACCATCGAGCATCCGTTCGAGCTGGCGCATTTGCAGCGGCTCGCAATCGTAGAACTTGCCCTTGCGCATCAAGCGCAGGTAGGGCGTGCGCCACACGTGCGGCCACCAACTCAGGAATTTCAACTTGAAGTGGGGTTCGGTCAGCATCCAGCGGTTGGGCACCGCAAGGTACCCGACGCCATCCGGCTTCATCACCCGGCGAACTTCCTTCAGGTGCCGGTGTTGGGCGCTGGAATCCCCCACGTGTTCGATAACGTGGTTGGTGATGACCACGTCAAAACTCGTGTCTGCAAAGGGAAGCTCCACGCCTTCGACTTGGTATTCGTATCCGTCATGAACGAGGCAGTTGTCGACCACGTCCACCGCAGTCACATTGCAGCGCAATTGCGGATGCATCGCGAAGTAGTGTGCGATGCCCCCTGAGCCGGTGCCGATTTCCAGCATCTTGATCGGTTGCGGGCGATGAGCGATATCAAGCAGGCGCTCGATCTTCAAGGCCTTCCAGTCACGCGATGGCAAGTCGAGTACCGCATGCGGCTGTCGGTCAACTGCGCGGGTATTCATGGCAGTGAATTGCTCGAACGCTGAGGTTTTCCAATCGACGCCAATTGTTCAGCAATTCCCGTACCGAATCTTGGCCAGGCGAATCCTCTCGCAAACGCGACACACGGCTCGCGCAGGGTATCGCGCTGCGCGAGCGTCGCCGCAACCGCATCCGCGAAAGCGGCGTAGTCTCCAGTCGTGATGAGACGCCCCGATTGACCGTCGGCGACTGCATCGACCACTCCGCCGGTGGCGAACGCCACCGTGGGGAGTCCCTGAGCGGCGGCTTCCACCGCAACCATGCCGAACCCTTCCGGGTCGCCGGGAATTTCGCGCACGGGGAATACATGGACGTCCGCAGAGCTGTACAGGGCAAGCAGTTCCTTGTCGGACACTTTTCCGAGGAAACGAACATTCTTGACGATTCCCGCGGCCTCTGCGGCCGCCTGAATGCTCGCAGGCGTTTGGGTCTCCGCATGCAGCGCCTGGTTCGGTGCATCACCGACGACCAGCAACGTCACGCCAGGTTGCGCTGCGACAATTCGCGGCAGACAACGAGTAACGAATTCACGAAGGCCCTTGCGGGTCGACAGACGGCCAACCGAGAGCAGCAAGGGGCCGCCGCCGAGCCCGCGACGCGCGCGGAAGGATGCGGCATCTGCGCGTGCTGATGGCGAAGAGTTGAATTCCGCGTTCACGGAAAGCATGTCGACACCGGGGTGCACGATGCCGATGCACGCGGGATCAACGCCGATATCGCGACACAACCCGGCCGTGGCACTGCTGTTGGCGACGACGCGGTTTGCATGGCGGATCGCTGGCAGCCATAGCGCGCGGTAGACAAGATGTTTCACGACGATGTCGAGGCCATGCACATACACCGCCATCTGCGCGCCGACCATGCGCGCCACGGATCGCGCAATCGGCGCGGTGAGTCCGCTGCCGGCCAGCACGATGTCGGGTCTCCAGACACGTCCTTCGCGGCGAGCGAGCTTGCGCGCGCGCAACAGGAATTTCCAGAGCGGCTGCAATGGCGCTTCGCGAACGGGAACCCCATCCGGCGCCCACGCGGCCGCGCCGGCGGGACCAACCACGCGTACCTCGGCAAACTTCGACAATTCTTCCGCCATGTGCCAGTTGAGGCGCTCCATTCCGCCGACAAGCGGCGGGAGGTTGCGTGTAATAAGAAGAATGCGCATACCCGCTTGTTACGAGTCGCGCCGATAAGTCAGCGACGTGATCTGTTCCGAAATCAGGCCAATCAAAAACACGATCACGGAAGCGCTCCATAGGGCGACACTGATCAGGCTGAGTCGGCTGAACTCCAGGAACGTGTAAATCCAGTAGGCCCAACCCAGTGCGAAAAATGCAACCGCGGTGGGCGCGAACAATTTCAGCGGCGCATACAACGTGGCGATCTTGAAGATGATGAGCAGGAAGCGCACGCCGTCACGCAGCGGCTTGATGTGGCTTTTGCCGATGCGCTCGGCGGCCTTGATCGGCACGTACGCG
>Ga0070679_100004502_pt1 | contig 12871 bp, 13 predicted proteins | sample KBSC63BmetaG_FD_65652 | JGI IMG/M metagenome (GOLD analysis project Ga0070679, IMG submission 65652) | Corn rhizosphere microbial communities from Kellogg Biological Station, Michigan, USA - KBS C6-3B metaG | ecosystem: Host-associated > Plants > Roots > Rhizosphere | place: USA: Michigan... | reverse complement strand
ACTGATTGATTTCGGAGATATATCTAAGTACGCAAAATAGCCCAATCATGGGTTCGAACATCGTAGAGCCAGCGGAGCAAACGCTTTTAGGTCTAAAAACAAGGAGATTTTGGGGAGGAGTTTTAACGGTTCGAACCTTACTTGACTTTACAATATTTTTATGATACCATTATTATCGGTGGTTCCTTAGCAATAAGGTTCGCGCCTAAAGCTGAAACACATACACACAGGAGTGACTTTAATGCGCGAAGATTCAGACTTTCCGCAGGTTCCCGTCAAGATCGCTCACATCGCTGAGCCGAAGCGTTATCCGGTCGAAGAGATCGAGCAATGTTTCTCAATCGACCTCAACGGCTATGCGAAAAAGTACCCCTTCCCACAGGGGGGGGGCGACGACGCCACAAAGGAACTGAAGCCGCATGAGATCTTCGAGAAGATGCTCAGCAACGGCTGGAAAGCCAGCATGATCGGCTGGGCCCGCGATGACGGCCACGTCAACTTCGGCCAAGCTCCCACGGTTAACCACAGGCTGGTGGCTGTGATGGTCAAGCTCAAGGCGCGCTAGTTTCGGGCGCAAGCCCCAACGCTCACTGCAGAACGCTCATCGTTCTTGGTGAGCGTTTCTGTTTTATAAGAAGTCTGAAATGAAAAATTGTTTTGCAAATGAGTTCTAACCGCGTTCAGCTCCCGGAGCAGAGTAGAACTGGTAGTGTGGGGTCGTTTGACTTTCCATTTATGCTCCTGTGCGCGGGCACGGCTCTAACTTCTATTTGGTTTGAGCACTTGCTGCCCGAAAAGCTCATTCCTACTTTCTTTATTGTCGGCTTTGCCAGCTTCCTTATTTGGGCACCTACTGTGGTCTACAAGTTCTACGCTAAGCTCCGCTAGGCTTCTTTGGGATTTATTTGACATATACTATTATATATGGTATCATTAGAGCATGGCAGAAATCAGCACGTACGTGTGCTCAAACAATCAGTGCAAAATGACGCTCCGCTTGGGGCGCGACTTCCCTGTCTGGAAGCAAGACACGCCGCGCAATTTGCAAACACCAACACCGTCAAAAGACGCCGAGCGGTTTATTGACCGCTATCGCACCGACGTTTTGTGCACCTCGTGCCGTAAAGTGGTTGATGCAGCCGACCTGTGCTCCAACTGCGATGCCCCATCGTTGCGCCAAGAACAGCTAAACGAGTCGTGTCCGCAGTGCTCTATGGGCACCTTTGCACTCTCGCATCTGAGTGTCTACTAGCATACTCTTTAAGTAAGAGCTTTTCTTTTGCCTTATACTTAAGGAATGAATACACGCACCATTGTTGCGGCGTTTGTGGGCGCCGTATTGTTTGCACTCCCCACGCTCGCGCTCGCCGACGCATCGGCAAGCATTGTATCGCTTTTTCCTTCCGACACGGTCGGTGTTGGCACCCCCGTCAGCTTTACGGTGTTAACCAGCGGCTTTACTAATCCAGCCTACAAAGTAGTTGACTCCTTTCCAGGCGGCGTGACGTCGATAAACATAAACAGCCAGGGCAACTTTTCGTGGACGCCAAACAACAGCGACTTGGGTTCGCACGCTATCACCGTGACCGTAACCGACTCGCAAGGCAACACCGCAAGCGTTTCGCAATCGATTACCGTCGAGCAACCCACGGTAACGATAAGTGGTTTGCTGCCAGGAACGAGCGTGCAGTTTGGCGTACCGGTATCGTTTAGTTTCTCGAGCGTTGGATTTGTAGGTCCGCAGTACAGCATTGCCGATTCATTTTTTTATTCCTCGGTCAACTATAGCAACACGCACGCGGACAACACTTTTCAATGGACGCCGCTTTTCCAAGACGCCGGTATTCACACTATTGCAGTGACGGCGCGCGACTATCAAGGCCACTTGGCGAGCTCCTCGGTACAAATTACGGTAACAGGATATCCGAGCGTTTCAATCGTGTCGGTTCCCGCAAACCACTATGCATACGTTGGCGTGCCTACTACCTTTGCCGCAACAACAACCAACATCACGTCGCCCGCTTACTCGGTCAGCGACGCGTTTACATCTTCTCTCGGCACCTCAACGCTTGCTATTAACCCTTCGGGAGTGGTGACTTGGACGCCAAACAGCAACGACCTTGGGTCGCACCTCTTTACGGTTGTGGCAAAAGACTCAAACAACAACTCGTATACGACACAACTCACGCTGCAAGTACTTCCGGCGTCGGCTGCTCCTGTTGTTATGCCAGTACCAACAACAACGAGTGCGCCCGCTCCGGCAACAACGGTGCAAACAGGTATAAAGTTTGGCTATACCTTTAAAAACTGGCTTACCGTTGGGAGCTCTGGCGCTGATGTCACCGCATTGCAGCAACTGTTAACCAAACTCGGATTTTACTCGGGGCCGGTTACGGGTTACTTTGGCAACCTTACCAAAGGAGGAGTGCAAAATTTCCAGACGGCAAACGGATTTGAATCGATAGGCTCAGTTGGCCCTCTTACCCGCGCAGCATTAAGTGCCAAGTAGCATGGGTGACAGCACACTGCGTTGGATACTGGTGGTAGTACTCTCGACACTTGGCAGTGCCATACCTTTACTCTGGGGCGCGGGCGAATTTTCTTTTTCCTCTATTTTACTTGGTGGCCTGGGCGCCATAGCCGGCATCTGGATCGCCTTTAAGATGAACAATAGCCACTACTAAATTATTTCTTTGCCCACAACTGTGGCGCATGCTTGATACACTTGCAGCCTTTGGGTTTTATATACGCCTCAAAATAGTCGGTGTCGTAGTCGTAATGTAATTCCTCTCCGACTTTAATGTTGCGTTTGGCAAGTACGTACACGCGGCCTTTGTAGATGTCTATTTCGCAGTTAGGACGGCAGGAGTGGTTGATGTAGCGCGCGGTGTTCCACCTGACGGCACCATCAATCGTTTTGGTTTTGGTCACTTCAAAAAGGTAAAGACTGTTGGAGTCTTCTTCCTGCTTTTTAGTTAAAGTCGGCCCTTTGTACTCGATAATGCATTGCCCTTTCTTTACCTGGCTCAACGTAAAAAGCCCCAAGCCTGTTAAAGAGCGCTTTACTTTAAGATCGAACTTTTCAATATGAAATTTGCCCTTCTTTTTGTGGGTATGGGTCTTGATATGTTTTTTTGTCACAACGTGTTCTACCCTACCATGAAAGTCGCGATTGAAAAAGAAAAATCCCGCTTTCGTCTTTGTTAAAAGCGGGATAGGTTATTCAGCTGCCTGCAAATATTTGGCAGAAATCGAAGGTAGTGGCTTGGTCGGGAGTGGAATGCCTGCGGCCACGAGAAGGTCTTCGCAAAACTTGATGAAGTCCTCCGGACAGTTGCGGACATTAGTGCAGTAGCTCATGAAGTAGGCGCCGGCTTTTTCCTCGTCCCCCTTAAAAAACTCAAGAAGGAGCTGGAAGTCGCCATACAGCTTGGCCCGATCGGCTTTTTTGCCAAGCTCGATAGCGGCATCAAGAAGCTTGTTAATGTAGAAAATCCACATCCGATCCTGAGGGTCGATTTTGACACCAGGACTAATAATCTTGTCCAAGGTTTGCATACGCTGTCCTTTCGCAAGCTGTTTCAAACCAAACGTTCCTCTGGCCATATAACACCAAACTCATCCGTAAGTTGCAAGTTCCTTAATTATTTCGTTGCAAAACAAGCCCTTTTCTGTATCATTAATACCTAGCAACTAAGCGTTTTTGGGCACCCTCCCTCCATGCCGACTTCCTCCCAAAACACCCGACTTTATATACAACGCTTCATATTTGTGGCGCTTTCTTGTGCGGCCACTTCGTTCATTGGGTTTAAACTTTTGCCAATCACGGCTGGTTCAGTTGCACTCATTTGGCCGACAAGCGCGATTGGCATTGGGTTGTTGTTTTTGTACGGGCTTGATTTGTGGCCGGCAATTACCTGTAGCATCTTTGCGATGTTTGCGTGGCGCAACGGCAACATCCCACTTGATCTAGCGGTGGCGGTAGCTGATACGATTGAAGCGTACTTGGGCGCGTATTTTTTAAAATACTACGTCGACTTGCATCCGCTCATGTACCGCTTGCGCGACAGTTTGGGGATGCTCGTGGCATGCATTGCGCCTACGCTCCTCTCAGCAACAATCATCGAAGGAGCATCGTATAGCTTAGGACGCATACCGTTTACCGCTTTGCCGGCAATGATAAGCGACGTGTGGATCGGACATGCGGTGAGCGCATTGACATTTACACCCTTTCTTATCCGCTGGCTGTATCGTCCCTTTTTCAAAAAAACGCGCGGCGAACTTGCAGAGGGACTCGTGCTCTTCACTAGTATTGCAGTGACTAACTATCTGATTTTTTGGACTTCCTATGGCTCGATTGGCTCGGTCTCGCTTGTGTACCTCGTATTTATTTTGTTGATTTGGGCAGCACTACGCTCTGGCCCTCGCGGCACAACGCTTGCGCTTGCGCTCACCGCGGTCGTCGCTGTGCCAAGCGTTATGTACGGACATGGACCTTTACAAAAATCGCCCGTGGGCCAAGCGGAATTTGCGATACAGGTGTTTATGGGGCTTTTGGAAATGATATTCCTTATTTTTGTGTCGCTAGTCGAAGAACGCAAAGAAGCGATGATATCGCTCCGGACTAGCGTGTCAGATCTTGAGCGCGCGATTGAAAAAATAAAATACGAAGATCAGACTAAAACCAACTTCTTGGCTATTTTGGCGCATGAGTTGCGCAATCCGCTTTCGCCCATTGTTACGTCAGTCGAACTTTTGAAAGAGGACATTACCGAACCCGCGCAAAAAGAATCGCTCGAAATTATCGAGAGCCACACACGTACCATTTCCCTTCTGCTCGACGATCTTTTGGATATCAGCCGCATTACGCAAAACAAGCTTGAGCTGCGCCGCGAGCGCGTGTCGCTCCAGTATGCGGTCAACCGATCGGTCGAGTCGGTAGGCCGTTTTTTAAAATCGCAGCGGCACACCGTGGAAGTTTTTTTGCCGAACGAAGAGATATTTTTAGACGGCGATCCAGTGCGCATCGAGCAAATATTGGTCAACTTGCTTAACAACGCGGGCAAATACACCGACCCGGACGGCAAAATCACCGTGTCGGCCGTACCGGTCGGCAAATTTGCGAGCATCACGGTTAAAGACACCGGCATCGGCATTGCGCCCGAAAAATTGGCAGGCGTATTCGAGCCGTTTGGCCAGCAAGGCGGCATCATGCGCCAGCCGGGCGGTCTTGGTGTGGGTCTTTCGCTTTCCAAGCGCATCGCCGAAATGCATGGCGGATTGATCGAAGCCAGAAGCGCGGGCTTGGGGTACGGCAGCAGCTTTACGGTGTTTTTGCCGCTCTCAAGCGGCGAAGCGAAGCCGGGGCTTACGCGCACTTTTGTAAACCGCCTTCGCGGCTCTACGGGAGCTGCTGATAAGAAAACAATCCTTATTGTAGACGACAACGTGCCGGCTGCGAAGGGTTTGGCAAGCTTGCTCAGCCGGCGCGGTCACACGACGCTCCTGGCACACAGCGGCCAAGAAGCTTTGGAAAAAGCGCGCGATACAAAACCTGACTGCATCGTGCTCGACATCGGCTTGCCGGACATGGACGGCTTTGCCGTGGCAGAAAAGATCCGTGCCGAATTTTCGCCTGTGCCAAAACTCGTCGCCCTTACCGGCTACGGGCAAGAAGAGGACAAACAAAAAACGCGCGCCGCGGGTTTTGACGCCCATCTTATAAAACCGGTTACTGTTTCTGATGTGGAAGCTGCACTTTCTTAGTTTTCTTTTTCGATTTTCTCGCGACCGTCCATATAGGGACGCAACACTTCGGGGATGCTAATGCTACCGTCTTCGTTTTGATAGTTTTCCATGATTGCAATTAACGGGCGCTCGGAAAGCGCTGTCGCATCATTCATATGTATGGGCTCAACCGAGCCGTCGGCCTTTTTAAAGCGCGTGTTCAAGCGGCGCGCCTGGAAGCCGCCTATATAGTCGGACGTGTGCGTCTCGCGGAATTTGTCTTGGCCCGGCATCCAGCACTCGATGTCTATTTGCCGCTGGTCGGGAAAGCCCATGTCGCCAGTGCAGATTGCCATCACCTGGTACGGAAGTTTAAATTGCTGCAGCAAATATTCTTGTATTGCGACCATCAAGTTTTGCTCATCAAGGCCGTCTTCGGGCAGTGCAAAACTCTCCATTTCTAATTTATTAAACTGATGCAAGCGCAAAATGCCGCGCGTATCTTTGCCGGCTGCGCCCGCTTCGCGCCTAAACGCTGGCGTGAGCGCCGCGTAGCGCTTGGGCAGCTCTTCTTCTTTGAGCATCTCGTCCATGTGCAGAGGACCAAGCGTATGCTCAGCAGAGCCAATCAGCACCAGATCATCTTTGTCCAAATAAAAGCGATCTTCAATCGGGTCGAGGCGCGCCATGCGGTTCATTACTTGCGAGCGCATCATCAGTGGCGGCATCACTACTTGAAATGGTTTTGCAGATACCTTGAGTCCTTTTTCATCAATGAGCTTTTGCAAAGTCTCGCGCGAGGTAATGGTATCGAATGCAAAGCGCATCATTGCCATCTCAAGTTCCGCAAGCCCTCCCTTTATATATGTAAAGCGGGGTCCGGAGATGTCTGCAGCTTTTTCGTTATCAATCAACCCTAAATTCTTACCCAAGTCCCAGTGCGCTTTCGGGACGAAATTAAATTCCGGTTTCTCCCCAAACGTGCGGATAACCACATTGCCAGACTCATCGGGGCCGATCGGCGTATCGGCCGACGGGATGTTGGGGATTTTAATCATCAAACCCACCAGCTCTTTTTCTACTTCTTTAAATTTCTCTTCAGCCTGCGCCACTTCTTCTTTGAGCCGCTTGCCTGTCTCCCTAAATTCTTCGCTCGGCGAAGGGCTGGCAGATTTGGATGCTTCGTTGCGTTTGCGGTTAAGTTCGCTCACGGTGCCGGCAAGCGTCTTGCGCTCTTCGGCAAGACTCAGAAGGCGGTCCAGGTCGACCGTCCCTTCTCTATTTTTGTTTTTGAGTGCCGCGCGGACAATGTCGGGGTTGTCCCGTATAAATTGAATGTCGAGCATAGCTTTGGTATATACAGCGTACAATGACCTGGCCGATACGACAACTCACCAAAAACGAATTTCCCGACCTGTTGTGCGAAATTCCCGACCGTCCCGACACTCTATATATAAGAGGAGTAATGCCGCCCAAGGATGCAATATATCTGTGCGTCGTGGGCTCGCGCGCATGCACGCCGTATGGCAAACGTATGTGCGCACGGCTCATTGCCGGTCTTTCTTCTTATCCGATTGTGATTGTTTCTGGCATGGCGCTTGGCATGGACGCCGAGGCGCACAAAGCGGCGCTTGATGTCGGCTTGCCAACAGTTGCCGTGCTGCCCAGCTCGCTTGATACGCGCAGCATGTATCCATCCGCGAACAAAGCATTGGCGGAGCAAATTTTAAAACACGGCGGCGCGCTCATAAGCGAATACGGCGAAGAACACAAAGCAATGTTGCATGATTTTGCCAAACGCAACCGCATTGCTGCCGGCATGTCAAAAGCTGCTTTGATAATCGAAGCGGGCGAAAAGTCGGGCACCTTGATTACCGCTAGATTGGCGATGGACTACAACCGCGAAGTAGTATGCGTGCCGCATGATTTAGATAAAGAAACGGGCAAAGGCGTTAATAATTTAATCCGCGAAGGTGCCACGCTGGTGCGGAATTCCGATGACATTTTACGCACACTTGGCTTTGAACCTGCAGTTGATCCTCTCCAGCCTGCACTCCCTACCGACCTAAGCGACAGTGAAGCAAAAATTTTACTAGAACTCACCGGAGCATTAGTAAAAGACGATTTGCTCGAAGCTGCTGGACTTTCCGCCCAAGAAGCAAGCATTGCGCTCTCGTCACTGTTAATCCGGGGCCTTATCGTCGAGCGCCTTGGCAAAATTGAAAGAGTGTAGTATAATAGCAACCAGATTGAAAGGAGGACAGGTTGTATCTCTATGCACTCATGCGCTCTGAACTGCTGGATCTTGAGCTTTTAGCCGCGATCCTAAAAGAGGCCGATCTTGTAACACGCGATGTTCCAGAGTCGGAAAAGTTTGATGTATTTGATGCGTACTGTGAAAGGCACCAGATCCAGGTGCGGACGCGGTTTTTCGGCGACTATCAGTATCACTAGTTGCGTTGCGTACAATCGCCACTCGCAAAGAAAGCTACGATCATGGCTGATGACTCGAAGCTTGTGGAACTCTTGAGGTTCTACAAGAAGAAAGCTACCGTCACTCGTCCCGAAGTAGGAATCCTAACCGGCAAATCTGTGGGCCAGATCGCAGGTATCTGCAATCGCGCAGCTATTACCGGTTGGCCCAAGATCGAGCCCGAAGTTGTCCGCGACCGGTCATGCCAGTTTCCTGTCTTAAAAAATGGACAGCGGTATGTATGCGGTCTCATGCGCTCACAAGGCGTTGATGCAGATCCGCTTCGATGCAGCGATCATCGAGAGATGATTTGGGATCCTGCTAAGGAATAATGACCGTTTAGTTTGTTGCGTTAGTTGTTTAGTGTTGCGGTGCGGAGAGTAGGGCTTCGTCTACATTTGTAATGTCACGAAGCCCTTTAGTGTTTTAAGAACCATACACAATGAACTTGCAATTAGTTTGCATACGTTATATCACTAGAGTCACATGAAGTTAGTAATTGTAGAATCGCCCGCAAAGGCCAAGACGATCGAAAAGTATCTATCCGACATTCGCAAGTCGGATGATTTTGTAGTACGCGCGTCGGTGGGACATGTGCGCGATTTGCCGAAGTCCAACAAAAAAGCAATCGATATTCCAGGCGGCTTCATCCCCCACTACGAAGTCGTACCCGGCAAAGCAGAGGTTATTGCTGATTTAAAAAAGCTCGCCAAAAAAGCCGACGAGGTGATATTGGCAACCGACCCCGACCGCGAAGGCGAGGCCATTGCCTGGCATATAAAGGAAGAGTTGGGCTTGAAAAAGCCCGAGCGCATCGTATTTCACGAAATCACCAAAGACGCTATTGCCGAAGCGCTGGAGCACCCTAGAAAGATCGACGATCATTTGCGCTACGCGCAGGAAGCACGCCGCGTTTTAGACCGCCTAGTGGGCTATGACCTTTCGGGATTGATTTGGAAAAAGGTGCGCTACGGTCTCTCGGCTGGCCGCGTGCAATCACCGGCACTTCGTATAGTAATGGAGCGCGAGCGCGAAATTAGAGCGTTTATACCCGAAACCTACTACACGATCGTCGCGCATACCAAAACCCCTAAAAAAGAAGCGCTTGATTTAACCTGCTCAGAAGAGCCGCGCGATAAGAAAATTACGGAGCATATTATAGAGTCGATCAAAAAAGACGGCCTTACGGTTGCTGGTGTAACCGAGACCGAAGCAAAACGCCAACCGCGCGCACCCTTTACCACTTCCACCCTCCAGCAAACTGCTTCGAGCCGCCTTAGCTACTCGCCCTCTAATACGATGCGCATCGCGCAAAAATTATACGAGGCGGGCCATATTACGTACATGCGCACTGACTCAACCAACCTTGGTAAGCCAGCACAGGCTGCGATACTTGCGCAGGTTGAAAAGTTGTACGGCAACACCTATGCCGAAGCGCATACCTACACGACCAAGTCTAAAAACGCTCAAGAAGCGCACGAAGCAATTCGCCCCACTAACATTGCCAAAACTTCGGCTGGTACGACGCCCGAGCAAAAAAAGTTGTACGAACTTATCTGGTCGCGCAGCGTGTCTTCGCAGATGTCGGATGCTAAAATATTGCGCACCAAAATCGAAGCTAAAACAAAAGATGAAAAAGTGCCGACCTTTGCGGCAAACGGCTCGCGCGTGCTCTTTGACGGCTGGCTCAAAGCCGACCCCGATGCGCGCGGCGAAGATGTTGAACTTCCGAAAGTAGTTGCGGGCGACGTACTTGACGTTGTTGAGGTTGAAGCAGAAGAAAAGCAGACGACTCCGCCACCGCGCTACACCGAAGCGGGCTTGATCAAAGAACTTGAAAAGCGCGGTATCGGCCGTCCGTCTACCTACGCGTCAATTATGAAAACGCTCAACGACCGTGGCTACGTCGAAAAGGAAGGCCGCAGCCTTAAACCAACGGACACGGGCGACGTCGTGTCGAGCTTTCTCGAAGATAATTTCCCCACCTACATCAGCGACACTTTCACGGCCGAAATGGAAGACGAGCTCGACGAAATTGCCAACGGCAAGCGCGAGTACGCCAAAACATTGAGCGACTTTTACACGCCGTTCATTAAAGAAGTAAAAATAAAAGACAAAGCGACCGGAAAAATTACCGACTTGGGACCTGCTCCAGCCGAATTTCCGTGCCCCGTGTGCGGCGCCGGAATGGTCTACAAACTCTCCAAGCAAGGCAAGTTTATGTCGTGCTCGCGCTTCCCCGACTGTATCGGCGCGCGAACTGAAGCTGGCGAAGTGCTGAGTAACGAACCTGCAAAACCGATTGGCAATCATCCTGAAAGTGGCGAGCCGATTTATGTATTAAACGGGCGCTTTGGCCCGTATGTGCAGCTGGGCGGCGATCCGAGCGGCAAAGTAAAAAAAGGCGGACCAAAACCAAAACGAGCTTCGGTGCCTAAAGAAAAAGATCCGGCAGCAGTAACGCTCGAAGAAGCGACTAAATATTTGGCATTGCCGCGCGAGTTGGGTAAACATCCCGACACTGGCGAGATGATCACTGCCTCGATCGGCCGCTTTGGCCCGTTTGTGGTACATCAAAAAGACTTCCGCTCGCTTAAAGTAGATAGTCCATACGACATCACACTTGAGCGCGCACTCGAAATATTTAAAGAAGAAAAGAAAAAACGCGGTTTCGCCAAAAAAGCTAAATAAAAAAACTCCAGACAATTGTCCGGAGTTTTTGTTAATGCTTCAAGAGCATGTAGAGGCCAATAGCGATAGCTGCGATACCGGCCAGAGAGAAGAATACATAGGCAGCTTTCTCAAACGTGTTCATGTGCCCTCTCTTGGTTTACGATGAACTAAACTCGCTTTAAATTATACATCTAAATAATAGATTTGTCTATATAGCTTTTAAACCCCTTATTTTAAAGCATAAAAAAGCCCCGCCGTTAGCGGGGTTTGAACTACTGCTGGAACAGCGGCGCAGTTGTTTGTTGCGTCGGCACAGGCACGCGCACGTGATGGTACTTCTTTTTGGGCTTGGGTTGCAACTCGACCACTTCGCCCAAATTGGCAGGCCTTGCACGCGGTATGAGTTTAGTCTGCAGCGCGCGCGGCCACGTAAAGTCGATTGACTCTGCGGACTTTGGGCACGACTGCTGTTCGAGTAAGCGGTTGGCATACTCAAAAGCCTTTTTGCAATACATGAGCGTATCCGCATACTTGAGATACTCAAAACGTCGATCATAATCTTTGATTGTTTTGTAGTACTCAAGTTTAGCCGCGTAGATAGGACATTCGGCCGCCAACATATCACGCTCTTCACTCAGTGAGAGTATTGGCGGCGCAGCTGGTGTTTCAGACACCAAATCATTGGCTCGCGCGACCGCATTGTAGAGCAAGAGCGCAACGAATGCACCAACAACAACCTTAAGCATGTCAGTCTCCCCTAGCTCAGATAGAACTTTTAACTGTTTTTAGAATACATTATTTATTGTAATTGTCAAATACGCTAAAAAGCGCTACACTTTAGATATGGCGCCCATCCCTACCGCTAAGGAAATAATCGAGGTGATGCATTCCCCCACCGCTGCGGACAAAGAGCTGGTTGAAAAAGCGTACCATTTTGTTGCAGAGGCTCACAAAGACCATAAGCGATTTTCGGGCGAGCCGTACTTAATCCACCTGGCCGAAACTGCCAAAGAACTGGCCAAGCTCGGCATGTCCGGCAAAACGGTCGCGGCCGGACTTTTGCACGACTCGATTGAAGATGTTGGCGTAAAACCCGAAACAATTGAAAAAGAGTTTGGCAAAGAGGTACGCTTTTTGGTTGAAGGCGTTACCAAACTCGGCCAATTTAAATATCACGGCGCAGAACGACACCGCGAAAGCTTGCGCAAACTCCTTATTGCAACCGGCCAGGACGCGCGCGTCTTGATCATCAAATTGATGGATCGTTTGCACAACATGCGTACGCTCGAGTTTGTTCCGCAAGAAAAGCGGCGCCGTATTGCACTTGAAACAATCGAGATTTACGCGGCAATCGCGCATCGCTTAGGCATGGGTATCGTACGTAAAGAGCTTGAAGACCGCGCCTTCGAGTATGCCTACCCCGAAGAATACACGGCAACTAAAAACTTGCTCAAGGAACGCGAAAAAGAGCGCCAAGAACGACTCCAAAAAATGGCGCGTACGCTTGGCAAAGAGCTCGCCAACGATGGACTAAAAGGCTTTCATACCGATTACCGCGTAAAAGGTTTGTGGAGCCTGCAAAAAAAGATCGAGCGCAAAAACGGCGACTTTGGAAAAATTTACGATATTTCCGCCTTGCGCGTGGTAGTGCCTACCGTTGCCGACTGCTACCGCGTGTTGGGATTGGTGCACAAGCTTTGGCAGCCGCTGCCAAATAAAATCAAAGACTATATCGCATTCCCCAAGCCAAACGGCTACCAGAGTTTGCACACAACCGTATTTAGCGGCGACGGCGGCATTGTCGAAGTACAAATTAGGACCGAAGAGATGCATCAAGAAGCGCAGTACGGCATTGCCGCACACGTGGCCTACAAAGAGCTTGATGGCGAGCATCCCGACAGCCCGAGCGCACGCGCGGGCGGCGGGCGGCAGTCGAGTTTTGATTGGATCAAGAGTCTAATACCGGGTTTTAGGCGCGCCGAATCGCGCGGCAAAGCA
>Ga0070679_100004500_pt1 | contig 12876 bp, 10 predicted proteins | sample KBSC63BmetaG_FD_65652 | JGI IMG/M metagenome (GOLD analysis project Ga0070679, IMG submission 65652) | Corn rhizosphere microbial communities from Kellogg Biological Station, Michigan, USA - KBS C6-3B metaG | ecosystem: Host-associated > Plants > Roots > Rhizosphere | place: USA: Michigan... | reverse complement strand
GGATGCCCGCGCGCCGAGCGTCGGAAACACGTTCGAGCGTGCCTGGCGGGCGAGCGCCCGCGCCTGGTCGTAGCGCGCCACGGCGGCCCGCAGGTCCGGGTTGCCCGCCTGGAGCTGTTGCTCGAGCTCGTTGAGCTTCGGATCGCCGAACGCCTCCCACCAGCGCACGTGCGAACCGGCCTCTGCAGGGGCTGCCGGCATCCATTCTCCGGCCTCCTTGTAGGTTGCGACCTCGGCGGGTTGGGGTGGCTCGTAGCGCGGCGCAAGCGAGCATCCGCACAACAGGGCCGCGGCTGCGCAGACGGTGGCATGCCTCGCGGCGCGCAACGAGGCAGTCACCCCTGCCGATGTCATGAAGTCCGATCCCGTAACCGCCCGCCTCATGGCACCCTCACGATTTTACGACCTGCCGCTTCTCTGGCTGCGCCACACGCACGACCTGTCCGTCCGTGAGCGAATCCGGCGGGCTCAGGATCACGTTGTCCTGGGACTCGAGGCCCTGGACCACCTCGATGTCCGAGCCGTAGTCCCGGCCGATCGTCACCGCCTTCATCCGCACATGGCCCTGGCCGTCGACCGTGGCAACGTGCATGCCATCGCCGCGGAACAGCAGGACGTTGGCCGGCAGCTTGTAGGTCGTGGACGAGGCAGTCGCCGGCAGGTTGAAATGCACCTCGACGTAGGCGCCCGGAAGCAGCTCGTTGTTCTGGTTGTCCACGCTCAGCTCAGCGAGCAGGGTGCGCGAGCCGGAGTCGATGGCGTTCGACGTCCTCTCCAGTTTGGCCGTGTACTTCTTCCCGGGCCGGTCCGGGAACACCAGGCCGGCAGTCACGCCCGGGCGCATCTGGGCAGCATAGTTCTGTGGCACCCGCACGTAGAGCCGCAGCCGGCGCGTATCCGCAACGCGAAACAGCTCGGGACCGGCGCCGCTGCCCGCATTGATCAGCTGCCCCACGTCGGTGTTGCGCGCCGTCACCACCCCGCTGAACGGCGCGACGATCTTCTCGAACCCCGACATCTCCTTGAGCCGCTGGACGTTCGCCTCCGCGGCATGCACCTGCGCCTGGGTGGAGGCCGCGAGGCTGATCTTCTCGTCCGCTTCCTGTTTGGAGACGGAGTCGGTGGCCCGCAGGTTGCGCCAGCGCTCCGCGGTGACCTGGGCGATCTTGAGGTTCGCCTGCGCTGTCGCCACGTCGGCCTCGGCCTGCCGCAGCTGCTGATCCACCTCGGGAGATTCGATTTCCGCGAGCACCTGCCCGGCCTTGACCTCGGTGCCGATGTCGACCAGCCAGCGCTTCAGATAGCCGCTGGTACGGGCATAGATCGGCGCATCGTAATTCGCGCGCACGTTACCCGGCAGGATCAGCTCGCTTGAATCCGACAGGGGATTGGGCTTGGTGGTCGCGACCGTGATCACCGCCTGCGCCTCCGTGTCCTGCTCCAGGCGGGCTGCCGCGCGGTGCGCGGAGAAGAGATTCCACGCCAGCAGGATCAGGGCGAGCGCCAGGAGCAACAGTCCGGCCCGCACCAGCGTCCTGATGGTGGCGGCCGCGGAGGCCGCGTGCACCGCCTCTGCTTCATCGGTCCGTACTGATTGATCCATGATGCTTCCAGTGTGACGAGCGTGTTGAATTCGATGTGGTGGGAGCGGGACTCACTGTCCGGCGGATGCGCTTGCCGTCCTGACGCGACGGCCGTGGATCGCGGCAAACACCGTAGGTACGAACACGAGTGTCGCGACCGTGGCGAACACCAGTCCGCCGATGACGGCACGGCCGAGTGGGGCGTTCTGCTCACCGCCCTCGCCCAGTCCGAGGGCCATCGGCAGCATGCCGATGATCATGGCCAGGGCAGTCATGAGCACCGGACGAAAGCGCGTGAAGCCCGCATCGAGCGCCGCCTGCAGCGCGGATGCGCCTTCGAGCATCCGGTCGCGCGCGAAGCTCACGACCAGGATGCTGTTCGCAGTCGCGACGCCCATGCACATGATGGCCCCGGTCAGGGCCGGCACGCTCAGCGTCGTCCCCGTCACCAGGAGCATCCAGGCGATGCCGGCAATGGCCGCCGGCAGTGCCGTGATGATGATGAAGGGGTCCAGCCATGACTGGAAGTTGACGACGATCAGGAGATAGACGAGCACGATTGCGCCCACGAGTCCGATGCCGAGCCCGGTGTACGAGGCGATCATCGTCTGGACCTGGCCACGAACCACGATGTGCGTGCCCCGTGGCAGCTTGCCGTCCCAGTCCGCGATCCGCGCATTGATCTCCTTGGAAATCGAGCCGAGGTCGCGGTCCTGCACTGCACCGAAGAGGTCGATGATCGGCTGTGCATCGTAGTGCGTGACGATCCCGGGCCCGAAGCCGCGCGAAATGGTCGCAAGCCCGCCGAGAAGCTGCGTCTGGTCGTTGCTCGTGATCGGGACGTTCTGCAGGTCCTGCAGCGAGGTCATGCGGTACTGGGGGGCCTGCGTCACGAGCGGGTACTGCAGTCCCGTTTCCGGGTTGAGCCAGAAGGTCGGGGCGATCTGCCCGCTGCCTGACAGGGTCAGCAGGAGATTGTCGGCGATGTCGTGCTGGCTGATGCCCAGGTCCTGCGCGCGGCTGCGATCGGTCTTCACCAGCAGCTCGGGCTGGTTGAATACCTGCTGGATGCGCAGGTCCACCAGTCCGGGGACACGCCGCAGCGATTCCAGCAGCCGGTTCGCGACATCGCGATTCTTCGGGCTCGCGCCCACGATCTGGATGTCTATCGGTGCCGGCACGCCGAAGTTCAGGATCTGGCTGACGATGTCGGCCGGCAGGAACGCGAATGACGTCCCGGGAAACTCCCGGGGCAGCACCGCGCGCAGCCTGCGGATGTAATCAGCGGTCGGTGCATGGTCCTCCTTCAGCGAGACCAGCACGTCCGCATCGCTCGGCCCCACCACTCCGGAGTTGCTGTATGTCAGGTTGATGCTGGAGACCGGCAGGCCCACGTTGTCCACGACGCTTGCGATCTCACCGGAGGGAATGACCTGATGCAGCGCCGCCTCGACGTGGTCGACGAGCGCTGCGGTATCTTCCACGCGCATGCCGGTCGGCCCGCGCAGATGCAGCTTGATCTGTCCCGAGTCGACCTCGGGGAAGAAGTTCCGGCCCAGCAGCGGGATCAGCAGCATCGAGGCGAAGGTGGCCCCGAGAAAGATCGGGATGAACGCCTTGCGATACTGGAGGATCGCCGCCAGCACCTCGTGATAGCGCTCGCGGATGGCCTCGAAGCGCGCCTCGAACCCGGCCTGGAACCGCTGTGCGGGACCGGGATTGCCGGCGGCGGCCTCCCTGTCCGCACGCGTGCGCAACCAGTACTTCGCGAGCGTGGGCACCAGCGAGCGCGAGAGGATGTACGAGGTCAGCATCGCGAAGACGACGGCTTCGGCCATCGGCACGAACAGGTAGCGTGCCACGCCCGACAACAGGAACATCGGCACGAACACGATGCAGATCGACAGGGTCGAGACGAGCGCAGGCACGACGATCTGCTGAGAGCCGTGGATGATCGCCGACTCGACGTCCTTGCCCTCATCGAGGTGCCGGTTGATGTTCTCGATCGTCACGGTGGCATCGTCCACCAGGATGCCGACCGCGAGTGCGAGGCCCCCCAGGGTCATGAGATTGATCGTCTCGCCGAGCGTCCCCAGCAGGATGACGGAGGACAGGATCGACAGGGGAATCGAGATCGTAATGATCAGGGTGCTGCGCCAGCTGCCCAGGAACAGCAGCACCATGAGCGCGGTGAGACAGGCTGCGATCAGCGCTTCGGTCACCACTCCGGTGACGGCGGCGCGCACGAAGACCGACTGGTCCCCCGTTGCATCGATGTGTGCACCGGCGGGGAGCAGCTCGCGCACACGCGGCAGGCGCTCCTTGATGGAATTCACGATATTGAGCGTGGAGGCCGAGCCAGTCTTCTGGATCGTCATCAGCACGGCCCGCCTGCCGTTCACGCGCACGATATTGGTCTGCGGGGGGTGCCCGTCGTGGACGAACGCCACGTCGCGCACGTAGGTGACCGCCCCGTTTCGGGTGCGGATCGGAAGGTCGTTGAGCTGCTCGATCTGGCCTGGACTCGAGTTGAGCCGCACGTCGTACTCGGTATCTCCGATCTTCTGCGTGCCTGCCGGCACGATCAGGTTCTGATTGGAGATCGCATTGTTGACGTCGCGCGCCGAGAGGCCCTGGGCCCGCAGGGCCTGCGGCTTCAGGTCCACCTGGATCTGGCGCGTGGCACCGCCATATGGATACGGAATCGAGGCCCCGGAGATCGTGGCGATCTGCGCGCGGATGATCTGGTTGCCGAAATCGAACAGCTGCGCCTCGGTGAGGCGGTCGCTGGACATTGCCAGCTGGATGATCGGAACGCTGGAGGCGCTGTACTTCAGGATCAGCGGCGGCTGGCTGCCCGGCGGCATCTGCTTCAGGGAGATCTGGCCGAAGGCGGTGGTCTGCGCCATGGCCAGGTTGATGTCGACGCCCGGCTGGAAGAACAGCTTGATGACGGTCATGCCCGGGTACGTCTGCGACTCGACGTGCTCGATATCGTTGACGATCGTCGTCGCATAGCGCTCGATCTGCGCGGTGATGCGTGCGGCCATCTCATCCGGTGCCATCCCCGAGTACTGGAAGGTCACCGCGATCACCGGGATGCGGATGTCCGGGAAGATGTCGGTCGCCATGCCAGGGCGCAGCGGGGTACCGAAGATCGTGAGAGCGCCCAGCAGCGGCAGCAGCAGCGCGAGCACGATGAACGTATAGGGGCGCCGCAGCGCCAGCAGGACAATCCACATGATGGGACCTTGGGGTGCTGGGGACTCGGGAAAGAGGGTCGAGTCCGCTCGATTATCGATAATGGGCCCCAAAGGGCAACAGGAGATGAGCCGTTTCGGCTGAGGATTTCCACTGAAGCGCCGCTGCACGGAAGCGCCGCCGCGCCCGGCGCACCTCCTTCTTGGGAGAGACGTCTCTCTCGAAAGAGGTGGGCGCACAGCGCGTGCACGCGCTGCGCCCTCTTCCTGCCGCTGCGGCCGCTCTCGCTTAACCGCAACGTCTCGCGTACTTTAACGGCCTATGCAGAAAAGCTGCCGCTCGAACTCGTTGTCCCGGAACTGAAGTGGAATCCCTGCTGCAAGGCTATCGGCGCTTTCGCGAGAGAGGCTGGCCCGCGCAACGCCCGGTCCTGCAGGCGCTCGCCGACGAGGGCCAGCGCCCGAAAGCGCTGGTGATTTCCTGCGTCGACAGTCGCGTAGATCCGGCGGTGATCTTCGATACGGCCCCTGGAGAGATGCTCACTGTCCGCAACGTGGCGAACCTGGTTCCGCCGTATGCGCCGGACGTGGCCTATCACGGCACCAGCGCGGCACTGGAATTCGGCGTGCGGGTGCTCGGAGTTCTGCACGTGGTCGTCCTCGGGCACGAACTGTGCGGCGGCGTGCACGCACTTCTGGAAGGTGCTCCGGAAAACGCACGCGACTTCATCTCGCCCTGGATGGCCATGGCGGCCTCTGCCCGTGAACGCGCATTGCGCTGCACTTCTCCCGGCGAGCGTCGGCGGTGCGCGGAAGAGGATGTCGTCAAGGTTTCGCTCGCGAACCTGATGACCTTCCCGTGGATCGCGGGGCCGGTCCGGGCCGGTGAGCTGAAGCTTCATGGCGCCTGGTTCTCGATCCGCACCGGCGAGCTCATGACGCTGCGCAAGGACGGCACGTTCGGTCCGGCTCTGTAGCTGACGCCGTTCACGCGGCAGGGGAATCTCGTGGAACGCATTCGTGGTGTGGTGATTTCAGGGGCAGGTCCGGTAGGCCTGGTGATTGCGCTGGGACTCGCGCGCGCCGGCATCCGCGTGGTGGTGCTCGAAGCGGAGGACGGAATCGTCCAGCAGCCGCGCGCCGCGGTCTATCACTCCCCCGTCGTCGAGCGCCTCGACGCCCTGGGCCTGTTGCCTGACCTCGAGGCGATCGGCGTGCTCAAGCACGCCTATCACTACTGGAACCGCGCGCACACCCTGCTCGGACACTTCGACATGGAAGTGTTCAGGCCCGAGGACACCACGCACCCCTATAACCTTCACCTCGGACAGCCGACGCTCGCAGCCGTGATCCTGCGCCACTTCCTGGCGGTTCCCGGCGCAGAGGTGCGCTGGAAGCACAGGTTGACGGGCATTGTGCAGGCCGAGCGCGAGGTCACCGTTACGATCGAGACTCCCGAAGGTGAGAAGTCGCTGTGCGCGGACTGGGTCATCGGCGCAGACGGGACACACAGCGGCGTGCGGCGCGCGCTGGGGCAGAAGTTCGAGGGCAGCACCTGGCCCGAATGGTTCGTGGCCACCAACGTCAGGTTCGACTTCGAGGCACATGGATTCGGCCAGTCGAATGTCGTTCTCGATCCGGACCACTGGGCGATCATCCCGAAGATCGACCGCACCGGCCTGTGGAGGTGTACGTACCGCGAGGAGCCCGGCATGCCGGAAGCGGAAGTGCTCAGGCGGGTGCCGGAACGCTATGCACTGTTTGCCCCGGGGCTGGCCGACTGCACCCCGGAGGCGGTGTCGCCCTACCGGGTGCACGACCGGTGCGCCGGCACCTTCCGGGTCGGCAGAGCGTTGCTGGCAGGCGATGCCGCACACGTCGTCAATCCCGTCGGGGGCCTCGGTCTCACCAGCGGGCTGCTCGATGCCACCGCCCTCATCCGGGCCCTGGGCGCCGTGATCGAAGGAACCCATGGCGAGCACGTGCTGGATGCTTATGCGGCGGAGCGCCGCAGGGTCTTCCTGGAAATCGTGTCGCCGACCGCCACCGAGAATCGCCGCCGTGTCGGGGAGCGGGATCCGCAGCGCCGCGAGCAGGACGTGCAGCGCCTGCGGCGCCTCACGCAGGACCCGGAAGCGGCCCGCCAGGCACTGCTGGGTGTATTCCAGATCGTCGGCCGCGATCCGCTGTCGCTGTAATCCGGCTCAGGACTTTGTATACGGCACCGGCGGCGGGTTGAGCTGGGGGAAACCGTGCTGGTGCCAGTACGGATAGATGGGGCGCGTCTGGCTCGCCGCATCGAGCTTCGCCATCTGCTGCGCATCGAGCTTCCAGCCGAGGGCGCCGAGATTCTGCCGTAGTTGCTCCTCGTTGCGCGCGCCGATCACGATGCTGGCGATGCTCGGCCGCTGCAGCACCCAGTTGAGCGCCACCTGCGACATCGTCCTGCCGGTATCGCGCGCGATTTCCTCCAGGACTTCGATCGTGTCGTAGAAACGCTCGGAGCGCGTGCCGGCGAGAAAATCCGCACCCGCGAGACGGCTGTCCCGCGGTGCCGGCTGGCCGCGCCGCAATTTCCCCGTGAGCGCGCCGCCTCCCAGCGCACTCCACACCACCGTCCCGACTTTCTGATCCAGCGCGAGGGGCATGAGCTCCCACTCGAACTCGCGCGAGGCGAGTGAATAGTGCGCCTGGTGCGCCGCGTAACGCGTCCAGCCGTAACGATCTGACACCGACACCGACTTCATCAGGTGCCAGCCGGAGAAGTTGGAGCAGCCGATGTAGCGGATCGTGCCCGCGCGCACCAGGTCATCGAGAACCCGCAGGGTCTCCTCGACCGGCGTGGTCGCATCGAAGCCGTGCATGTAGTAGATATCGACGTAGTCGGTGCCGAGGCGCCGCAGGCTGTCCTCGAGCGCGCGCAGCAGCGATTGCCTGGACGAGCCGGCATCGTTCGGGCCCTGGCCCATGGGGAAGGTGCCCTTGGTCGAGATCAGCACCTTGTCGCGACGCCCGGCCACCGCACCCCCCAGCACCTCCTCGGCCCGGCCGCGTGAATACACGTTGGCGGTGTCGAAGCAGTTGATGCCGGCCTCCAGGCAGATGTCCACGAGACGCTTCGCTTCCGCGACATCCGTCGTGCCCCACTGGCGGAAGAACTCTCCCACTCCGCCGAAGGTGGCGGTGCCGAAGCTCAGGACCGGCACGCGCAATCCCGACCCGCCAAGCTGCCTGTATTCCATGGGTGTCTCCGTGAGAGAGACGTCAGCCTAGCGAACCTGCGACGCCACATACAATCTCCCGGATGCGGCTCTTGTCGGAATGGCGCGCGGTCGTCACACTTGCCTTGCCCATGTACCGCGCGGCAGGCCGCGACGTGCGTGGGGCCGCCCGATGTGACCTCCGGGACATGATCGCTCGAGGCCACTGCGTCGACACGATACCGGCCTGCCTCAGCCACAGGATGATTTCGATGCCCATCGCCCGCAATTCCGTCGTCTCGATTCACTACACGCTCAAGGACGAAGCCGGCAAGATCATCGACTCGTCCTCGGGTGACGAGCCGCTCACCTATCTGCACGGACACGGCAACCTGATCTCAGGTCTGGAGCGGGAGCTCGATGGAAAGGACACCGGCGACAGGCTGGCCGTCAGGATCGCGCCCGCGGACGGATACGGCGAGTACGACAAGGCGCTGGTGCAGAAGGTTCCGCGGCGCTCGCTGAAGGGCATCCCGAAGGTGACCGTGGGAATGCGACTGCAGGCGCAGACCGCTGAAGGATCCCGCGCCCTCACGGTGACGCACATCACCGGTGACATGGTGACCCTTGACGGCAACCATCCGCTTGCCGGACAGCCTCTCAACTTCGACGTGGAGGTCACCGACGTCCGCGAGCCGACAGAGGAAGAGCTGTCACACGGCCATGTGCATGGCCCCGGCGGCCATCATCACGACTGATCTGTCCGGACGCACGTCTCGGAAACTTTGCATGCGGGCATCGGGTCTCGCCTGGATCGCCGTCGCGGCGACTGCCACTGCTGCCTGTGACGCAGCCGTTCCCGTGTACACGTATGAGGTCATTCACGCATATCCCCATGACAGGCACGCCTTCACCGAGGGACTGCTGTTCCACCGTGGATTCCTGTACGAGAGCACGGGGCTGAAGAAGGAGTCCTCGATCCGCAAGGTGCAGCTCGAGACAGGCACCGTCCTGCGCAGCATCCACATCCCTGCGCAGTACTTCGGCGAAGGCATCGTCATCTGGAAGCAGCGCCTCATCAGCCTGACGTGGAAGGCCGGGATCGGCTTCGTGTTCGACCTGGACACACTGAAACTGCAGAAGACCTTCCATTACCCGGGCGAGGGCTGGGCGCTCACGCAGGATGGCACTCACCTCATCATGAGCGACGGCACCTCGGACCTGCGGCTGCTGGATCCGCGGACGCTGGGCGAGACCGGCCGCATCCACGTGACCCTCGATGGCACCCCGGTCGCCAACCTGAACGAGCTCGAATGGGTGAAGGGCGAGATCTACGCCAACCTCTGGCAGACCGACTGGATGCTGCGGATCGATCCCGGCACCGGGCACGTGACGGGGCTGGCCGACCTGTCGGGACTGCTCGGTCCTTCCGAGCGGATTGCCGGCGAGACCGACGTCCTGAACGGGATTGCCTACGATGCCGCCCACGACCGCCTGTTCGTCACCGGGAAAAAATGGCCGAAGCTGTTCGAGATCCGCCTCAAACCCACCGGCGAGACGGCACAGCTCGGCCGCTGAGCGCGGGCCCCGCGGCGCGCAGCGAGAGCTGATCAGGATGAGGCCACACGCGAAGGCCGGGTCCATTGAATCCCCTGGTAAAGCAGCGCACTGCCGCAGATCAACGCGATCAGTCCGAGAACTTCCGCACGCGAGGCCAGGGCGATCATGACCAGCATGCCTGCAATGCCGGTGGCTGCCGCGGCGCCGAGCCAGCGGAAGCCCAGCGGAGTTCCCGCGAATGCAACGCCGCGGCGGGCGAGCAGCCAGGCGGCCATGCATCCGGCACTGTACAGAACCGTCGTCGTGAGAGTTGAAAGCACTGCGAGCTCCACGAAACTTCCCGTCGATGCCAGCACGATCGCGATCGCCGCATAAGACAGTATTGCCACGTGCGGCGTCCGGTATCTGGCGTGTGTTCGGCCCAGCACCGCGGGCAACAGGCCGTCGCGGGCGGACGCGAACAGCATGCGGGGACTGCCAAGGATGTCGCTTCCGATCCAACCGAACATCGAGACCGCGGCACCGGCCAACATGAGCAACTGCAGCCCGGGGTTGATCCTGGCCATCGCATCCGCCAGGGGTGCCGTGGAAGCCGCCAGAGCCCCGCCGAGGATCCCCTGCGCGATCACCTGAATGAGCACGTAGAGCAAAGTGATGGATCCCATCGACAGGGCGAGGGCCCGTGGGATCGTGCTCGCAGGGCGCGCAATCTCTCCGCTGGCGCTGAGCGAAGTCTCCATGCCGATGAATGCAAACAGGGCGAGCAGTACGGCCCGGCCCAGTCCCGCAACCCCCGCGTGTACTTCGACCGCGAAGTGGCCGGCATGGACCGCGAACGCGCCCGCGATGACAAAGATCGCAAGAGGCAGAAGCTTCAGTACGCTCACGGTGCTCGCCAGGGCCGCCCCGCGTGCAACTCCCGAGATGTTGACGATTGCAATCGTGCCGATGACGCCAACGATCGTCACGATCCTGACGGGCTCGCGCAGATGAGGCGGCGATGGGCTGGCGATGACATCGGCCAGCGCAGCGGACACCCCCCCGCAGGCGAGAACGTCTCCGAACCACAGCAGCGTGCCGGCGACGTAGCCGACCAGGGGACCGAATACCGCCTCGATGTAGCCGTAGGGTCCGCCGCTGGTGGGCAGCCGGCTGCCGCCCTCGGCAAAGCAGATGGCCACGGCTCCGACCACGAGTCCGCAGAACACGATCGCCAACGGAGCGTACGGCCCGATCGAGGCGGCCAGGGCGCTGGGAACGGCGAAGATGCCCGCACCGACCACGATGTTGAAAATGCTCGCGGCCAGGGCCCATGGGCCGACGGCGCGGACGAGGCCGGCGTCGCGTTTGTTCTCGATCACACCAACAACCCCCTTGGGCGACACGCAAGGTGTTGCCCTCCGACGGCCCCCGCCTGTTGTGATGATTGATGCGGTTCGGGGTCACCCGGATTGAGAGATGATCATACGCGCCGGCGTTACCACGGACCAACGATCTGCACGCCGCCCTGCCCCGCCTCCGGGTGCAGCATCCGACGACCGTGGCCACGGGCAGGCAGCGACCCCGGGAGGGCAGCGGCCACGGGCGCGGGCGTATCGATAACCGAACCGCCAGAATGGAATCGCCAGAATGGCCGGCCGCGCATGCCTTGCACGGCAATGAGTGCCGTCAAGCCGAGGCCATCGGCAACGCGGGCGCCTTGCCTGCGCCGGAGCACAGGCCGGGGGGTGCTACAGTGTCGAAACGATGCTGCCGCACATTTCGCAGGACCGGCCCGGGCGCGATCTTCTCGCCGAGAATCGGCGCTTCTATGACTCACTCTGGTCCGGGTCGCGCCTGGTGGGGCCCGAGCAGTTCAATACCTGGCCGTTCGTGCAGGCGCTGCTGCCGGCCTGCATGGAACGGCTGGAGGTCGCTCCGGGGCTCAGGCCCCGCCTGCCGATCGAGGGCACGCAGTTCATTGACATCAGCGCCCCGGCGCTCGCGAAGCTGCACGAGCGCGGCGCGCGTGTCACGCTGGCCCAGGTCAGCTCTCTTCCCTTCGCCGATGGCACGTTTGACCTGGTCTGTGCACTGGACATCATCGAGCACGTCGAGGACGAGGACGGTCCGCTGTCGGAGCTGTCGCGGGTGGTCAAGCCCGGCGGCGTGCTGCTGGTCTCGACCCCCCTGCACCCGCTGCGCTGGAATGCGTTTGACGACTTCGTCGGGCACAAGCGGCGCTATGAGCCTCCGCAGTTGCTCGCAAAGCTCGCCCAGCACCACTTCGTGGTGGAGAGCAGCGCCGCCTTCGGCATGCAGCCGCGCTCCTCGCTCCTTCTGGATGCCGGGATGTGGTGGCTGACGCATCAGCGCGAGCGGGCGCTCTGGTGGTACAACCGGGTGTTCATGCCGATGGGCCTGCGCTTCCAGAAGGCACTCCATTTCAGCCCTGGAATGATCCCGACGGACGAAGTCGACGAGGTACTGCTGCTGTGCCGAAAAAGTCCACGCGCCGTGGAATCGGCACTGCTCCCGATGCCCCAGGCCTGAACGGCCTCAACCCGCCCCGGCCAACGTGCCCGCTCAGACGGTGTATTTCGCGACCACCATGCAGATGACGGTGATCGCAAGCAGGGCCGCGGCGATCCGCTGCGAGGTGGCGGGAGACTTGCGCATCCCGCCCTGGACCCCCGCAGCCACGACTGCACAAACTGCGCCGATGCCCAGCGTGCGCTCGACTGGCCCATTGGGGCCCGCGTGGAGCAGACCCCACAGGACGATCCCCGCGAGCACCGCCACCGTCGCGGCAATCATCTGGGACCGGAACAATCGGTCCGCACCTGCACCCCGTGCCTGCGCGAGCACGAAGGTCGATCCGGCCCAGTAAACGCCGGGCACCACATGCAGGACCAGGAGCAGGGCGATCAATGCGGGCATGGCAGCACTTCCTTTTGGGAGCAGGCCATACTGTAGCGCATGAGCAAGCCCCGCGCGGTCGCGACCTATCCTCCGCTGAACACGCTCAAGCGCATCTGCGAGGACGTCTGGATCGTCGACGGGCCCGTCATCCGGTTCGGGCCTCCGTGGCTCGCCATGCCGTTTCCAACCCGGATGACGGTACTGCGGATCGGGCGCAGCGATCTCCTCGTTCACTCGCCGACCCCGCTCGTGCCGCATGACGGAGTTCGTCTTCTTCCATATCCCGTCCGGCACCCTGGTGGTCAGCGACCTGATCGAGAATTTCGAGCGACACAAGCTCGGCTCGTGGGTCGAGCTGGTCCTGTGCCGCATCGGCGGGGTGCTGGATCCCGACGGACGGATGCCCCGGGACATGCGCCTGAGCTTTCGCGG
>Ga0070679_100004498_pt1 | contig 12880 bp, 13 predicted proteins | sample KBSC63BmetaG_FD_65652 | JGI IMG/M metagenome (GOLD analysis project Ga0070679, IMG submission 65652) | Corn rhizosphere microbial communities from Kellogg Biological Station, Michigan, USA - KBS C6-3B metaG | ecosystem: Host-associated > Plants > Roots > Rhizosphere | place: USA: Michigan... | reverse complement strand
TTGTCGCACTCTCTCGTGATGTTATGCTCGCCGAGCAAGAGATCAGCAGTCGGGTCGCTTGGCGCGTGCGTAATGAAGCCAGTGTGAAAGATTGGCTGAAAGCCCGGACCTAATACACATTGTCGATGAAGCTGAGGACCGCAAATTTCGGTCCGCTGAGTTCGATAGCACCAAGTGAATATTCGCCGGGGTACTCATTTTCTTCGACCCACATTTCAGCCGCGTAACGCATTTGCCGTAGCTTGCTAGCCGTCAAAGCTTCCAGCCCGCCGCCCTGCTCGTCGGTGCGTCGATATTTTACTTCGACAAAATACATGACATCGTCTTTTTTGGCGACAATGTCGATCTCGCACTTAGGCCGCAGCCAATTCTGCTCGAGCACCTTGTAGCCGCGCATTTCTAGATAGGTGCGCGCCGCCGCCTCGGCTTTGCGGCCAGTTTCTGTCGAACTCATGCGGCTAATTGCTCCGGGCTGCCGGGTTGCTCTAACGAGGCAGCAGCTTTTTCTGCCTGCAATCGAGCCATTTCAGCTAAAGGTTTTACATTTTTAACTCGGTACAATCCTGTGATTACTCCATGCTCTTTCAGGGCTTTCCTGTGCGTACCGGTAGAGTAACCAACATGTTCCTCGAACCCATAATTAGGATACCTCTTTGCCAACTTTTTCATATATTCATCTCTAGCCACTTTGGCAATGATACTGGCCGCGCTAACCTCATATATTTTTTCATCGGCATTTACTATGGCCTGTATTTTTTTATTTTCAGGCCAAAAATTGGTGTTCCCATCTGTTATTAATAAGTCATAGGACATGCCGATTTGCCTTACAGCGCGTTTAATTCCAAGTTTTGTCGCCCTGGTCAAACCAATTTCATCGATTTCATTAGGCCATACCCAGCCAATTCCATAACCAGCAGCCTGTTCTTTTATTTGGGGCGCCAACTCTTCGCGCTTGGCAGCCGAAACTTGTTTAGAGTCGAAAACCCCCTCAATAATTCCAGGTTCGATTATCACTGCGCCGACTACCAAAGGGCCGGCCAAGCAACCTCTGCCCACTTCATCGACGCCGATTATTGTCATGTTTTCTATTTTCTCACCTTTTACAAGGCTTACCTCAACCATAACCACATTGTAGCAGTCTTGCTTGCTATGAGCTCATAATTTACTATGGTCGCATGATTTCCCCACGGAGAGCTGCCCAGCGCAGCCTTATCGCCTCCGGTTCGGAAGCTGCTTCTGAGCTGCGCCGGGCCGAACTTCAAACTGTTGCTAGTGCCTGGAAAAGGAACTCCCTGCTTGGCTTGCACCAAGCTGCCAACCGCAATCCTCGTCTGGTAGCGAAGATTTTTGGGCTTGAGTATCAAGAGCTCGACCCTGAACCGATTGGCAGAGGCAGCCAATCAACCGTTTATCGGCTTGGTGAGCACTCCGTGCTCAAGGTGGTTGACGCAAGCGCAGACGATAGTCTGCAAGCTCAGCATGAAAAAGCCTCGGCCATGACCCGCGATCACGCCATGCTCAGGCATTATCTAGGCAACATGGTGATCCCGCACAGAGTGTTTGTGCATCGACACCCGTTTGATTTTACGAAAACCGCTATTCAAATCAAACAACCGTACGTAGAGGTAACCGACCCGAATCTTTTTATCCCAGGTAGTGGCGCGGTACATTACGAAAGCCTATCGCGGGTCAAACAGAACTTTGATCTAGACATGCAAGTTCGGAGCCTACTTGCTTCCAGCTGGCAAATGCATGACAAGACTTTCAATAAATTGCTCGTGGACGTGCGGGGCCAGGGGAACCTAGGCGTAGATACTCACGGCCGCCTGCGGATTCTTGACGGCCAACCAGTGGGCAACGATATAGATCCAGGCAGCCACCAGCAAATAGCCATCCAGCACTATCGGCTGTTTGAAGAACTGGCCTCAGAGGCCGCTTAAGATTGTTCGGTTTCTTGGTGGCGGGCAGCGACTTCGGCGGCCTTTGCTTCGAGCTCAGCCTCTTCTTTGGCCTTTTCTTCGGCTTTGGCGGTAGCTTCTTTAGCCACCTCTTCCTTCAATTTGGCTTCTTCAGCTTCCAGAGCAGCGTCGTGCACGGTATTCACGGCCTCGCGGTCAAACTCGACGCCGGTCATGCGAGCAGACTTGCCGGTGCGCTCGCGCATGTACGTTAGATAATTGCGTCGGACTTTGCTGCGCTTGGTCACTTCAACTTTTACAACCAAGGGGCTGTGCAGCATGAAGCTTTTCTCTACGCCGACGCCACTGGCGATACGGCGGACGGTAATTCGGCTGGTGTGGCTATTCTTTTGATCTGTGCGGATAACGAGGCCTTGAAAAATCTGAATACGCTCTTTGTTGCCTTCACGGATTTTTTGGTGCACGCGGACAGTGTCGCCACTGCGTACGTCGACGACGGCTTTCTTCTTGAATTGCTCGTTAATTTTCTGAACCACACTTTGCATACGAGGGTCAATTGTACAGCATTTCTATCTCTGTTGCAACAGTGTTGATCACATATTTGTGTTTTTATTGGTTTTATAGTAAAGTATATCTGTCTAATTTTGGAGTCCTTCTATGCCCCGTGTTGAAACCTTTAGTATGAGCGTGAAACATCGCTCGCAAGAAGAAATAGAACAAGGTCTTGTGGAAATGCACGAGAGCCTTTTTAGAGCTGGCGCAACAATGCTCGGAAGCTATGTTCTTAAATGCACTGTGAACGCTGACCCGAATGGAGAGCTTGAGTTCGACGATCCATCTCGAAATCAAATGGATGAGAGGCTTTTTCTCGTAACGTCTATTCCTGCCCTCAGTGACTTAGAAATGGATAGCCTGAGCGAATAATTATACTTAGCCGACTACGCGGTATAGTTCGTCCAAGGTCGTTTCGCCGGCGATGACTTTAAGCATGCCGTCCTGTAGCATGGTGCGCATGCCGGATCGGGCGGCGGCCTCTTCGATCGTTTGGGCTGAAACCTGCGACTTGGGGTTTTCCAGTAACTCTCTTAGAGCTGCGTCCATGGTAAACTGCTCGCGAATTGCCAGCTGCCCTTGGTAGCCATATGGGTTGTCGGCCGAACTACCAAGTTTATAGAGCTGCAGGCCTTCTAGATTCGGTCGCTCCATGCCCTCCGGCAATGAACCGATGACTTCGTTGATCTTGCTCCATTCGCCTTCGCTCGGGCTGTATGGCTGCTTGGTGCCGTCGTCGAGCCTGCGAATCAGTCGCTGGGCCATGACCAGCCTGATAGCCGAAACAAATAGCGGATTTTGACCAATAATATCGGCAATGCGCGTCAGTGCGGCCGCCGCAGAACTGGCGTGGAAGGTGGCTAGTACCAAATGGCCGGTCAGTGCCGCTTGCAGGGCCGTTTTGGCGGTGTCCATGTCTCGGATCTCACCAACCATCACGATGTCAGGGTCGAGGCGAAGAACAGCTCGCAATTTGTCAGCAAAGCTGTCATCGTTGCCACCCTCTTTGGAATGAACCGAAATCTGGGTGATGCCGGGGAATTGGTATTCCACTGGATCTTCGATCGTAATTATTTTGCGCTCTTCGCTGTTAAGCGTGTTGAGCATTGAATATAAGGTAGTTGTTTTACCAGAGCCCGTTGGGCCGACGATCATCACCAGACCGCTCGGCTTGGCGATAATGTCGTCGACGACCTTGCGCTCCTTTTCTGACAGACCCAAGCGGTCCAGCGTGTACATCGAAGCATCCATGTTAAACAAGCGCATCACAACGTCCATGCCGTTAATCGTTGGCACGGTTTCCAAGCGAACATTCACATCGACTTCATTTCCGTCGGCCATCTTTACTTTCTGGGCGATATGGCCTTGCTGAGCCTCGTTGGCCGAGGTCGAGACATTACCGGCGCTGGCGATAGCTGATATCAGTACCCGGTACTTATCCATCTGCAAGCGCGCCACTGGGTGCAAAACACCGTCGATACGCAGGCGAATACGCACGTCATTGACCTGTGTCTCGATGTGGATGTCAGAAGCATTGAGTTTGTGCGCTTGAGCCACCAGATAAGCCAGCATGTCGTCAGCCCGAACTTGCTCCAATACTGCCGATATCTGTTCGATACGCTGAGTACTGTCCCCTTCGCTAATATTTATGTCGTGGTAGACCACCTGCTTGGGCGGGTCGTACAGTTTCATATATTCTCGGTAGCCGGCGTCAGATATAATCGCGAAGACCACTCGTTGGTCTTGAAAACGCTGACGCAAAGCAGCCATCGTCTGCTGAGAAGTGGTGGTGGTGACCCCAAACAGTATGTTGCTCTGGTCGACGCGCACCGGTATTACGCGCATCTGATGTAATTCCGGGATGGTCAGGACTTCTTTGAAAAGAGGCTTATCGCCGGGCGTCGAGCTATCAAAATAGTCCATCCCCAATACGCGGGCACGACGCTGGGTGGCTCGCTCTTCATTAAGACGGGCAGGATCTTGTTCCATTAGCTTTAAGTATAAAGCATAAGCATGTCTGTCACGGTATAGTAGTTTTATGCCTGAAATTGTCCTGATCGCCCACAATCTGCGCAGCACTCACAATGTCGGCTCGCTTCTGCGCACCGCCGAGGGTCTTGGTCTGGCCAAAGTGTACCTAACCGGCTATACGCCATACCCCGCACACAGTCATGAGACGCGTTTACCCCATCTGGCTGATAAGCTCACGGCTCAGATTCACAAAACTGCTCTCGGCGCTGAAAACCTCATCGCTTGGGAACATCACGACGATGTTTTTAGCGTGATGACCAAGCTCAGAAGGCACGACTATGTAATCGCCGCTCTGGAGCAGGCAGAGAACTCACTGGATCTGTCCACCTATAAATCACCGGGTAAAGTGGCTTTGATAGTTGGCCGCGAAGTCGAAGGGATGGAATCCGAGGTGCTGGCTGCTTGCGACGTAGCGTTGGAAATTCCGATGCGCGGCCACAAGGAATCATTCAACGTCGTTCAGGCCGCTGCGATGGCCCTCTACCACTTGTCACAAGCATGAGCAGAGTGTTACAATAAAACAACTTTAGCAAAAATAAAAATTATGGCTTTAGCAACCCGACCAAAACCCAAGGTTCACCACCGGAAACGGCAGGCTGGGCACCACCGACACAGCAAGCCCTACCTCAAAGCATATTGGCCATATTTGCCGATGCTGATGATTGCTGGGCTTGGTTTATTCGTTAATTCTCTCTGGTCAAATAGCCACGTGCTCGGTGCAAACGCTGATTTCACCAGCAACACGCTTCTCAGCGCCACCAATCAAAACCGCAGCGCGGCCAACGAGACACCTCTAAGTATCGACCCTGAACTCAGCGCCGCAGCCCAAGCCAAGGCAAACGATATGGCAGCCCACAACTACTGGGCGCACACTTCTCCCGACGGTCAAACACCCTGGTCATTCATCACCACCAGCGGCTACAATTACCAGCAAGCCGGAGAAAACCTCGCCTACGGCTTCGGCAGTGCCGGCGATGTGGTCAGCGGCTGGATGAACAGCCCCGAGCATCGTGAAAATGTCCTTAATGCAGCCTACCAAAACGTTGGCTTCGGTATCGCCAACTCGCCCAACTATCAAGGCCATGGCCCAGCGACCATTGTGGTAGCTGAATACGCCCAACCGAGCAGCTCGGCCGCCCATATAACCTTCCAGGTAGATAATAAGCCCGCCCCACAGGTCAAATCAGCTCACGAGCTTAACGCTCAGGCAGTTTCACGAGTCCAGGTCCTGACCAACGGTCAAGCCGCCTGGAGTCTGGCGTTGATATCAGCCCTCACAGGCGCGGCGGCCACGCTCTTTATATTGAGGCACGGATTTAGAGTGAAACGCTGGCTCAATGAAGGTGAAGCCTTTGTCGTGCAGCACCCTTACGTCGACGTAGCTATTGTCTTCATAGTCACGGCAGGCTATATTTTGACGCGCACCAGCGGCATTATTAAGTAAGCTACTTAATCACCAGATTGTCACTACCGACGAGTGATTGCAGTTTTTGCACGCCAGGGCTCGTTCGATCAATCCCACCAGGCAGCTTAATAGCTTGCTTGGTTGTAGCCTCGCCCAACACGAGCACCACTTCGGTTTCTCCCTGGTGATGGTCAATCGTTTCTTTGAGCGAAAGTAAGATCTTTTCATCACTAGTGCTTTGCAGGCGAATATAAACACGGGGATTCACGACGGCTGTTTCGGCCTCTTTGGCCGTCTTTGTTGGCTTCACGGTTACTGGCTTGGCCTTCGGCGGCTTCTTTTTCTTGCCGGTGGCTTGATAAGCCGCAGCTTGTTGAGAAGTGATTTCGCGGGCATCATTGACCATTATTTTAGGCTCATCAGATGGCATGCCAGTGCGGTCACGCGAGCTAACTTTTCCTTGTATCAGAACGACGCGATCCCGTTCCCAAAGCCCTACCGTTTGTTGATAGCTACCCGGGAAAAGCACGACTTCTATCTCCGCAGTTTGGTCTTCTAGTTTTACGAAAGCCATTTTTTGCCCGTTCTTAGTCGTAATTTCGCGCACATCAGTGATAGCGCCGCCAACATTGACCGCACGGCCATCATGATCAGCCGTCAAGCTTTTTAGCGGTATCGTTTGCTCTGCCAGGAACGTTTCAAACAGTTCAAGTGGATGTTGGCTCAGATAAAGCCCAAGTAGCTCACGCTCCCACAGTAGCTGCTCGCGGGAATCCAACGGTGCGGGCGGCGCTTGAAGCTCCAGTTTCGGGCGGGCGATAATTTCAGTGTCGAGCGCGTTGCCAAAGATATCAGTCTGACCGCTATTTGCTTGCTTCTGTATTCGCTGCGCGAAGGCAATAATCATGTCGAGATTGTGGAGCAGCGTGCCGCGGTCGGCGAAACGGTCGAAAGCACCGGCTTTGATCAAACTTTCCATAGCCTTTCGATTGACGATTCGGCAATTCACCCGGGTCAAGAAATCTTCGAGACTAGCGAAATTATCTTCTTCGCGGGCCCGCAAGATTTCCTCGACCGCGCCGGTACCGACGTTTTTGACGGCGGCCATGCCGAAACGAATCTGATTAGTCTCCGGCACCACCGCGAACTCGACGAATGATTCGTTAACATCTGGCGGTAAGACCGTGATGCCCATATGCTTGCACTCTGTAATTTCAATCGCCAGCCGGTCGGTATCATCATAATCACTGGTCATCAATGCAGCCATAAAGGCTGCTGGATAGTGGGCTTTTAGGTACGCCGTCTGGTAGCCAATCATGGCATACGGAGTTGAGTGGCTTTTATTGAAACCGTAGTCGGCAAATGTCTCGATTCGCTGCCAGAATTTTTCAGCAAAATCTTTCGCCACTCCACTGTGCTTGACCATACCCTCGATGAATTCCGATTTCATTTTTAGCATGGTGTCGCGCTGCTTTTTACCGATGGCCTTGCGCAGGGTGTCCGCTTGTCCGCCTGTGAAGCCACACATTTCCTTGCTAACTTGCATAAATTGTTCCTGGTAGACCAGAACGCCATAAGTGTTCTCGAGCGCCGCTTTTAATCCAGGGTACTCGAAAACTACTTCCTTATGACCGTGCTTACGGGCAATGTAGTCATCGATGAACTGCATAGGGCCCGGTCGATATAGGGCGTTCATAGCGATAAGATCGTCGAACTGCGTTGGCTTCAGCTCTTTCATATAACGCTTCATGCCTGCCGATTCAAACTGGAAAACGCCTGTCGTGTCGCCGCGTTGGAAGAGCTCAAAGGTCGGCTCGTCGTCAAACGGTATCGAATGAATGTCGATCTTTTTGCCGTAAACCTTACGGATAATGCGCAGGGCATTGTTGATGATCGTCAAGTTAGAGAGACCCAAGAAATCCATTTTGAGCAAGCCCAGCTGCTCGATGGGGCCCATGGAGTACTGAGTAGCGATCACGCCTTTTTGAGCCATTTCCAGCGGCGTGTAGTAGACAATATCTTCCGGCGCGATCACCACGCCAGCGGCGTGCACACCATGCGAGCGAATCGTACCCTCCAGTTGGACCGCCAGATCAAACACCCGCTTGGCAGTTTCGTTGACCTCGTATTCTCGCTTCAGGTCGAAATCATCCTCGAGCGATTTAATGAGCGGGATATGGCGACCTTGCACCGGCGGCGGAATCATTTTCGCCAAACGATCAGCTTCGGCGTACGGCACCTGTAGCACGCGCGAAACGTCGCGAACGGCGTTACGGGCAGCCATCCGGCCGAAAGTCACGATGTTGGCTACGCGCTCCTTGCCGTACTTCTCAACGCAGTATTGGATGACTTCATCGCGGCGATTATCCTGAATATCGATATCGATATCGGGCATGCTGATACGATCCGGGTTTAAGAAGCGCTCGAACAGTAGGTCATACTTAAGCGGATCAATTTCGGTAATTTTTAACCCGAAGGATACGATCGAGCCAGCCGCACTGCCTCGTCCTGGCCCAAAAACGATGCCCTGGTCCTTTCCCCATCCGATGAAATCGGCGATGATCAGGAAATAGCCGTTGAACTTCATGTCATCGATGACGCCGAGCTCGTAATTGGCGCGCTCGAGCGCCGCCGCAGGCAACGTCTTTTTGGCTTCGGCTACCGTCAGCTCGTTTGCCTCTGATTCGCCGATAGGTTTGCCATCTATTTTGCCGTAGCGCCAGGCGAGGCCACGAAAAACTTGCTTATCGAGGTATGATTTCTCCGTCTCGCCTTTCGGCACAGGAAACTTCGGGATCAGGATGCTGCCGAGCTCTATTTCCACTTCGCAACGATCAGCGATTGCCCGGCTGTTGAGGATTACTTCCGGGTGCTCCTTGCCCCAGCGGCTGATGACTTCCTCGGCGGTGTTGACGTGCAACTCAAAATCTTTGAGGCTCATGCGCTTTTCGTCAGTCAGGAAGGACCCTGTCTGAACACAAAGCAAAATTTCATGAGCTTCCTGATCTTCGTGCTTGAGATAGTGAGCATCACAGGTGACTACACAGGGGATATCAAGCTCTTTGCCCAGCCGCAAGAGCTGTTCATTGATCGGCACCTGCTCATCCCACTTGCTGGGGTGCTTAGGATGGCCGTGATCTTGGAGCTCAAGATAGTAGCGATCGCCGAAAACATCCTTGTACCACTGCGCGGCCTTTTTGGCGCCTTCATACTGCCCTTGTCGTAATTGGTCCCCGACTTCACCATTGATACAGCCGCTGAGGCATATCAAGCCTTCGTTATGCTTGGCCAACAGATCATGGTCAATACGCGGGCGGTAATAAAAGCCCTCGAGGTTGGCTATGGTGCTGAGCGCCATTAAGTTCTGATAGCCAGCCTGATTCATGGCGAGCAGTATGAGATGAAAGTTCGGCTTGTCCTTGCCCGGATCCTTGTCGTAGAGGGTTCGGGCAGCGACGTACGTCTCCATGCCAATGATTGGCTTAATATCGGCGCCCTTGGCTTCTTTATAAAATTCAATGGCACCGCTGAGCGTACCATGGTCGGTCATGGCGACCGCTTGCATGCCGTTAGCCTTGACGTGTTCGATCAGCGCTGGCACCTTTGTCAGGCCGTCCAGCAGACTATACTGGGTGTGATTATGCAAATGGACGTAGTCGCTTGGCTTAAGCGATGTTTTAGAAGCCGCCAATATATTCCCCTCGCGCGCGTTTAGCTTTCTACCTTAGATTATACCCCGCTAAAGGAGTAGCTTAAAGGCTAAGTTTCGTTAACGACTAGCGAGTTTCGGCTAATGAGGTGGCGAGCGTCAAAAACATCGCTTGCGACCAGAGCAAAGGGTTCGCCGGCTCGCCCCAGCGCTCTATCCACGATTGATAAGCTTCGGGCTTGCACAAATGATCCGGCGACTGCTCGGCAACCCAACCATTAGTCTGTATGTGCTGCATGGTCCATTCCAACTTCGCTCGGGCATCTGCCTGGCGACCAATTTTGAGATAATACCAGCCGAGCATACAAGTTAGCAGCGGCCATTCACCGCCGCCGTAGTATTCATCGTCGGCATAACGATGTACGCCGCCAGAAGAGCTGACCAGCTCTTTTTCAATCCGCGCTAATGTCGGCGCGAACGCTTGCTCATCGACGGCCTCAGTCAAGCCACAAATCAGCAGGCTGCTGTCGGTTCGCTCGTCTAGACTTATGGCTGACTTGACCGCTGGCGCGGTCGGGTGATCGAACGCTTGCAGCCCAGCGTAGATGCAGGCTAAGCTAGCCGCGTGCCTGCCCACCCGCTCTTCCCACCAGTCGGCGCAGGGCTCTTGCCAGTGCGCCGCGAGATAGTGCTGGACCAGTCCAGTAGCATCTTGCCATTTATCGAGTGAGCGCCCGTGCCGTTCGGCATGCCCCCGCATCACCCAGAGCAAAGTGCCGTAGCCATCCAGCTGATATGTTTCCCATTCGTCTGTTGATTCCTGCCCATCGTAGGTATAGCGCGCGTCGAGCTTCTCACCCGCCAGAATTTTTTCACGCCGGTCAGTGACCACCCCTGCGCACCAATCAAAAAACCGCTCGGCCGACTCAATTTCACCCGCCCGGCTCATGCCATCAGCGATAAAAGCGCCGTCGCGAAACCAGCAGTACTGATAATTGGCGAAGTTTGGACTCGCTGGATAGGCGCCTGTCGGTTGTTGATACTGTTTGATGATATCGGCGCTCTGAGCAATCCGCTCAGTCAGCGTTTCTATCTGCCCATCCATCTAAATGTTCAGTGCTTTCTATTTTTTTAGGTAATCTTTGAGGTGCCCGATCGCCGTATTGGCGTCTTCGATGGCTTTTTTGAGGTCTTTATCCTCGGCATCGCCCTCATGAATCGCGCTAATCACTTCGCGGGTCTTCTCCTTGGAGACTTTGGCTTTAGCCACAAGGTTATCCAGCTCTTTTTTGCCTTTGACGCTTAATTTAGCGCCCCGCTTCTTTGAGCCAGCTATCAATTTGTCCAGTTCGGTGTGGAGTTTCTTCAGCTCTTTTTCGGCTTCTCGCGCATTTTTGGTGCTGAAATCCTTGATGTCTGAGCGAGTAGCCCGGCCGCTTTTTGGAGCGGTTAAGATGCCTGCGACATAGCCAGCCGTAGCAGCGATAGCGCTACCCACAGCTATTTTTTTCAAGGTGTTACCGCGTTTACGACGGATCATTTTCGCCTCCTGTTCGCGACTTTCATGATGTTACGAATGAGCTTGAATACCGTTAGCTTGCCCTGAGCTTCGACAAAAGTTTCGGCTACTTCTTCGACGGAATTCACGACCTCTTCTGCACGAGCCGCTACGCGCCGCACGGATTGCATGAGGCGAATGGCCATGATGACTAAACCAATCAAGAGCAGAAAGAATAAGCTCATGAGGCTGGCGATAATAATTAAGAACACAGTGTCGGTAGTTGTCAGTTGTAAATCCATGTGATTTAGTATAGCGCCTGCTGTCAAATCTACTGTAACTTTTTTCGCAAATAGTCAGCTAGCTTTGGCCCGATATCATCTCTGGCCAGCGCAAAATCAAAGACGGTCTTTACGTAGTCTAGCGGCGTTCCAGTGTCGTAGCGAGTACTGTTATTAATCTCGCAGGCAAAAAATTGCTGTCCATCAGCGAGCATTGGCTGAATGATAGAGTCCGTGGCGTAAAACTCTTTGCCCTCCGGCAACCCTCTCAAGCCTTTGTCGATATATTCGAAAACCGCCGGTGTAAATAAATAGCCTCCGATGCTTGCCAGATCGGAGGGCGCTTCAGCCCTTCCAGGCTTCTCGATGATCGTCTCTACTTTTAGCACGCCGGCTTTAACCTCATCGCCGCTTACAATGCCGTATCGGCTATATTCGTCGTCACTTTTAACGCGTATACACGGCAAAATACCGCTCTCGTATTCATCATAATGGGAGATCATCTGTTGAAACATATTCGGCTTGGCCAAAGTTACGTCGTCGGCAAACGTGAATATAAAAGGCTCGTCACCTACCAAATGCGCGGCGTTCATAATCGGCGTGCCGGTACCATAGGGGCCTTTCTGCCGTACGTATGCGAAATTAGCCATATCGGCTACGTGATTGATTTCTTTTATGTAATGCTTTTTGCTATTCCCACCGGCACGTAGGTTGTTAAGCAAGTCTTCATTCGGTGTATCAAAATGGTCTTCGATACTCCGCTTGCTATAGCCCGTGACGATGATTATATCTGTAATCCCCGCGTCAACCAGATCCTCGACGATATATTGAATGACGGGCTTGTCGACCAGCGGTAGCATCTCTTTTGGCATAGCCTTGGTCTGCGGCAAAAAACGCGTGCCAAAACCAGCCGCCGCGATCACAGCTTTGGTAACTTTTGTTTTAGACATTGCCCTTATTTTAACATGGGCCTCATTGCCCGCCGGCTTAGAGGCCGAGTTGTTTCTTGATCAATTCCTGGGCCATTTGCGGGTTGGCCTTGCCCTGAGATTGCTTCATTACCTGCCCGACCAAAAAGCCGATGGCCTTCATCTCGCCATTCTTGACGTCTTCGGCGGCTTTGGCGTTTTCACCGAGAACTTTCTCAACGATTTTGGCAATTTCGCCCTCATCCGAGACCTGTATCAAACCTTTTTGAACAGCGTACTTCTCTACATCCTGCGGGAATTCACTCTCTCTGAGTAAATTCTCCATTAGCACTTTTTCCTTTGTAGAGCTTAACTTTCCTGACTTGGTCAATTCATATATCGCAGGGAAGTAATCAGCCCATTCCATTCTGATGAATTGTTTAGTGCCAATCTTGGGGCGCAACGGCTCAACCACATTGACAACTCGATTAGTAACCCAGGTTGCAAATTCAGCGTTACTCAAGTTCTTTTCGATGAATTCCAAGTATTTTACGTCAGGTATATCCGCTTGAGTATCGATCAGTAACTCGATAACATCATTATCAACTCCAAGACCGCTTAGACGTCGGCGCCATTC
>Ga0070679_100004497_pt1 | contig 12882 bp, 10 predicted proteins | sample KBSC63BmetaG_FD_65652 | JGI IMG/M metagenome (GOLD analysis project Ga0070679, IMG submission 65652) | Corn rhizosphere microbial communities from Kellogg Biological Station, Michigan, USA - KBS C6-3B metaG | ecosystem: Host-associated > Plants > Roots > Rhizosphere | place: USA: Michigan... | reverse complement strand
CGGGGGATGTGCCGGTGCCGGGTGACTATGACGGTGATGGCCACGCCGATATCGCGATCTATCGTCCGTCGGATGGTGTCTGGTATGTGAAGGGTCAGCCGTTTGCGCAGTGGGGTGGTGCGGCGGGTGATGTGCCGGTGCCGGGTGACTATGACGGTGACGGGAAGACGGATCTGGCGGTGTACCGGCCCTCGGATGGGGTGTGGTACGTCAAGGATCAGCCGTGGTCGCAGTGGGGTGGCCAGGCGGGTGACGTCCCACTCAGCATCCCCCCGGCGACCCGCCTCACCTACTACCCATAGACCCTTACCAGTCGTAGACGACTCCATCGCGTCGACAGCTGTGATCGACACACCTATTAGTGTCCTCATGACCGTCAGGAACGGCGCGAGACACCTAGATGTTGCTGTAGAGAGCCTGCTTCGTCAGAGCTTCAGGAATATCCAGATCGTCGTCGTGGACGACGCTTCCACGGATCGCACCCCAGAGATCCTTAATTCGACTCGCGACTCAAGGCTCGAGCTAGTCAGATCGGACATTCCTCTCGGAATTGCCGCGGCGAAGACGATCGGACTCGAACGCTGTGTGGGGAAGTACATCGCCATGATGGACGCCGATGACGTTGCTGTTCCCACCCGGCTTGCTGTGCAGAAGAGATATCTCGACGAGAGACCCGCGATTGGACTCGTCGGTTCCAACGTAGTCGTAGTCGATGACGTCGGTAAACCTTTAGGTATTCGCGTGCTTCCGAAAGGTTCACCCACAGTAAGATGGAAACTGCTGATCGGGCCTCCCTTTGTCCATCCGTCGGTCATGATACGCCGAGAGTTACTCGGCAGCACGTCGTACCGATCCGACTACGAATTCGCCCAGGATTACGATCTCTGGTCTCGTCTGCTATGTCTGGCAGAAGGGGCGAACATTAGTCGCCCTCTCCTGCTTTACCGCTCGCATCCGGGCCAGCACAGTCAAGAGGCCAGAACTGCGCAACTTGCCGAACATGACGTGATCGCGCCGCGAGTTGTCATGCAGCACCTACCTGACCTAGACCTTCCGGCCGCGGTCGTCCGCCGCATGTGGAGGTTCATGAGCGGTGTCGCGCAGGATGACATGGCCTTGGGCCAGGTTGGCGTCGCGTACCTACGAATGGCGAGAGCCTTTCTGAACAAGCACGAGGGGACAGCGGAGATCTCGGAGGTGCGCAACGACGTGGCGATGAGTGTCATCCGTCGGTTCGGACCTCACTTGCAGCAGGACGACGCACGGGCGATCTTTAGGGAGTTGGCGCGGATGGACTCGCTGGCACCGATCAGATGTGCGGGGGTCATCGGCTCTGCGGTGGGGGTGGGGATCCACTCGATCCGTGCCGTTCGCCTGACCCGCCGACGCGCTCGCTCGCCGTGGTGATTCGCCGCCAGGGGCCACTTCGAGTCCGTCTGCCGCCTGACGGTGCGCTCATCAATTCAGCCCTGTCGTTGGAGAAACAGTGTTTCATTTCCGACAAACGTTGCTGAGAAATCGACGCATGCGCGAAGTACAGCCGCGCGAGAACCGGTACGGAAAGCATCGTGCGTTTCGATGGCGATGGCATGAACCGATGTGAGCCAGTCCTGGGCGCCATCCTGGAACAGGTCATGTTCAGCGCCTTCGATATCGAGCTTGAGAAGATCGATGCGGTCCACACCGAGCCGGTGCATGAGAGTCGGGATGGACGTCGCCATGACTGGAGTATTGCCGGTGTGCCTGCTGACCCGATAGGCCCACGCACCATACGAATTGTCGGTGACGTAAATCGTTCCGTCGCTCGGCCAAAGCGCCTCTCGGAGCGGAATGACCCTCCGTTCGTGCGCCACATTCAGAAGGAGAACCTGGAAATTCGATGTGGCGGGCTCGAGGGAAACGATCGTCGCATTCGGGTAACGCGCCGCGAACCATAGACTGCTGATTCCAGTGTAAGCGCCGGCGTCGACGATCACCAGAGGGTCGTATGAAAGTGGCAGGTCGTACTCACGCTCCAGGAGGATCTTCCCCGCCACGTTGATGTCGGTCGATCCGATCCTCAGCCGGATCGGCACCCCGAGAACGGGATCGTTCACACAGACGAGCCCGCTCGTTCCCCGGTGCTCCGCCAGGAGGTAGGAGATTGCCCGTGTTCTGCCGCAGAGCCGGGCGTAGCGGTAGTACCGAACTGCGACACGCATCATGGTGCGTGCAAATCCGAGGCTCGGCCGGGCGTTGATCTCCGCGCGCAACCGCGCCAGAAGCTGATGCTCCTTCGCCCACGATCCGTGTGCATTGGCGTCCCGCACGCGGGGTCTCGACCTCACAGGACAGCCTCGTACGCGGACTCGAGGTCACGGAGCGCCGTCGCGGGGGAGAAGTGCGTTCGCCAGAGTTCGTGAGCTGCCTCACCCGCTCGTGTCGCCACCGAGTCGTCTCTGAAATGACTTAGGGCCGATATCCAAGCCGTGTTGTCGTCGGGAGGAGGAAGAACTCCCGCGGCGGGATCCCTCAGCAACTCGGCGACTCCTCCGATTCGACTTGCGATCGCCCCGACTCCTGCTGCGAACGCTTCGAGTATGGCTCGCGGTGATCCCTCGTAGCATCGAGACGGGAAGACGAGGGCGCGTGCGCCGCGCAAGAGTTCCGGGACGCGCTCGCGTCCCACGGGTCCCACGAACGTCGTATTTGGGCCGGCCATCGTCTGAAGGTCCTTTCTCGCAGGGCCATCTCCGACGACGAGCAGTCGCTGCCCGTCTTCCCGCGCCGCTGCGACGACGGTGTCGAACCCTTTTTCCGGCGTCAGCCGGCCCAGCGCGAGGAGGTACTCGCCAGGTCCTTGCCGGCGCGCGACCGCGTGAGCGAAGTTTGGCTTCACCCGGATCTTCTCTGGTGACAGCCCAGCCTGGACATGCTTGGAGCGCACGAATGCGCTCACGGCGAGGAAGAGGCGAACGCGCTCCCATGACTCGAGGGCTCGGTGCAGCCCGAGCGATGTGGCAAGGGCTGCGCTTGCCGCCCAGGAGCCGCGGTAGCACCCGTGCAGCACGCCTCGCACCGGGAGCTTTCCAAGGCAGTCCTCACAAGTACGGCCGTCGCGAAAGAACGTGGCAGGCAAGCACGAGTAACGGAAGTTGTGGAGCGTCATCACGACGGGCGTGCTGTCCGGAAGAGCCCGCAGTACCGCAGGCGAGAGAGCCGGAAACACGCTGTGTACGTGAACGACATCGGGGCGGATCCCGCGCAGGTGCTCGCGCACCGCTCCCACCTCCGAGCGGTTCCAAACGGCGTCGATCGCGAGTGACGCACCTCTTCGGCTGGGTCGGACACTCGGTGCGTAGAGGCGTACGTCGTGACCTGCAGAGCGGAGGAGCGCGCACTCGTCGTCGACCACGCTGTTCTCACCGGAGAGCGCACCGGACAGGTAGCGAGAGTGAAGAACGAGAATCCGCATCAACGAGTTCGGCCCAGAACAGACGCGACTGGGAGAGATGAGGATCCCGGCTCGCGGTGGGCGAGGCACGCGAGCCGCAGCTGCCACCACCAGATACCGGACGCAACTGCCCCGGCCGTGGCAATCCCGGCGAGGGCGCCCCGGGCGCCGTCGAGCCAGGCCCCGGCACTCGCGCTCGCCAGGATCGCCGCCGACGTCCCGAGCCGCGCCGGAACGCTTCGTCGCACGGCGGCGAGTGCCCGCAGTCCCAGCGATGCACCGGCGATCGCCGATGTCGTGGCGAGCGAAAGCGCGGTAAGAGGGATCAGCTCACCGGCGCCGGGCCAGCTCGCGCCGAGGATCTGCATTCCGAGCGACTCGGGCAGCAAGGAGAGGACGATGCCCCACCCGATCGACGCCGCGACCAGGCCTCCGCCGACGACGCCGGAGAAGCGCATTAGCCCCAGCGGGCCTCGCTCGCCGAGCACGCGCATCGCCTCTGGGAGCGCGAACAGGCCTGTCCCCATGAGGAGGACCTGCCATGGGCCGAAGAGCAGCTGAGCGCCTCGCATGGCGCCGACCTCACCGAGGCCCCCGATCGCGCCGACCACGACGAGAGAAAGCTGCACCGACAACGTGAGGGCCACGTACTCGAGCAAGAAGCTCGGCGCGATGTCCCGGTGCTCGCGAAGCCAGCGCGGAGCGCTCTGGACCCTGGGCAAGAACCCGAGGCAGATCAGACCGCAGCCCGCGGCCGCGCCGGCCGCGAGCCCCCAGGCAAGGGTCAGTGTCGCGAGCGACGTCGTGCCCGTCGCCGAGAGGACAGCCCAGACGAGGCCGAACCCGAGGAGCCACACGGCATCGGTCATGAACGCAACCGCCGGGCGTCGAGTCGCGAACGATGCCGAGCGCGCGAAGTCCTGGAGGAGCAACAGAGGAAGCAGGGGGCCGAGGGCCAGGAGCGACGTGCGGAGAGGCCCGTCGGCGAGCACGCCGAGGCAAAGGCAGCCGAGACTTGCGAGGCAGCCGAGCCCGACCGCGGTACCCGCCGCCGCACGCAGTTCGTGCGATGCTCCCGCGGATTGGTCGCGTTGGCGCACGATGAAGGGATCGGAGGAAAGCGCTCGATTTGCGCCCAGCGCTAGCCAGTAGACCGTGAGCGCGAGCGCGAATGCTCCGAACTCGCCCGTTGTCCCGGCCCGTGCGACCGCGATCCCGGCAAGGAGGTTGACGAGACTCGACAGCGCCTGGTCTGCGACGCCCCAGGTCCACCGTCGCACCCGTGCGATCCTCATCGCCGGCTCGAGGACTCGGGCCCGACGACCGACGCGTAGAGCCGCGTGACGTAGTTCTCGAGCTCGCCCAAACCGAAGGCGTCGGAAGGACGTCGCGGCTCGCCGTTGGCGGCGATGTCGTCGAGCGCTTCCGCGAACGCATCGGCGGCGCCGGCGGTCGATGCAGGACGGACGAGCGAGACCGAGGTCCCCGACATACGGCCCATGACCGCCGCGCCACCCTGATCGAAGGCGACCACCGGCACGCCGAGCGCCTGCGCCTCGGCGATCGTGAAGGGCGCGTCGTCTCTCAGGCTCGGGACGAGGACGGCGTCGGCTCGCCGTATGATCCGCCACAGCTCCTCACGGGGAAGCCAGGGCGTGAAGCTGACCCGAGCGGCAAGGCGGAGCCGATAGACGAGCTCGCGTAGGTGCGTCTCGGACGGTCCGGCGCCGATTATCTCGAGGTGCCACTCCTGCCTCGTCCGTCGCAGGGCATGTACCGCAATCGTGCCGCCTTTCCATGGAAGCAGCCTGCCGGATAAAACGGCTACCGGATGGCCAGGCTCATCACGGCCGCGGGGCAGACGGCTTTGCCGCTCGAGGTCGGGGCCGACGACTGAGTGCGGCCGGACCGTGGCCTTGGCTGCATACTCGCGGGGCAGTGCCTCGACCGTCTCGTGGTTCTGGGCCACGATTACTCGAGCGCGACTCCACCCATAGCGGATGACCGGGTTGAACGTGTTGATCCGTCGGACCGCAACACGCAAGCACTCGAAGAATCGAGCTCGCCGGCTGAGTTCAGCGAGTAACTGAGGCGGAATGGTGGGCCCGCCGCCCACCGGGCCGAGGATGAACGGGGCACGTGCCATGCTTGCAAGCGCAGGGGTCCAAGCGTTCGCAAACGTCACGTGATGAACCAAATCGAACCGCTCGCGACGGTGGAGCCTGGAGGCCTCCACACCGGCCACGACCTGCCAGAGGACGTAATAGAGGCGCTCATGGGAACGGACCACTCGAAGAAGAGGTCGGGGCAGATCGACGAAGCGCAAGGTCATCCTTGGCGGAACGTCATTCGGCGAAATCGTGTGCGCCCTGCTCGCGCGTGTAAGCACCGTGATCTCGTGCTGTGCGGCGGCCGCGATGGCCCAGAACCATCCGGCGCCAGGTTCTGAGCCGCGCCCCGGCTCACACGCATAGGCCGAGATGAGGATCCTCATGGGCCGTTACGTCGAGGCGCAACGGACACACGGCGAGCGTCGGCACGGGTGGCGCGTGTCCCGAGCGAAGCTCCGATGATGACCGCGGTCGGTGCAACCACGAACTCGTAGACGAGCGAGTTGTCCGTGATCATCTCCAGCGCCAACCCAAAGGCAGCAAGAATCGACGCCAGGTGGAGGGCGCGGACGGCGGGGTCGGTGATCGGAGCGGATCGGAGCGACCGCGCGGCGGCAGCGATCGGAGATGCGATGGCCACCAAGAGAAAGGCCACTCCCACGAGCCCGAAATCGTGAAAGACCCGCAAATAGTCGTTGTGCGGATGTCCGGCAGTGGAAGATACGGCGGCAACGGCCAACTCGGCAGATCCCGCCCCTTGGCCCACGAGCGGAGAAGAGAGCGCGGAGCTCCAGGTCGCTTTCCAGATCTGCTGTCGTCCCGAGACGCTGACCTCGACTCCGCCAGGGAGAGTTACGCGGTCGGGCTCCGAGAATCGCGCGGCGAACGGGTTCGTGAAGATGACGGCCGCCGTGCCGAGGACAGCGACAACGCCGAGAACGGCAACCGTCCGGCCGAGCTTACGCGGAGTGTCGAAGCCCACAAGAGCGATCACGCACACGAAAAGCGCCACGGCGAACCCCGTCCGCGAGAGGCTCAGGAACGCAAGCGCCACCATGGCAAGCGCCAGACGCCTCTCAGGTCTGTACCCGTAGCGAGCGAGGGCCGCGGTCCACGCCACTCCGATGGCCGCGAAGACGGCATAGGCTCGAGCGTCGACGACCGACGTGCCCCCCATGCCGTCGAGAACGAGGCTCGCTCCGTACAGGGCGCTTGCAGCCGAGAATGTCCAGAAGAAGGCCCGACGTAGAGACGCGAAGCCGATCGCTCCCGTAGCTGTTGCCACAGCAGACACCGTCGCGATCGAAGCAAAGCCGACGTACACGAGAATGTTTTGCAGGCCGGACTGAGTCGGCGGCTTGAGTGAGACGGAGAGCAACGCCCAGGCGGGAAAGATGGACATGAGAGTCAGCACACGCCTGCTTGGTGCTGGCAACGAGGATGTCGGAAGCGCGAGCGCGAGAATCACCGCAGACACGGTGATGAGGCCGGTGAGCCACGCGTACCCGGTCATCGGGCCAACCTCGACGCGCCGGATCAGATTGACCGTTGCACTAATCCCGAGAACGCTGTAGACGAGGACCCGGGCCGCTGGCGCGTAGTAGCCGAGCGCGAGGATGAGCACTCCTAGGATGACGAGGGCCAACCCTGCAGCGAACGGCGGTCGCGCGACCAGCAGCCATGCCGCCAGCAGCGACAACCCGACGGCCGAGGCGGGAGTTACGACCATGCGGGGTGCCGTCGTCACATCAACCCATGGCGCCTCGCGAGGCAGGCGCCGCTGCGAAGCACGAATGCCGAGTTCGTCCTCACATACCGTCCGGTCAGGCGGCGCGGCTCACGGGTGAGGCGATGCGCCCACTCGAGTCCGCCGCGACGGGCCCACTCGGGCGCGCGAGCCTTTGCACCCGCCTGGAAGTCGAAAGCCGCGCCCACGCCGATCACCACGGCCGGCGCAAGGCTCATCGCATGTTTGTGCATCCAGAGCTCCTGCTTCGGAGCACCGAGCGCAAGCCAGACGACATTGGGAGCAGCCGCTGCGGCAACCTCCGCCGCGCCCGCCAGCTCCGCCGGGGTGCCGAACTGTGGGCTGTGCGCACCGACGAGTTCCACCCCGGGAAAGCAGGCTTCGAGCCCGGTGACCAGGGCCTGCAGGGTCTCGGGCGTCGAGCCGACGAAGAAATGGCGGAGACCGTGTCGACGGCCTCGATCGATCACCGACGGCATTAGGTCCGGCCCTCCAACCCGCTCTGCAGTCGCCGCCCCGAGCCGGCGTTGCAACCACGCGATCGGCGCGCCGTCGGGCATGACGAGCCAAGCGTCGTGCAGCGCTCGCATCAGCTCGGGGTCGTCGTGCGCCGTCATCAGCACGTGCACGTTGCACTGCACGACATAACCGCCGTGACCCGACCGTGCGCGCTCGACGACGGTGTCGACCGCGCCGGAGAACGTCCCCGCGAAGATCTCTACACCCAGCACATCCGTTTGCGGCGACGCGACGGCTGCTGCGACGCTGGTCACCGGTGTTCGAGGCGCTTCCTGAAGACCGCCGGAAGCGTGCGCACCATGAGCTGCAGATCGTTGCTCAACGACCAGGTCGTCACGTAGCGGTAGTCGAGGGCAACCATCTCCTCGAACGGGATGTCGTCCCGACCGAGCACCTGCCAAAGGCCCGTGATGCCGGGCTTGAGGTCGAGGCGGCGACGACCCCAACCGTCGACATGCTGGTCCTCGTCGAGGATCAACGGCCGCGGGCCGACGAGGCTCATCTCGCTTCGCAGCACGTTGAACAGCTGTGGCAGCTCATCGAGTGAGTAGCGGCGCAGGATCCCTCCGACACGGGTGACCCGCGGGTCGCCCGGGGCCTTGAACATTCGCGGGTCTCCGTGCAGATGCTTGTTCAGGTGCGCCACGTCTGCCTTGTGCTCGTCGGCGTCGGCGACCATCGTGCGGAACTTCAGGATCGTGAACGTCCTGTCGTTGTGCCCCATGCGCACCTGTCGGAAGAAGACGGGGCCGCTCGAGTCGAGCCTGATCGCTGCCGCCGCCAAGACGAAGAGCGGGAGGAGCGGCACGAGGGCGAGGCTCGACAGGACGATGTCGAACACGCGCTTGAGAAACAGGGACGAGCTCGAGAGGCGTGCCGGTGCGAGGCCGAGCAGCGGAATTCCCTCGGCTGCGTGCACTCGCATGTGCGGGCCGAGCACGTCGAAGAGACGCGGGACGATGTCGACCTGGACGCCGAAGGGGTTGAGACGCCGGACCAGATCCAGCGTCTCGGCGTCCGGCGCCTGAGAGAACGCAACGATCACGCGCTCGACGTCCAGCGCTTGCACCAGCTCCGCCAACTGAGCGGTGCCACCGAGCACGGTGAGGCCGCCGAGCCCGTCTCCGCGCGACCGGGGATGGTCGTCGACGAACCCGATGATGTTGACCCCGTACTCCGGATGCTGCAGCATCTTGCACGCCACGCGCTGCCCGACGTGCCCCGCGCCGACGACGAGGGTGTTCTGGATGTACGCATCGGTTCGTCGAACCAGTGTTCGAGCCACGGTCCGGCTGATGGCCACGAGAACGATCGAGAGCACCCAGAACAGCGCGAGCTTCGGAAAGCTCGGACTGGCGAACTTGAACACATACGCAAGACCGAACAGCAGCCAGGCCCCGACCGTAAGCATGTTGAAGACGCCGAAGAAGTCGTCCACGGTCGAGTGGTTCGCACGCTCTTCGTCGCCCGCGTAGAGCCCGTAGAGTCGACCGAGCACGACCCAGAGCGGCAGCGACAACGCAAAGAGAACGACCTCGACGCTTGGGCTGACGCGGTCGACGGGAGCGTCGTTCCCGGAGAACGCAAGCTGCGTCAGGACGAACGCGAGCAGGATGCCCGTGACGTCCGCGGCGGCGAGCGCACGCCTGATCACCCAGCCACGTCGCCGACTCTGGCCGTTTCGTCGTGCGCGCAGCAGCGCGCGCGTACGTTCGTCGAGTAGGTCCTCGAGGCGGACCCCCGGAAGCGAGCCGTCATCCTCCGTCGGGATGGGGACGGGCGGTTGGAGAACCCCGGGAGCGGCCCACTCGATCTGGTTCACGCCCGGTCCCCCACGGGGTCATCGGCGTGGTGGCGCCGTTCGGCGGCTCGCGCCTCGTAGCCGTAGCCATAGCTGTACGCCTCGTCGGCCTTGGGATCCGCGCCGGTGACGACCACGCCGAGGGTTGGCGCCGGCGAGCTGTCGAGGAGGCGCCGCACCTCGGCAAGCATCGGCTTGCGCACGACGTTCAGCCGTGTGACGAGCACGATCGCGTCGACGTCCGAGGAGAGCGTCATGGCATCGCCGACCCCCAGCAACGGCGGGGAGTCGATGAGCACGATCTCGAAACGGGCGCGCAGCTCGTCCACGATCGCAGCGAGCCGCCTCGACCCGGCGAATTCGCCTGGATTGGGTGGGATGGGGCCAGAGACGAGAACGGACAGGCTGCCGATTTCCGAGTCGCTCCCGTTCATCCCGTTCGAGCGCGCGCCCAGGTCGATGGGCTGGAGCGCTTCCTCGAGGCTGATCCGGCCCAGCGCGACGTCGGAGACCCCGAGCGCAGTCGGCATGCCGAAGAATCGGGCCAGGTAGGGGCGCCGTAGGTCGAGATCGACGAGCGCGACGTGCTTTCCCCCCCTCGCGAGTACGACCGCGAGGTTGGCCGCGGTCGTGGATTTCCCCTCGCCAGGGGTGGCACTGGTGACGAGGAGTGAGCGAGCGTTCGAGTCGAGCAGGGTGAACTGGAGGTTCGTGCGTAGCATCCGGTACGTCTCCGCGTGTGCCCCACCAGGCTGAGCGAGGGTCACGAGCAGCGAGGCTTTCGCAAGCCGCCTCGGCGGAGGCGGTACCCGGGCGAGCAGTGGCAGCCGCAGCTGCTCCCCTATACCTCCCGCGGAGCGGATCCGGGTATCGACCGCGTCGATCGCAAAGGCAAGCCCGACGCCGAGGAGGAGGCCGAAGAGGAGCCCGACGCCCCCGTCCCGGACGGGGCGCGGCGCGACGTGGACGGCTTCGTCAGCGTCGCGGACGATGGAGACACGCTCGGTGGAGAGGGTCTGCAAGGTCGCAAGCTCCTGGTCCTTCTCCTCGAGTGATCTGTACAGGGAGCTGTTCCCCTGTCCACGACGGCGCAGCTCGGCAAGTTTTCGCTGCACCTCCTCCTGCGCCTTTCGGACCGAGGCGGTATCGAGCTCTGCGCGGAATGCGACGAACTGTCGCGCGTACTCGCCCGCGAGTCGCACGGCGAGTCTCGGGTCGGCATTCCTTACCGAGATCGTCAGGAGGTCGCTGTTGCCCTTCGGTGCGACGGACGTCTCGTCGAGGAGTTGATCAGGCGTGAGGTTCTCGACGTGCAGGGTGGCGAGCGTGCGTCGCGCGACGGTCGGCGTCTGGGCGAGGTTCGCCTGCGTCTCGGCAACCCGCGCGGGGTCCGCGAGAAGCGACGAGTCCTCGATGCCGGTGATCGCCGACGCGAGGTTCTGTTTGTTGACGTACACCTCGGCTTGCGACGAGTAGAGGTCGGTCTGACGTGTCGAGAACGCGTACGCCGCAAGCGGCACGAGCAGCGCGCACAGGATCACGACCCACGCTCTTCGCCGCAGGATGCGAAGGTACGACGAGAGCGTCGAGCGCGCCGCTGAGTTTTCTTCCACCCCGACCTTTCTCCCCGCGTCAACCCACTCGGCCAGCCCCAAAATCGGCCTTTGTTGGCTGAATCCTCATCACCGTAATGAGACCGCCCGCGAATGACAAGTGGCGCTCCCGAGAACGGAGGGGTTCCGGACGGCTGGGATCGCCCTCGAGAGGTACAGCACTCGGTGGCAGTACGCTCCTCCCGAGCGCCCGTAGCTCAGGGGACAGAGCAGCGGACTTCTAATCCGCGGGTCGGAGGTTCGAATCCTCCCGGGCGCGTTAGACCGAGATCGGCAACTCGGGCGCGACCACGGCCAAGGCGGTCAACATCGGCCGCGAACGCTGCCAGCCGGCTGCGAGCTTGCGCAGCACGCGAACGTCGAAGCGCTCGAGGAACCGGTCTTGAACGCCCGCGACGTACGTGGGACGTGCCTCGAGCAACTGAGCCTTCCCCGACTCCGAGAGTTGCGCATAGAGGACTCGCCCGTCCGCATCGCACTCCTGGCGGACGATGTGACCGGCTCGCTCGACCCGGTCGACGAGTCGCGACGCGCCGCTCTGCGACAGACGCACCGAGCTGGCGAGGTCGCCCATCCGCATACGGTTCCCGGGCGCTTCTTCGAGGTGCAACAGCACCTCGAAGTGCTGCAAGGTCAATCCATGGCTCTCGCGGAGAGACCGGTCGATCTCGTCCGTGAGCGTGGCATGAAGCGTGAGAAAGCCCTGCCAGGCGGCGTGCTCTCGGTCAGTCATCCGCATGATCTCCTTGGCGCGCAGGAAGCGGGGAGCCGATTCCTCTGACGAGACGATACCTTCGTGGGGCGGCGCAGCAAGCGGGGCGCGGGGCTTGTTGGACGAACAGGCAACCCGCGCCACCACTCCAACCTTCGGTCCCGCGGCGGGATGCGCATCACGAGAAAGGGGGAGAGCCTGCGCGGCGACGGCGCCACGCCCGGACGGGTACAAACCGCGTCGTGGCGGCGCGGACGGTCCGACTCTCGAGCCCAGAGCGAGTCCTCTTCCCCGACGAGGGCATCACGAAGGAGGACCTGTTCGAGTACTACCGCGCGGTCGCCCCGGCGCTCGTGCCGCACCTCCGCAACCGGCCGTTCACGATGAAGCGGGCTCCGTACGGGGTCGGCGGCGAGACGTACTTCCAGAAGCAGGCGCCGAAGGGGATGCCCGACTGGATCCCGACCCGCACCTTCCGGACCTACCCGCGCGACGGCGGGTCGCGGCTCGTCGACTTCCCGCTCGTCAACTCGCCGGAGGCGGTCCTCTGGATGGTGCAGATGAACTGCATCGACATGAACGCGTGGTACTCGCGCGTCGACAAGCCCGACCGGCCGGACTTCGTGCTCTTCGACCTCGACCCGCCCGACGGCGGTTTCGCGCTCGCAATTCGCGTCGCCCACCTGATCCGCGAGGAGCTCGACGGGCTCGGGTTGCGCTCCTACGTGAAGACGAGCGGCGCCGACGGCATTCACGTGCTCGTCCCGATCGCGCGACGGGCGACGTACGAGGACACCTATACGTTCGCGGAGCTGGTGGCACGCGGGCTCGAGGAGCGACATCCGGGGCTCGTCACGACGGAATGGCTGAAGCGCAAGCGGGAGGGCGTCCTCGTCGACCACCGCCAGAACGCGCGCGGCAAGACGATCGCGTCGGTGTACTCGGT
>Ga0070679_100004496_pt1 | contig 12887 bp, 9 predicted proteins | sample KBSC63BmetaG_FD_65652 | JGI IMG/M metagenome (GOLD analysis project Ga0070679, IMG submission 65652) | Corn rhizosphere microbial communities from Kellogg Biological Station, Michigan, USA - KBS C6-3B metaG | ecosystem: Host-associated > Plants > Roots > Rhizosphere | place: USA: Michigan... | reverse complement strand
ATGGCGCGAACGTCGAGATGAACCTTCAAACGAGGAGGTGATCCATTGTCTGCTGACCAAACCGCTGGCGAGGGTCGCCGTAGCTTCTAAGCTACACGACTTTAAGGACCGGCGACCCTTAGCCGCCTGGTCGAGCTAATGTGGGGCGTATCGTGCTTTGCGCGATGCGCCCCATTTCGCGTGCGGCGAGCGGAGACCGGCGAGCGGAGACCGGCGAGCGGAGACCGGCGAGCGGAACGCGTGACGCGACGGCGTGCGGCGAAGACTCAGCCAACTGAAACGTCGTTACGCCGCACGCCAACGCCGCTCTCGCTCCGAAATCCGTCGTCCGTCGTCCGTCCCCCGTCGCCGGTCGCCGGTCCCGGATCACCCAGTACTCCCAAACCCTCCCACCCTACTAGTCGTAACCGCGACGCTCCCCCGCTCGATCGGCAGCACTTCATATCGCGAAAGTACCATCTGCGCGATCCGCTCACCGTGATCGATCCGAATCGGCGTCGGCATCGGGTTCCGCACGAGCACCATCCACTCATCCGGGAAATCCGAGTCGATCGTGCCTGGTGCGTTGGGGATCTGCAAACATTTCTTGAAGCTCGTCCCACTTCGCGGGCGAATCTGCGCCTCATAGCCCTCGGGCATCCGCGCTTTGAACCCGAGTGGAATGAGCGCCGTGATCCCGGCCGCGAGCTCGAAGCTGGCGCTGCCCGCGACGTCATCGGCCGCCGTGTCCCACGTTCGCTGGCCGTCCGAGCAGCGGATCGCTCGGCCGCGAAGATAGGCGTGAAGGTCGTACCCCGCTGAGCCCTCTGTCGCGCGGCGCGGCGCCTGCGCGTCTTGATGGAGCAATTCCACGATGAATGACATGCGCGGAAATGTAGAGCCTGCGCCTTGCCTGTCAGAGTGGCCTCGCGATAGCGTCCGGTATGGTCACTTCGCTCCGTCAACTCAAGCGTGCGTCGCTAGCCGCGCCGCTCGCCGCGACGCTCGGCGCGTCGCTCGCGTGGTCCAGCCATGCTGCTCCGGATCCGCTGATGGGTCCTGGCGTCTCTCGCGAGCTCGCCACCAATCGCGCGGCGCTCGTCTCGGGCATCCGTTACGACCTCGCGCTGTCACTTCTCGCGCGCGACTCCGCGCTGGGATCGATCACAGTCCACTTCGACGCGAAGCGCTCAGCCGACGTCATCCTCGATTTTCGGGGACCACGTTTATCGAACGTGACGATCAACGGTGCGGCGCGCTCGACATTCAACGGCGCGCATCTCCGCCTGAGTGCGGCGGACGTTCGAGCCGGCGCGAACGTGTTGACGGCGAACTTCACGACGCCCATCGCGGCCGCCGGCGCAAGCATCATTCGCTTTCACGACGACAAGGACGGCAGCGACTATCTGTACACGCTGCTCGTTCCGTCCGACGCGAATCTGCTCTTTCCCTGCTTCGATCAACCGGATCTCAAAGCGCGGCTGACGCTCGCATTGACCGTCCCGTCGACGTGGGTGGCAATCGCGAACGGCATCACCACGCAAGTCGACTCGAGCGGCCCCGCGGTCACATACCGCTTCCGCGAAACCGATCCGCTTCCGACCTACCTGTTCGCGTTTGCCGCGGGTCCGTGGCACAGCGTCGTGGGGGGGCCGCGACACACCCGCTTTCTCGTCCGCGCAACGCGCGCGAAAGAAGTCGAAAGCGACTCACTGCAAGCGCAGGTTGGGTCGGCACTCACGTCGCTCGAGAAATACTTCGGCGTGCCGTACCCGTTTCAGCAGTTTCAGTACATGCTCTCGCCGGCGTTTCCATTCGGCGGCATGGAGCACCCCGGCGTCACGATGTTCAGCGAGGAATCGTTCATCTATCGCGAGCCGCCGACGCTCAACCAACGGCTGGGACGCCGATCGACGATCTATCACGAAGTCGCTCACCACTGGTTCGGCGACGACGTGACCATGAAATGGTTCGACGACCTCTGGCTGAAGGAGGGCTTCGCTACCTACATGGCGGCCAAGATGCAGGAGATCGAAGCCAAAGCCGATCCGACTCGCGCCGACGCGCCGAGTCCCTGGCTGTCGTTCTATTTGCGAAATAAGCCGGCCGCGTACGACGTCGACCAGACCGCCGGAACCACGCCCGTCTGGCAGCAGCTCGCCAATCTCGACCAAGCAAAGAGCAACTACGGCGCGATCGTCTACAACAAGGCGCCAGGCATCCTCAAGCAGCTGAACTATCTCGTCGGCGATTCCGCGTTCCAAGCTGGAGTGCACAACTTCCTCGTATCACACGCCTACGGTAACGCAACGTGGCGGGATCTGCTCACGTCGATCGGCGACGCCTCGCATCGATCGCTCACCGAGTGGGGACGCCAGTACATTCTTCGTCCCGGCATGCCGATCCTCGAGCAGCAGCTCGACATCGCGAACGGAAAGATCAAACGCCTCGCGCTGATCCAACGCCCGGCGCAGAAGCTGTCTGGGCGCGGTGTGTGGCCGATGAAGACGGAAGTTGCGCTTCGAATGTCGGGCAGCACGACGAAATCGATTCCGGTCGAGGTGAAAGCGGAGACGACGGTCGTCACGGCCGCCACCGGTCTTCCGGCGCCTGACTTCGTATTCGCCAACCTGAACGACAACGCGTACGGCCTCGTGCTGCTCGATCCGATCAGCGTGAAGTGGCTCGAGGCGCACATCGGCGACGTCCACGACGCGTTCTTGCGCGCCATGCTCTGGGGCGCGATGTGGGACCTCGTACGCGACGCTCGGCTCGCGCCGACGCGATTCATCGCCACGGCGGTGCGCGAGCTCCCCGCCGAGCGCGACGAGCAGATCGCCGCCGGGATCGTTGGTCGGCTCAGTCGCGCGGTGTCGACCTATCTCTCCGACGCGCAGGAGTCAGAGGTCATGGGCAGCGTCGAGTCATTGTTGCTCGCCGGCGCGTCGAACGCGGAGCTCGGCTACGGGCTTCGCAAGAGCCAGCTCGACGCGTACATCTCGCTCGCGCGAACGCCAACAGCCGTGGCGCGCCTCACCGCATGGCTCGACAGCGCGACGACCGCCGGTATTCCGCTCAGACAACCGACGCGCTGGTCGATCGTCACGCATCTGGTCGAGCGCGCCGTGCCGAATGCTGATGCCCTCATGGTGGTTGAGACGAATCGCGATACGACTGCGAGCGGCAAGCGCAGCGCGTTCGTCGCCGGCGCCGCGCCGCCGTCGGCGCCGGTGAAGCGCCGCTACTTCACGCGCTACTTCGCGGACTCCACGCTCAACGAAGATTGGGCGACGGCGAGTCTCCGCGCGTTCAACGCCGGCGATCAGAGCAAGCTGACGCTCGAGTATCTCGTTCCCGCGCTCGATAGCCTGCCTTGGATTCAGAAGAACCGGCGAATCTTCTTTCTCGGTTCCTGGCTCGGCGGCTTTATCGGCGGGCAGCGGTCGCCGGAGGCGCTGCAGCAGATCGATGCCTTCCTCGGGCGCCGATCATCCCTCCCGCTCGATCTGCGTCAGAAAATTCTACAGGCACGCGACGATCTCGAGCGAACGGTGCGCATCCGCGCGGCGTTCGCCACGCGTCGCGGCGTGTCATAGCCCTCGCGGTCGAATCACCCGCTCCACCGTCGCGAGCGACGCGTCGACCGCAATCGCGAGCAGCGCCGCCGGAATTGCACCGGCGAGAATCATTCGCGTGTCGGAAAGGGCGAGGCCGGCAACGATTGGCTCGCCCAGGCCGCCCGCACCGATGAATGCCGCGAGCGTCGCCGTGCCGACGTCGATCACCGCTGCTGTGCGAATGCCGGCCATGATCACCGGCGCCGCGAGCGGCAAGCGCACGTCGCGTAGAATCTGGCCGTCAGTCATGCCGAGCGCCCGCGCGGCAGACACGGCGGCAGCGTCGGCGTCACGCACGCCGGTGTAGGTGTTCCGCACGATCGGGTAGAGCGAGTAGAGCACGAGCGCGACCAGCGCGGGCACGACGCCGATCCCCAGCAGCGGAATCATGAATGCGAGAAGCGCGATTCCCGGCAACGTCTGCAGAACGCCGACCGCCCGGATGACACCTTCGGCTCGTCGCGACGTGCGCTCCAGCAAAAGCCCGAGTGGCACCGCGATGAGAATCGCTACGACCAACGACACCGCCACGAGCTCGACGTGTCGTCCTGTGAGGCGCAGCAGCGTGCTTCGCTGATCCTTCAAGTACTGTACAAGGCCCGATCGCGACACCGTAGTTGGCGTCGGTTCCGCGGCATTGACCGGCGCAAGCAATCCCAAACTGGTCAGTGCGTCGTGCGCCACGGTCGCAACCGGCACTGCGTCGACTTCAACACGGCGATTCCACTCGCGCATCTGTCGCTCGTCGATGCGGCCACTCAACTCACTGAGCGCCGAGATCGCGCGCGGATTCTCCGCGGCTAGTCGGGGGCTAACGAGCGCCGCTGCCTCGTACGGTGGAAAGAAATGCCGATCATCCGTGAGAACGGCGAGTCCGTAGCGCGAGATGAGGCCATCCGTCGAATAGCCATCGATCACATCCACTTTGCCCTCGGCGAGCGCTTGATACTTCACCGCAGGCAAGAGCGTGCGCACGTCGTGCAGCCGGAGACCGTAAACGCGTTGAAGGCCGGGCAATCCATCAGCGCGGCCGATGAAGTCCGGGGTGAAGCCGCCGCGTAAGGCGGCACCCGCGCGAGCGAGATCCGTCAATGTCGCGAGATGCAATGAGTCGGCTGTCGAACGCCGAACGGAGATCGCGTAAGTATTCTGAAAGCCGAGCGGCGGCAGCCAACGAGTCCCGAACTTTCTGAGGAACTCGCGCGAGACGCGCTGATACGCGTCGCTGGCGTTCGCGACTGGGGGCTCGCCGAGGATCGCGAGCAAACCGGTGCCCGTGTACTCCGGGTAGACGTCGATTGCATTCGTGCGCAGCGCACGGAATGCAATCTCCGTCGCGCCTAATCCGGGTCGCCGGTCCACTTGAAGGCCGCGCGTCTCGAGCAGCTGCGAGAACATCTCGGCGAGGAGGTAGGATTCGCCGAACGGCTTGGACGCAACCACGACCGGCCGATTCGGTGTGGCGACAGTCGCGGCTTGCCAGAGCAGGAGGAGCGCGGCCGTCAAACGGACACCGTGACGCGGGCGCGCTCGAGCAGTGTTCGCACGTACGCATTCGCCGGCTCTGCGATGAGCGTCGCCGGCGGCGCGAGCTGCTCGATGCGACCGTGGTGCAGCACCACGATACATGTCGCGAGCAACGTCGCTTCGTGAAGGTCATGCGTGACGAGTACGGTCGTCGTTCCGAGCCGCGCGCGAACCGAGGCGAACATGTCCTGGAGATCCGATCGCGTGATTGCGTCGAGTGCGCCGAAGGGCTCGTCGAGCAACAGCACCTTCGGCTCGTCCGCGAGCGCGCGCGCCATGGCGACGCGCTGTCGCTGACCGCCGGACAGGTCTCGCGGCCAGCGCTCTCCGAATGCCGATGGATCCAACCCGACGAGCTCCATCGCCACGCGCGCACGATCGGTGACGGTCGAACGTCCGTTCAGCCGTGGCACCAGCTCGACATTGCGCTGCACCGTCCAGTGCGGGAGCAAACCACCGTCCTGCGGCACATAACCGATCCCGCGGCGAAGGTCGATGGGATCGACGGACATCACATCGACATTATCTACGCGGACTATCCCGGAATCGGGCTGCGTGAGGCGATTGAAGCAGCGCAGCAGTGTGCTCTTGCCCGAGCCGCTCTCACCGACGAGCGCAACGCACGCGCCCTGCGAAATCTCGAGAGACACGTGATCCAAAGCGACGACATCGCCAAATCGCTTGCAGATGTCACTGGCGCTGAGCGCAACTCGAGACGATGACATGCGCCGGAAGATCTGACGCCCTTGCGCCGGCGACAAGTCCTCCGATTAGTGCTGTCGCAACGCAGCGCGCTCGTCTTCGCGGCGCGCGAGCCACATCGGCGTCACGACACAATGATCGAAGTCGGCGCCGCGGCACGACGATCGCGCCGCCTGCTGTACCTGCTGACGGACGATCTCAGGGTACTTGCTGCAATCCGGTGTATTCGTTCCGCGCACACAGCCATTGTAATGCAGCAAGGCGCGGCGCCAGGCGTCATCGCGATCGTCAACCTTGTCGGTCGCCTTCCCCGTTGCCCAGCCGAGGATGAAGATTCCGTATTTGAGATTCGTCGAATCCGTGTGGACGTTCGCGCCGAATTTCTTGCGAAGTGCTTCCCACGGCTTCGGGTACACTTGCATGAGACCGATCGCGCCGACGCGTGATCGCGCGGTCGTCTTCAGCTCGTCGTTCTCTGTCAGCATCACACCTAACACGAGCGCGGGCGGCAGCTTTCGCGTATAGGCCTCGCGCACCGCGACATCGGCAAGCGCGCGCGCACGCGCCTGCGTCACGTGCCCCGTGCGCAGCAGATCCATCGCGAACAGCTCACGATCGAGCAGAAACTGCGGCGTCTTCAGCGTCACCTCGGGCTCGCCGTCGATCCATGGCGCGCTCGCTTCCCAGGGCGCGCGCGGTTCCGTCGAATCGATGTACACATGTCCCACCAGCTGCTCGCCGAGCGGCTTGCGGCTGACGTAATACGGCTTGGACATGCGCGTGGCCGCGACAATAGCCGCCATTGAACACACGGCGACGAGAAGTTGCGACCAGACGGAGCGCGACGACCGAATGCGACCTCTCCTTGAGGAGGGTGTAACGAAGCGAGATGGCGCGGGAGCATCGACCCGAGCCGGTCGAGAATTCCTACCAGGCGCAGCAGGCGCCGGTTCCACTCGCGCGCGCCGAACTCAGCCTAAACACCTGAGGCGAGGCCGATAGTCTAGGGTATTCGTTTTGTCCGTATCGTGCAACCGCTTTCGTGACATTCTTGCAGATCCGTTCGGCACTGTTCTTGTGACATATCATTGTGCCGCGTGTACGAAAGATCACAAAAGTTTCGGAGAGCTTCACGAGGAGTATGGGAAGTTCGATTCCAGCGAGTTCCGCCTTCGAGACGAAGCTGCCGCCACAGCGGCCGGGCCGTATTCGGCGCCGAAAGCGTCGCATGCAGCGAGGCATGCGCTACTCGCTCCTGTTCGCGGCCGTCATCGGCCTCGTCGTGCTCGCGCAATTCATCGTGCACGTCGCCCGCACCGATCCACGCGACACGCGGGCCATCGCCGAGCGCGAGCTCCAAGTGAACACGCTGCAGCCTGGCGAGCACGTCATTCGCATGGTGTCGGTGTTTCGACGACCAGCGATCAACTACTTTCGCGCCACACGCGGCTTATTAGTACTCACGAATCAGCGTTTGCTCTACCTTGGCCTCGAGCCGCGCGATCTGCTGGCAGCGCCTGACCTGCCGCCGACGTTCGAGCAGCGCGAGTTCCCGATCGATACGATGGTGACCCTTCGCGCCGGTCGCACGTTCTTCGGCGCGGCGAAAGCCGTCGTCATCCTCACGCCGTACGAACGCTTCGACCTCGGCGTGCCGTCCGGCGCGTGGCCCAAGGCCGACCTGTTGATCATCGCGATGAATGTGCGGCGAGACAAAGCGCTCGCGGCCAGCGTCGTGCAGCGCGAGCAGCTCGCCAGGGCCGAAGCACAGCGGAAAGCCGCGGAGGTCGCTCGGAAGGCGGCCAAGTACTACACGGTGCGCCGAGGCGACGCACTCGCGAGCGTCGCGACGATGTGGAACACGACGGCGGATCGACTGCGCGAATGGAACAGGCTGCCTGACAATCGCATTCGGATCGGCCAGGTTCTGCTCGTCCGTCCGGCAATCAAATAGTGAGCTCTCAGGATGGTAGGTCCCAGGTCTCAGACCTGCGACCTATTATCCTGAGACCTCACTAGTGTACTTCTATCCGCGCATCCGCATCGAGCACTACGCGGAGGACGAACGCGCTCTGCGTGGCGAACAAGCGCTCCATCCGCACGTCTGCTACGGAGCCGCTCAGGACGACGCCAGGCGCAATGGGGCGGTTGAGTAGCTCGCCGAGCTGCGCTTTGAGTCGCTCGATCTCGTCGCCGACGGCGAGTCGTCCGTTGCCGGTTGCGTCTGCCAATCCCTTTCGAATTCGCGACGCACCGAGCGTCGCCTTGATGCTCGACATCTTGCTGCTGCTCTCGAGCGTGTACCGCAGATCGCCGATCAGCACTGATCGCGTCGCCATGTCGTAGCTGATCCTGCCAAGCAAGTACAACGAGCCGGACACGCGCCCTTCGACATCCACCTTCACGACGACAGTATCGCCGACGCCCCACGCCTCGATCTGCCCGACGCGCATACCCTTCCCCGCCACTTCTCCCGACAAGAGCGCTGTCGCGCGCCGCCCCAGCTCGTCGAACGGAATCTCGATATCAAGTGGAACGTGAATGCCATTCGTTTTGCCGGCGAGCGTGAGTGACGGCAGCGGGCGCGCATCGATCGTCGGTCGTGCGCCGACGACGATTCGCGGATGTCCCGTGAGCGCGATCGCCGTGCCGACCACGCCGGCGCCGCCGTTGAGCGGCGCCAGACTGATCGCATCAGGAAGCATCGAGAACCACACGGTGGACGCGGAGTCGATCGCGAGCGGGCGAAGCATTGTACGCCACATCGAATCCGCCGCAGGCTTGAGATCGGCGAGCGCCGGAACGATCGAATCGAATTGCTTGTTGAGCCGCGAGAGTTGGCCGTCGAGAATTCGCTTCATCGTCGGCGTTGCGTCCACCTTGAGTACCGTCACCTCGCACGGGTCGAGAATGCTGGGCGCCACCGATGTCGAGCGTGAACCCAGCTTCCAGTCCATTCGCCAATACAGCGTGGTCGCGAGGCGCAGCTCCGCGCGACGCATCGTCTCGGGCTCGTAGCCACAGCTCGCGATCCCGCCAACACCCGGGAGCGCGACGCGGCCGCGAAAGCGAAGCGCCGTGAAGAGTGCGACGCGATCGCCCCGCATCGTGAGATCCAGGCTGTCGCGGCGATAGACGTACTGGTGGCAAACGAGGCCGCCGATCTCCGCGCATTTCGCGCGATCGAGGCTGTCGGTGATCGGAATGACCGAGTCCAGGCGCGCGCGCAGACCGGTCATCGAGATCGCGATCGGGATCACGATCGTCGCCGGTTCGGCCGCTGGAATCGACGACGCAGCCGCACCTGACGGCAACTGGGCAGGCGACGGAACTTCGAAGTGCCGCGAGCAGGCGGCGAGAATCGCGCACACGATGCCGCGCAGCCACGGCTCAATTGAGAGGCGGGATGACATCCGGGTCTCAAGCTGCACCGGCGCCGCGCCGGCAACAAGCCGCGATACCTTGACAGTCTTGGTATTCGGTCGTACCGTAGCCAAGACAGTCTAGGCAACGGAACCGCATGGCCGCTCAAGAGTCGACCAAAGATCGCCTGCACGGGACCCTCGATGCCCTCGTGCTCAAGACGTTGAGCGCCGGACCGAGACACGGCTACGCCATTGCGCGATGGCTCGAGGACACGACCAATCACACGATTCAGGTCGAAGAGGGCTCGCTCTATCCCGCACTCTATCGCATGGAGCGGCGCGGATGGATCGAGGCCGAGTGGGGCACGTCCGAGCTGGGTCGAAAAGCAAAGTTCTACAAGCTGACCGCGCAGGGGCGCCGACAGCTGCGCGTCGAGACGACCGAATGGGCCGAGTTCGCGCGCGCCGTTTCCCTCGTGCTCGTGCCGGGCGCGTAGCCAATGGCGACGCTCGGTCGCGGGCGACGCCAACTCACGTCGCTGCTCTGGAAAGCCTCCGTCGATCAGGAGGGCGACGCCGAGTTCGACTTTCATGTCGAGATGCGCACGCGCGAGCTGATCGCCGGCGGAATGGATCCCGCCGCGGCGCGCGCCGCCGCGATCGCGCGTTTCGGGAACATCACCGCGGTCAATGCCATGTGCCGATCGATCGGCAATCAACGGGAGCGGGAGATGCGACGCACTGAATATTTCAGCGAGCTCGCGTACGACGCGCGCTTCGCGATTCGACAGCTGCTCAAGGCGCCGGCATTCACTGCGGTCGCCGCGCTCACGTTGGCACTCGGCGTCGGTGCGACAACCGCGATCTTCAGTGCGGTCGACGCGGTGGTGTTGCGTCCCTTCCCTTACGCCGCGCCCGACCGTCTCGTTTTCCCGATGACGCACTGGTCGTTCGGCGACGGTAATGTTTCCGTCGGCGACTATGTCGACTGGCGCAAGCGCTCGAAGTCCTTCGCCGAGATGGCGGCATTCCAATTTCTCGGCGTGACGATGACGAACGGCGAAACGCCGGATCGTATCACGAAGGCGGCAACGACGACCAGCATGTTCGCCACGTACGGCGTCACGCCTCGGCTCGGCCGCGCGTTCACGCCCGACGAAGACCAACCCGGCCGGAACAATGTCGTCGTCTTGAGCGACGGTCTGTGGCGCCGCGCATTCGCGTCGGATTCCACGGTGCTCGGCCGATCGATTCTGCTCGGCGGCGTGCCGCACACGATCATCGGCGTGATGCCGGCGAGCTTCGACCCGACTGACTCGCATGAAGATCTCTGGACGCCGATTGCCTTCACGCCCGAGCAAATCGCGCAGCACGACGAGCACTATCTCACGGTCGTCGCACGCCTGGCTCCCGGCGTGACGCTGCAGGCCGCAAGCCGCGAGATGGATGCAATCGGCCGGCAAATGGCGCTCGATTACCCAAAGACGAACAAAGCGAACGGCGTTCGTTTGCGAGGCTACACCGAAATGATCATCGGCGATTATCGAACGCGGCTGCTGGTTCTCCTCAGCGCCGTCGGATGCGTTCTCCTGATCGCGTGCGGCAACGTTGCGAATCTTCTTCTCGCGCGAGGCGCCGCACGTTCGCGGGAGCTCGCGGTCCGAACGGCAATCGGCGCGGGCCGGTCTCGCATCGCGCGCCAACTTCTCACCGAGAATCTGGTGCTGTCGCTGCTCTCGTCGGCAGGCGGGTTGTTGCTCGCGTGGTTGGGCATCCGCTTATTGCTCGGCGCCGCGCCAGCAACGATTCCCCGACTCGCTGGCACGCGCATCGATGGAACCGTTTTGCTGTTCACGCTCGCCCTCTCCGTGTTGTGCAGCGTTCTTTTCGGCACGGTTCCAGCGTGGCGATCGGCGCGAGCGAACGTTCAGCAGGCGCTTCGCGACGGTGGACGCACGGCAGTCGCCGGCACGCGCGACCGGGTTCGAACAGTGCTCATCGTGACGGAAGTCGCGATCGCGCTCACGCTCCTCGTTGGCGGCGGCCTTCTGATTCGCAGCGCGATGTATCTCAATCGCATCGACCCTGGCTTCGCGGTCGCGGGCACGCTGTCCGCGCGTGTCGCGCTTCGGCCTGCTGACTTTCAGAACGGGCCCGAACGCGCCGAGCAGATGTTCGCACGGGTTCTCGATGAGTTGCGTGCGCAGCCGGGCGTTGCGGCGGCCGCATTGACGTCGGCCGCGCCGCTCGGGCCGGGCGGCGGCTCCAACGGACTCGTGCCCGAGGATCGTCCGGCAGACGTCAGCAATGCAATCGACTCGCGGCTTCGCATGGTGTCGCCCGGATATCTGAAGGCGATGGGAATTCCACTCGTCGCCGGCCGCGACATCACGACGCAGGATATTCGAGGTGGGCTGCGCGTGATGGTCGTCAGCGCCGCGCTCGCACGCGCAGCGTGGCCGAACGAGAGCGCCATCGGCAAACGAATCCGATGCTGCGAAGGCGATGCTACCGATCCGCGAATGAAGACGGTCATCGGTGTCGCGGCCGACACGCACACGGGCGGGCCGACACAAGATGTTCGTCCGGAGTTCTATGTGCCCATCGCGCAAGCTCCGGCCGATGCGTGGCGATGGATCAACGGAACGATGACCGTTGTCGCCCGAACGAAGAGCGGCGACGCATCCTCATTGACGCCCGCGATTCGCGCGGCCGTTCGGGCGGTGGATCCAGCGCTTCCCGTCTACAACGTCGCGACCATGGATGCTCGCCTGCAGCAATCGATGGCGGAGTCGCGCTTTCACCTTCTTCTGCTCGCGACACTGGGCGCCGTTGGGCTTCTTCTCGCGGCCGCCGGGATCTACAGCGTCGTCGCGTACTTCGTCACCCTGCGCACCCACGAGATTGGCGTCCGAATGGCGCTCGGCGCGACGCCGCGAGATGTTCTGCGACTCCTCACACTTCAGGGTCTCAGACCAGTCCTCGCCGGCGCTTTGATCGGTTGTGTGCTCGCAATGTGGGCGACGCGTTTGCTGCGGGGCTCGCTCTACGGCGTGACGCCGACTGACGGGATGACGTTCATAGCCGTGACCGTGCTGTTGTTGGTCGTTGCGACGATCGCGATCCTGATCCCCGCCCGGCGCGCTACGACGGTCGATCCGACGAAAGCCGTTCAGTCCTAACCGACGGCCGCCGGAGCCACACGTCCGGCGCACTCGCCGAATCCAATTCGGCGGAATCCGTCGCGTTCGCAAAATCCGCGGAAGCTCACCTCGTCGCCGTCCTGGAGAAATGCGCGCGTTTCGCCACTTGGAAGCGCGAGCGGCTCCGTACCACGCCAGGCGCGCTCGAGCAAGCATCCGCGTGATTCCTTCGTTGAACCTGACACTGTGCCGCTCGCCAGCAGATCAGCAGGCCGGAGATTGCAACCATTGCTCGTGTGATGCGCGACGAGTTGAGACACGGTCCAGTACATGTCCGCAAAGCAGCTCGAGCTGACGCGAAACGGGGGCAGTTGCGTCTGACGCATCTTCGCGGTCGAGAGATAGACCTCGAGCACGACGTCGAATGCTCCAGATTCGGCAACACCGCGCGAATTGAGATGCGGCAACGGCTGCGGGTCCGTCTCCGGCCTCGCGGCGATCGGAGATCGAAATGGCGCGAGCGCGTCGAGCGTTACGACCCACGGTGAGATCGT
>Ga0070679_100004494_pt1 | contig 12888 bp, 8 predicted proteins | sample KBSC63BmetaG_FD_65652 | JGI IMG/M metagenome (GOLD analysis project Ga0070679, IMG submission 65652) | Corn rhizosphere microbial communities from Kellogg Biological Station, Michigan, USA - KBS C6-3B metaG | ecosystem: Host-associated > Plants > Roots > Rhizosphere | place: USA: Michigan... | reverse complement strand
TCCATGATTTCCTGCCCGTCGATATCGCGGTCGTCTTCCTCCGTTATAACCACTTCGTCGCAGTACGATCCGGCTAGTTCGCCCTGCACCGTCCGCTTGCCCTCGTCGCGCCGTCCAGCCGATCCGAACATGCAAATCAGCTTGCCTTTCACGACCGGTCTCAAATCTTTGAATAATTTTTCGAAACTGTCCGGCGTATGCGCGAAATCCACGATGACGCTATAATCCTGCCCCTCATCGATGGTAGTCATCCGCCCTTCCACCCCTGTTAGCGCCGCGATTCCCTGCTCTATCTGGGCCTTGCTCAGCCCCAGAGCCCGCCCCACGCAAACCACCGCCAAGGAGTTCGAAACGTTGAAACTCCCCGGAATCTGGCAATGTATATCGTATGACTCATCTGAAGCTTTCGCCGTGTATGTGCTCCCGTCAGGGGTCAGTTTGACGTCCACCGCCCGCACGTCGCCCACACCGACCCCGTACGTGATCGGATGGGCGATATCGCTCTTGAACAACTCGGCGCTCGGGTCCTCAGCATTGATTATCCCTGTCCTGAGCCCATGCTTGTTCGCGATCTTAAATAATTTGCGCTTAGCGTCCCGGTAGCGCTCAAAGGTCTTGTGGTAGTCCAGATGCTCGTGCGTCACATTGGTCATGACGGCTACGCTGTACGGCACACCCCAGACGCGATTCTGAGCTAATCCTTGGCTGGTCGTCTCGAACACCAGCCATTCGATGCCCTGCTTGCGCATCCACTTCAGGCGTTGCATCAGCTCCGGTAACGGCACGTTGGTCATGTGATGCACCTGCGGTCGTATATCATCCCCAACCCCGTAAGCCACCGTCGTCATCAGCCCGACTTTGAACCCCGCCTCGTGCAGCATCCGGTGCACCATGAACGAGGTCGTAGTCTTGCCATTCGTCCCCGTCACCCCGATCACCTTCATCCCGCGCGCCGGAAATCCATTGATGGTATTGAATAAAACCGCCTCGGCCAAATGACCATACGGCTCGATAGCCGGGAACAACCCTTTCGGGATAAACTTCTTCACAATTTTTCGTGGATTCATACGTACAAGTATACGTGGCCATGGGCCTCACCCAAACAAAAAGACCCGCCGGAGCGAGCCTTGATTGCCGGCTCGGGGAGCAGCCGTAAGGTATAGTAGAGCCCTTTAGGTCGACACTGATACCTCACAGGGCACCTCTAGTTGTGCGGGGCACCTAGCCGTAAATAGTCAACGCGCGCTTGAAGCCTCTGATCGGCATCCGCTTTAGATTTCTGTTGAGCAGCGCGGGCTGCAAGCACTTTAGCATTATTGGTACCATTGATAGCAGCAGGGGTCGGCACTTTGCCAGTATAGGCACGTAACTGTTCACGCTGCTCATCGGTCAGGCGGTCCGCATCGGCTAAGCTGAGCGAAGCGGGCGTACCATCGGGGTTGAAGGCTGCAACCGGCTCAGTGGTGGCTGCCTGCTGGGTGGTGCGCTCCTGGTCCTCGGCATTCAGCTTGGCTTTCTCTTCGTCAGAGATGACCTCATCAGGAGTGATTTCACCCCCATCAGCATCGTGGGTAGCGAGATCGTCCATCAGATCAGCCTTCGATTCAGTTGCAGCAGCTGCTGCTTCTGCCATGTCAGCAACCGGGGCTTCGATGACATTATTGCGGCGGAGTAGCGCACGGATACGCTTGGCTACCCCAACCTTACGAGTCGGCTCGTTCTCGACAGCTGTTTCTTCGGCACTGAGCTTGTCGCCGATTTCTTTGGCCTTATCCTGGAGATCAGCCTTCTGATCATCGGTCAGATTTTCGGCGTCTTTGAGTGTCAATGTGGCAGGAGTACCATCAGGGTTGAAGGGGTTGACGGCCGTCGCCTCGGCGGCGAGCTTAGACTTGATACTGTCAACGCTTATCGGCAGGACAGCAGGGTTATCCGGGCTATGCTTACCGATCCGCTCGGTACTGACAGCATCGGTCTTAACAGGGGTGATGATAGGAGCATCGTCAGCCTCGTGCGCTCCCCCGTCCTTGGCGTCAAAGATATGCGAAACATCGTGGCCTTCGCGGGCAGCCTGAGCAACGGCGTCCTTATAAATCATGTCTTCCATGCCGCCACGCTCAACTGTGCGGCTACCGTATTTGAATGTCTGCCGATCGATGATTTCCTGCACGCGGCCATTTGCCTGGGTCTGAGCGCCATCAGTCGCCGCTTTGGTTTCAATGTCTGCCTGACTCGGGAAGTGCGACTCCGCCGTGGCGCTAGAGCGCTTATCGACAACCGTGAAAGCAGCCTGCTCGGTGACCTTTTGAGCCATAGCGGCTTCCGGTGTTGGGACGATGGTTGGAGCGGTTTCTGACATGGGGTTTGTTTCCTGTTGAGTATTTGTTTTCGTTGAAACTAGGTATACAGTAGCAAACATTAGCGCTTTTGTCAATTAGTACGGGTCGTAATTGTTGTCTGGAATGTGACGAAGTGATGATTGATAAGTGTTGTAGAGAGAAGTGCGGCGCGGAGCGAGGGGATTGGGTGATTAGATACCGAGTTAGACTCGACAAATTCAACCAGGTTCCCCTGCTCCGCGCCGTTCGCGCACTTCTCGCCTGGATCAGCGAACTTGTCCGTCAGACGGGCAAGTACGGCTGCTCCGCCGGTGTGCCCTGACGGGTCTGGTTCTGGTGCGGCGTAGCTACGCGACGAGACGTGTAGCCGACGAGCGATGCCAGGATGGCACCGATGATCAGCACCAGCCAGAAGAAGAACCCCCGGGTGTTCCACAAGCCGAAGCTGATGTCGACACTGGAGATCTTCACCACACTGAACACGGCTGCCACCACGACAATGATCGCGAGGAGCGCTGCCCACGTGAGCGTGACCGTCTTGCGACCGTGCACGAGGAACAGCCAGACCAGGACGATCAGCACCACGCCGACGAGCAGCGCGAAGAGGATCCCATGCCCCAGCTCGTGCCCCACGTGGTGCCTTCCGAGGATCAAGAGCGCGACGACAAGCGCCACGACTCCAATCAGGTAGCCCAACAGGCCACGGTTCTGCAGTACCTTCATTTCTTCCTCCAAGCGAGAGCTGGCTGCACCGACAGATAGCGGGCAGTAGTGCTGACGAGCGCATCCTTGACGGATGTCGTCCGCTTGCGCGAACATGGGCGTCATCCGACAAGGGGTGACTGCCGGGCGATAAGTAAGCACTTATCACACCGCAGTCACTCCTTGGGGACAACCGAAATGAACGGTTCCAGGCAAGAATGTACGTCCGTACCGGCAGCCAACGAAGCAAATACCTCAAGATGACTGTTATCCAGCACGGACCCCCTCCCCTGCACGCAGAGGGATGAGACCGAGCTTGATATCCTTGCCTCAACTATTGTTTACAAGATACGAAAGAGTAAATGCCGGTGGTCGCGTTCGTGAAGAGTTGGGGTTCCAAAAGGAAACCGAACTCTCACGTAACGCGACCACCGGGCACCTACCCACATTGCATACTACATCACCTCCTTCCGGAAGTGCCTAGATGTTCACAGCGGCTGGTTGCCGTCGTGTTACTTGATCCAACGCACGAAGCGCTGGGTGTCCTCCGAGATCTTGGAGCGGTCGACGACCGTGAAGGTCTCCTTCCGCGATCCGATGATCCCATCCCTGAGCTCCAGCGGCTCGTCCACCTTCGTGGCGGCCAGGATCTCGTTGAGAACCGCACGGTACCCCGCGTTGTCGTCACCGACGATCTTGCCGTCCGAATTGACGAACAGGTCGGGCCGACTGACGAGCTTGTCGAGCGCGATGACGACGGGCGCCTTCTTGTCGTCCGGGATCCGGTCGAACTTGGTGTGCACGCCATCGAGCTGGTGGGCCGTGACCGTCGTGGTCGCCGGCTTGGCCGGGTGGTCCCGCTTGTACTGCTCGAACTCGTTGCTGAGTTCGTCGTACTCGGCGGACTTCACCGTCGTTCCGTCGTTCTTCACCTCGTATCCCTTGGCGGCCCGCAGGACACCGGCGGCGGCGATGAGCCGGGCACGGAGCTGAGAGTCACCCTGGTTGAGGTTCAGGAGCGGCTGGAACATGCCGACGAGCTGCTCGGGGGTGAACCCGGTGTGCTCGGCGACCGTCTGCAGCGCCTGGAGGACGGGGTTGCTGGTGTTGCCACCGGCGAACAGAGCCAGACCACCATCGGCGCGGCGTGCGAGGGCACCCCGGTTGGAGTAGTGGGCCTCACCGATGTTGTCGACGTCGGTGTCAAGCTTGTCGAGCACGGCCTTGCGGGTCGTCAGCGGGATGCTGCCGTTCGCGAGGACTCTCGTGAGCTTCTTGTCGAAGCGCACGTGCTGCTCCGCGAGGGGCTTCAGCGCGTCGTCGTCGACGGTCGCTTCCGCTGCCTTGCGCAGATCTGCGTAGCTGGACATAGCGATGTTTCCTTTCGAGTGGATCACAGCGCCAGGTGGCAGCTGCGTCGACGAGAACCCCTTAAGTAGGCTTCGGCGAACTCACGGATCAAAATGATTAATCCGCCGGTTCGCCGAATCCTTCTTGGAGGTGCATCGACTGCAGTCCTATCTAGTGTAGTTGCTTGGGGGGTAGGTTTTAGGCTCAAGCCGCATACGCTCAATCATAAAATGAGAGTCTACACGTCTCGATCACCTACTGTTGCGTGTGGCAGTGCTGCCTCGAACGCAACACGCCAGGCATGATTGATGATAATCCCTACCCGATGTGTCGCGCTCCAGATCAGATGACTAGCGCAACGATTCCTATTTCCTAAACAATAGTTAGCGTCTAAATTGTCAAAGTGCCGTTCCACCTCTAGTGAAACGCCTATTATTCTAGCACAAACATGTTAAATAGTCAATATTATGTGCAATTCGTCAAGTGCAATCTGACAATTAACCTGATTCAAAGTAAACTACTTGTGCTAAGCGGCAAGCTGTGGTATAATATGCACATTATGACTACGGGAAATGTAGAGACAGCCCCGCAAGAAGTCGCGCCGCAGGCGGTAGACTTATCGTTCTTAGAGGCGAACGCTATTGATCAGTTACGAAAGCAACAAGAATCAGCGATGGATGCGGCGGCCCTACAGGCTGTCCAGAACATACCTGCCGAAGAGTTCTTTGAACGCGGCCTTGAGGCGCGCGAAGAAGCCCGTGCCGGCGTCGCCGCAACAATTGATGAGCAGTTAGACGCATATCTGCGCGCGCACCAGTTCGATGAGGTCAACAACCCCGATGGCTATTTATACGTCCGTGGGGTATTGAAGACTGTATCAGCCCATATGATGGATGCCGAAAAGTGGAACTTAGGCGATAGGGACGAACAGGGCAAGCATACCCGTTACGAGACCTCTGGCCGTTACCAGGTGGAGCAGATGCTGGAACGCCTTCGTGGTGCTGATACAGTTGCTACCCAGCCCGAGCCTGCAGCCCCTGGCGTCGAAGCGGTCGACCCAGAAGCGCTGCGTACCGCTGAAGCCGAGCTCGCGAATCGTCGTGATGCCCTGGCCGCTTTGAGCGTGCAGTTACGCCGCAAAGCCCGTAAGGGCGGCAAGAAGAGCGCACAGCTCCAAGAGCAGTACGTGGCCGCACAACGGGACTACGAGGCAGCCCGCGTCAGTTACGGTGCCCTGCTCGCCCAAGGCTGGCAGCACGAAGGCACGGCAGCCGCCCAGACCCGTCTGAACGTCGTCGATTATATCCTGGACGAACACCAGGCGTTCACCAAGGCAGAACTACAGCAATTGAACGAAGACCCGAGCCGAAAGGCCCGTGTCAGCCGCTTCCTGGCCCGTCACCACGCGCTTTTCTTCGGTGGTAGTGTCGCTGCCGGCTTCGGTATCGGTTATGGCATCGGCAAGCTGGCTAAGGGCACCGTAATGAGTGCTATCGGCCTCGGCAGCGCCGTGGCTGTACCGGCCGCTATCGCCGGTGGCATCGCTATCAAGACTACCAAATCCGTCTTGCAAGCCTCGGTCGGTAACCGTGTCTCTCAGATTCGCAGCCAGGAAAAGCGCGCCAAGGCCGACAATACGGACCTTGCGAAGGATCTCAAAGCAAACCTCAGCGACGACCACTCGCACGAAGAACTGACCGCTACCGGTAACCGCGAGCTTACCTACCGTATCAACGACCGCGTGAACAAAGACGTCCGCAACAACCGTAACCGTGTCATCGGCGCGGCCCTGCTCAGTGGCGCCGCTGGTGCTGCCGGCTTCCTCGTCTCGAGCGAGATGGATCACAGCTGGCCGTTCGGTCACCACGACCACACTGGCGGCGGTAATGGCGGCCACGAAACACCACCGAAGCCAAACTACAACGACACTATTCCGCCCAACCAGAACCCCGCCAAACCCGGCACCTCGCCTTACCAACTTCCTAACGGCGGGCACACCCCGCCACCGAGCGGTGGCAAGGGCTTAGTCGATGGCTATAACCCGAACGTACGGGTCGAGCACGGCAACGGTTACATCCGCGAGACGCAGCAGCTAGCCGCCCAGAAGGGCGTGCATCTGTCTAACGCGCAAGCCACAGATTTCTATAACCATGAGGTCAAACTGCATGGCGCGCACGTTAAGGATGCCCTGACCAACGATCATGGCTACAACCGCAGTACCACCCCTGGTGATTACGGCATCAGCCGTCCGAACGCTCACGCTCACTGGGCTAGCTGGTGGATTCACGACCTAGAAAGCTACCAGAACGCTCACGACCTTAAGTCCGCTGCTTAAACTGTGCAGCATAGCCGGCACATAAAATAACTCGTCCTTGCGACGAGTTATTTTTTAAGCCGCTTATGGGCCTAGCAAAGTACTTGGCTTATACCTACGCAGCCGTTGAAGCCAATATATGCCTAAGATATTCATCGGCATCGGCCTGGGTGGGCAGTGGCCTTGCTGCAGGCTGCGCTGCTAGCTCTGATCCTACCTCCTGTGGGCTGTGCGGATCAATTAGTGCGGTATGGTCATCAAGGAATGTTTCCATACCAACAAATACGGGAGCCTCCGGCGCAACGGTCTGCGTAACCGCCAGCGCGCCGAGCTGACGCGCAGCACGATGCGGCAGGAATCGCGTCAACTCCATCCCGCGCAGCTTCGAAACTACATCCATCCGGGCTTTGAGCCTGTCGAGACGGGTTTGCTTGGCGTGGCGCGGGCGATACTTGCGCGTGTTCTTGGCGCGGCCTTCCGGATCACGGTGCTTAGCACCGGTAGGTTGCGACTGTTCCGGCGTACTGGCGACCGGTGCCGGCGCCTCGAGAGATTCTTCTGTCGGTTCGGCGGCTGCTGTCTCTTCGGCCTGTTGCTGCGCTTGATTCTCTTGGAACAACTTCCAGGCATCGGCCCGCTCGCTCGGCGTCAGCCGTAGCCAGCGATCTTCGTACCTCGTAAAACGTTGATTACCGGTGATCTGTCGGAGCCGCTCATCGACGAGACGACTGTTGATGTTCGAAATCGGGTGAACCAAATAGCTTTCCTCGGGGTCAAGGACATAGCGTGGACGCCGATCATACCCTGATGTCAGGGGTGAAGCGTATGTGCACTGTTCGATGCTTGTGGTGGTGATAGTGTGGATATTGCCATCTTCACCCCTCCGCCGGACAGTCCGCTCGACCTCTTCCTCGAACGGGGCAAGTCCCACCGCGAAGTAAAATTTCTCGGTTCCCCACATCTTATCCCAACGACTCGCGGCTATCATCTCGGGACGTTCAAGATCATCCTCGGTGATGCCATAGATATCCATGGTCTCCCCGATACGGACCGCGTCCTCGGGGTGAAGGTGACCGTCATAAATGAAATTGAGCGCATCCTCAGGGGTGAGCTCGTACGGCTCCGTACCTTCTTCCCAGATAGTAGGGATATCAACCCTGGTCTCAATACCATAAACAAGCTGCGCCACCACGGAGGGCTTAGGCTCAGCTTCAACGTTTATATCTGATACTGGTAGATTCTCTGGAGCGGTCATCACACATATCCTCACAAATATATCCATATTTTACTGTAGTTTGACAGTTTTGTCAATTACTAATCCACTTTTGCCACTCTCTGGCAATAGTATGCTATCAGACGTGGTAAGCTAGAAGCAGTGAAAATTCTGGGTATTGAGACGAGTTGTGATGAGACGGCCGCGGCCGTCGTGGAGCTAAGCGATCTGCAGGCCGGTGCCTTGCTCTATAGCAATGTGGTGGCCAGCAGTATGGATCTGCACACGCAGTATGGTGGTGTGGTGCCGGAAATTGCTGCGCGCAGCCATATCGAGGCGATTATCCCGGTCATTACCCAGGCTTTAACAGATGCAACATGCACTTGGGACAACATCGACGCCATTGCTGTGACTTACGGTGCGGGGCTTGGCGGCAGCCTGCTTATTGGGGTGATGACCGCTCGCACGCTGGCGATAACGTACGATAAGCCGCTGTACGCCATCAACCATGTAGCGGCGCACGTCTACGCCAACTTCATAACTAAGGTCTCCCCTGCTCTACCTACCTACAACCCGCGTGAAGCTACACCGGTGTTCCCGATGCTGGCCATCATCGTCTCGGGCGGACACAGTCAGCTGGCACTCTTCCGCGACCATTTTGATTACACCTTGTTGGGCCAGACGCAGGATGACGCCATCGGTGAGGCTTTCGACAAGGTGGCCAAAATCACCGGACTCCCCTACCCTGGCGGTCCATCCATCGCCAAAGCCGCCGAAGCCGGCAATGATCACGCCTTCGAATTACCGAAGGCCAAGATGGCAGAAAAGTATGATTTTAGCTTTTCTGGGCTCAAAACGGCTGTTTTAAGACAAGCGCAAGCGCAAATAGGTGAAGATTACACGTTTCCGAGCAAAGACCTGCCACAGCGGCTCTCCGAGGCCCAGAAGAATGATATAGCCGCTACGTTCCAGCGTATCGCCATCGAGACCATCGTTGACAAGGCTCTGCTGGCGTACGAAGAGTTCTCCCCTGCCTCGGTCGTCATCGCCGGTGGGGTAGCCGCGAGCAGCGAACTCAGGAAGCAACTAACCGAACGGTTTCCCTTGCCTATCGAATTCCCCGACCTCAAGCTCTGCACCGATAATGGGGCGATGGTCGCCGCCATGGGCGCCTATTCCGCCCTACTCGGTCGCCCTACCGCCGACCCTTATACGCTCGACATCGCCCCCAATCTGAGCATGTAGATATTAGCGGGATTTAGCAGACGGCAAGTATCAGACCAACCGCTCTAAGCCTGTTATCTAAAGCCTGCTGCATTTCCGCTACCTGTCAGCTGCTTCCTGACACTTGAACGCCGACGTTCACGTGAAATCTCCCACGACTAGCCTCAAAATAACAGAGGTGATACAATAGTGGGAATGAATCCCGTTAGAACTCCTGAGGACAACGAACTCACGCATAGCGTGAAACGCTTGCTGCGGTTTCAATCGTCCAGAGATAGCTTGAGCGGGGGAGAGTTCTAACGGGATGAAGTTACCGAAGACGTACGAACCGGGGCTGTATGAGGCCGATATCTACGCGCTATGGGAGAAAAACCAGGCGTTCGTAGCCGATGCTCAGAGCAAAAAGGAGCACTTCTCTATCGCTATGCCGCCGCCCAATGAGACTGGCACGTTAAGTATCGGGCACGCGTTATTCCTGACGCTGCAAGATATCATGGCCCGATACCAACGAGCGCGAGGAAAAGACGTGCTGTGGCTCCCTGGTACCGACCACGCCGCGCTGCCGGTAAATGCCATCATCGAGAAACAGCTGGCTGAAGAGGGAACGACCAAGCACGACATCGGTAGGGAAGCGTTCCTGGAGCGTACCCGAACGTTCGTCGGTGGCAGCCGCGACACCATGCTGGGCCAGATGCGGGCCATGGGCTCCAGCGCCGACTGGTCCCGCCTCCGTTATACGCTGGATCCCGCCCTGAGCCGCAGCGTTTCCGAAGTCTTCGTCAAGATGTACGACGATGGTCTGATTTACAGGGGTCATCGTATCGTGAACTGGGACCCGAACCTGGAAACGAACGTCTCTGATGACGAAGTGACATACGTCGAGGAAAAAGGAAAGTTTTATACCCTGAAATACGGACCGTTCGAGATTGGTACCGCCCGGCCGGAGACCAAATTCGGTGACAAGTACGTGGTCATGCACCCGGATGACAAGCGGTACGCTAAGTACAAACATGGCGACACCTTCGAAGCGGAGTGGATCAACGGCACGGTGACAGCTACGATCATCAAGGACGAATCCGTGGACCCGAAGTTCGGCACCGGTGTCATGACCATCACGCCGTGGCACAGCCTGGCGGACTTCGAGATAGCCGAGCGCCATAACCTCGACAAGGAACAGATCATCGATTTTCACGGGAAGTTATTGCCGATCGCCGAAGAGTTCGCCGGTATGGACATCGCCGAAGCCCGGCCAAAGATCGTCGAGAAGTTGGCAGGGAAGGGGCTTTTGCTCAAAACAGATGAGAATTACGTCCACAACATCGCCGTGAACGAACGTGGCAAGGGGATTATCGAGCCCCAGATCCGGCTGCAGTGGTTCGTGGACGTCAACAAGGAAGTCGTCGAATGGAAGGGGAAGCGGCAAAGCCTGAAGCAGGTGCTGCAGTCCGTTATCCGCGATAAGGACATCGCTATCATCCCGGAGCGTTTCGATAAGATTTACTTCCACTGGATCGATAATCTCCGCGACTGGTGCGTCAGCCGTCAGATCTGGTGGGGTCATCGCATCCCGGTCTGGTATCGCCATGATACCGATGGCAAGGAAGAGACCTATGTCGGCACGCGACCGCCGGCCGACGAGAGTGAGGGTTGGAACGAGTGGGAACAGGATCCGGACACGTTGGATACCTGGTTCAGCTCGGCGCTGTGGACCTGGAGCACCCTGATCGATCCGGCATTGGCCGAGGATTATTCGCTGTCCCTGGAAGATTTACTCAAGCGAAGTCCAGACTTCCAAGCCTATCATCCGACCTCTGTGCTGGAGACTGGCTGGGACATCCTATTCTTCTGGGTCGCCCGCATGATTCTAAGCACTACCTACGCCACCGGACAGGTCCCGTTCAGGACGGTGTATCTGCATGGCCTGATCCGGGCCGAAGATGGGAAGAAGATGAGCAAGAGCCGCCCCGAAAGCATCATCGACCCGCTCGATGTCATCCCCAAGTACGGCACCGACGCGCTGCGCATGGCACTCATCATGGGCGTTTCGCCCGGTAATGACCAGGCCTGGGGATGGGGCAAGATCGAAGCCAACCGCAATTTCTGCAATAAGCTCTGGAATATCGCCCGGTATATCGAAGGGCTGGTGGGGGATGATTACCGGCCGGTCGAAGTCCGGCCCGAGAATGTGGCCGATCACTGGGTGTTGAATAAGCTACAACATTCTACCGAAGTTATTGCGACACATTTGGACAACTACCGCTTCAGTGAAGCCTACGATGTCCTGTATCACTTCGTCTGGGATGACTTCGCCGACTGGTACGTCGAGGCCAGCAAGGCCCAGCCGAACCTCCCGCTGCTGGCGCACTGCCTGGAGGCTATCCTGACCATCGCCCACCCGTTCGCGCCGTTCCTAACCGAGACCATCTGGCAGACGCTCGCCTGGGCCGGGCAGGGAAGCGCGGAAGGGCAGGTGAGTCTGCTCGCGCAGCGCTCTTGGCCGAAAATCGCCAAAGCCAATGCCAACCAAGCGAAAGAGTTCGATGAAATCCAGAAAATCATCAGCGAGACCCGCTACATCCTCAAGGCCCTCCGGGCGACTGGTGTCACACTGTACCATACCGGTGAGCCGGCTCTCACGTCCAACGCCGAGCTTATCCGCCGCATGAGCCGCCTGGAAGCCGTCGATGAAGTCCGTGATGGCACCGGCATCTACCTCACAACCACTGGCTATCGCTGCTGGCTCAACATCGATACCGAGGCGGCGCAGGGCTACATGCGCGAACTCGAAGACAAACAGTCCGCCCAGCAAAAGGTTGTCACCCAGCTTGAGCAGCGCCTGGCCAACAAATCCTACGTCGATAACGCACCGAAAGAAATCGTCAAGCAAACTAAGGATCAATTAACAGAGGCCGAACAGCTGCTCGAGAACCTGCGAGCCGAGCACGATCGCTTCAGCAAATCGTAACCTACGTACAGCCCGGATGCTGGGTCAGAGAGGGGGTGGAGAGAACAAGAGAGTGAGAGAATGCCTGCGCATTCGCGAAGTGCAGCTAAAAGTCTGCGATAATCTGTACGCTACGTGAGACTGCGGTTTTCGAATGCACCCGGTTCTACCGGGTGCATTCTCATTTTCTTATTCTCTCCACCCCGCTCTTGCAGCTTCCGGGCGTTGTGATTGGGTGAGCGTGGTGTCCGGGTGTATCGGAGATTGGGTTGGATTCCAGCTTTGGCGGGAATGACATGCTACGTGAGTACGGGTTTCAAGCTCGAGTACAGCGTGGTGATTTCGGCGAACAGCGCACGGAAGCGTACTACCGTACGCTGGCGGAGCAGCCGCAGCGGAAAGCGCCACGCCGTGCCGAGATTGGAAGCCGCCCCGGAAGCCATCTAGAACTCTAGGGCTTCGCGGATGGAGGCGATGGCCGTCTCGGGGTCGAATTGATCGAACCAGATGGTACGCCACCCCAGTTGTTCGGCGGCTATCAGATTGGCGCGGGTATCATCGATGAGTAGTATCTGGTCGGTCGCTACGCCGGCCCGAGCGGCCGCGGCCTCAAAGATGGCCAACTCCGGCTTCAAAACGTGCTCGACGGAAGAGTCGATGATGGCGTCATATCGCACGTCCGGGATCTTGCCCAGATCACGCAGCGCGGGAATAAAGGTCGGCATGGTGTTGGAGAGGATGCCGACGTAGTACTGTTCGGCCACCCACTTGACCAGTTCGTCGATGCCGGGCGTGGCGGTGG
>Ga0070679_100004484_pt1 | contig 12896 bp, 10 predicted proteins | sample KBSC63BmetaG_FD_65652 | JGI IMG/M metagenome (GOLD analysis project Ga0070679, IMG submission 65652) | Corn rhizosphere microbial communities from Kellogg Biological Station, Michigan, USA - KBS C6-3B metaG | ecosystem: Host-associated > Plants > Roots > Rhizosphere | place: USA: Michigan... | reverse complement strand
CGTCAAGCGCTCGCAGATCGGCGGCGGATGGTTCATCACACCGAACGTCCTCACCAAGCTCGAGTTCGTGAACCAGAAGTACCTCGACTTCCCGACCACCGACATTCGGAATGGCGGGCAGTTCAAGGGATTCATGGTCGAAGGCGCAGTGGCCTTCTAGCTCCGAGCGTGTGGCGCCGCGGACGATCTGTCCGCGGCGCCACGCGTATTTCACATGTCGTCCTTGCCGGCGACCGGAAGGGTGAATTGAGCAGTTGTTCCTTCGCCTTTTGTGCTCTCGATCCAGATTCTGCCGCCGTGGCCTTCGACAATTCCCTTCGCGATCGCAAGCCCGAGTCCGGCCCCCTGCCGGTTGGTCCGCGTGGACTGCCAGTAACGATCGAAGACCTTGGGAAGGTGCTCCTCGCCGATTCCACTGCCGCTATCGGCGACGGAAACCGTCACCGTATGGTCATCGCTTCGTGCCGCGATGACGATCTTGCCGCCCTTCGGCGTGAACTTGATCGCGTTCCCCACGAGATTCGACAGGACCTGCTGAATCCGCTCGGTATCTGCGAGGACTCTCGGAAGTCCCACCTCGATCTGAACATCGAGCGCGATTTCTTTCTCGCGTACGAGGGGCTGAAGTGTTCGCAGCGCTTCCGTGAGCAATGCGGATGGCTCGATCGGCTCCGTGGCTATCCTGAGCTTTCCGGCGTCGAGACTATTTACGTCGAGCAGATCCCTGATCAGCGTGTCCATCTGGTCCGCCGCTTCCGCGATCAACGCCAGGTTCTGCCCGGTGTCGATCGATCCACGCACGTGTGGGTCAAGGAGGGCGCGACTCAGCATCTTGATGGCTGCGACCGGATTCCGGAGATCGTGGGATACGACGCCGACCATCTCTTCCTGCGCCCTGAGACTCCCGCGCACCGCATCAAACAGGCGCGAGTTGTCGAGCGCGAGCGCCGCGAGGCGCGCCAGGTCTTCTGAAAAAGCGAGATCGTCGCCGTCGAAGCCGCGCGCCGAGCGAAAGAGACCGAGCACTCCGATGAGCTGTTCCCGAGCCAGCAGTGGAAGAAATAACGCTGCCTGCGGGTTCATCGCGCGAATTCCATTGATATAGGCCGGCATCGCGCTATTCGCCACGAGCCGCGAAGCTGCGTCGCTTTGCCACAATACCGGCTTGCGGGTCCGTAAAATCTCCCACAGAGGATGACCGGTCGGCGGTTTCCTCATTCCGGACCTGGTGATCTGATGCAATAGCCGATCGACTGACGGATCTGAATGCGCAACCGCCCCTGCGAGGAAGCTGTCGTCGACGCGATTCTCGAGGATGCATCCATCCGCGAGAGCCGGAACCGCCAGCTCTGCCACATGGTGAAGGACTTCGCCGGAGCCGAACGAGGACGCGAGCTTCTCACCGGCCGCGGCGAGGAATTCCTGGCGCTGCTCGAACTTCTTGCGGACAGTTACATCCCTCAACACCACCGCGTAGATGACGCTGTCGCCCTGTTGCACCTGCGATATCGCCGCCTCGGCGGGAAACTCCTCGCCATTCTTTCGGAGGCCGGCGATCTCGCGCCGCTCCCCCATTCTCCGCGCGGTGACTTTCGACCGCCCGAATTCGGCAACTTGTCGCGCATGGTTGCCGCGATAGCGCTCGGGCATCAGCATCTCCAGCCGCTCGCCGATGACTTCCTCGGGCGAATAGCAGAAGATTCTTTCCGCGCCCTTGTTGAAGAACGTGATGCGCTGAAACGCGTCCATGCAGATCACCGCATCGGCGGCAATTCCGACGATCTCGGCGAGTATGTCGTGCGTTATCCGTTCAGGCATTCGTGTCGGGTGTTCCCTTACGTGGAATGTAGCGTTTATCCCTAGAACTATCCTCCAACTCACGACAGAGTAAGGCCGCTGTCGATCGTAGGTTCACTGGAAGCGTATTACAACCAAATCCGGAACCGACGATGAGCGAAAAGATCGCACACAAGAACGCGTCCGAACTGCTGGCGCTCGTCAGCTCGCGGCGTGACTTCCTGAGAAAGACCGCACTCACCGCGATTGTGGGTGGAACGGCAGTCGCTTGCGGAGTTCCTGACTCGCATGCTCAAACTACTAAAGCCAACGGTGCCGACAACAGCGGCGGCACCATGGCGCCCAACCCAGCCCCTGTATCCGCGGCTGCCGCTGCCGACGCGATGGATAAAATGCATGAGGCCGGCATAAAGGCGTTTCCCGCCAAAACGGCCGGAAAGGGCAATCAGCTGCTTGCGCATCGACTCGAAAACGGTGTGAAGATCTTCGAGGTCACCGCCAAGAAAATCCAATGGGAGACCGCGCCAGGCCAGATGGTCGAAGCGTGGGCTTACAATGAACAGGTCCCGGGCCCGCAGATTCGCGTTCGTGAAGGCGATCGCGTGCGCCTCGTCGTGAAGAACGAGCTTGCCGAATCCACTGCCGTTCACTTCCATGGTGTCGAGCTGCCGAACGATCAGGACGGCGTGCCCTTCATCACGCAGAAGCCGATCAAGCCGGGCGAGACGTTTACCTACGAGTTCACGGCGCCCAATCCCGGCTCGCACATGTACCACTCGCACCACAATTCCGCGACACAGGTCGGCCTGGGACTGCTTGGCGCATTCATCATCGAGCCGAAAAACCCGGCGCCGATCGAAAACGCGGACATCGATTACGTGCTCGTCCTCAACGACGGCATGCACGGCTACACCTTCAACGGCAAGAGCTTTCCCGCGACCGAGCCAATTGTCGCCAAGCTCGGCCAGAAGCTGCGCATCCGATACATGAACGAAGGCATGATGATTCACCCGATGCATCTGCACGGGATGCACATGACTGTCATCGCCAAGGACGGATGGCTCCAGCCGGCACCCTGGAAGTGCGATACGCTCAACATCGCTCCGGGCGAGCGGTGGGACGTGATCGTCAATTGCAACAATCCGGGAACCTGGGCATTCCACTGCCATATCCTGCCCCACGCCGAGTCAGAGCATGGGATGTTCGGAATGGTTACCGCGCTAGTGGTGAAATGACATGTCTGCGGTCGGTCAGGCTCTGATGACGAACTTCACTCCCGTGACCCGACGAGTGCAGCGGCGTTCCGTGCCTTCATGGCTCGGCGCGATTCTTCGCGTTTCACTCGAGACCAAAGTTCTTGGGGCGAATCTGACCATCGTTGGCATCGCGATCGCGCTTCTGCTTCCGCTGAACTCGACTCCGACGCGTTGGTCCGATCTGGCGATCATCTTCGGCGCACTCGCCGCTGGAGTGTCCGTGAACTACGTGCTGGTGCGACTCGCCCTGAAGCCGGTCCAGGATCTCGAGAAGATCGCCAGGCGCGTTTCCGAGGGGAGAGTCAGAGAACGGGTTCCCCTTTCGCTGATCGCTGACCCGGATCTGGCGCACCTCGCCAGCACGATGAACGAAATGCTGGACAATCTCGCGGCCGGTCGTGACCGCATGCGGAAGCTCGGAGCCGAAGTGGTGTATGCGCAGGAGAAGGAGCGGGCGCAGGTTGCGCGCGACCTCCACGATTCCGTTGCGCAAACTCTCGCCGCGGCCGGCTTTCAAGTGGCGGCGGCCGCCAACCAGGTCGGTCTAAGCGCCGGGAGCGTTCCATTGGCGAGCGCACGTGATCTCCTGCGGTCCGCGCTGGAGGAGATCAGAACGCTCTCGAGGTCGCTCCATCCCCGAGTCGCGGACGACCTGGGCCTGCCAGCCGCGCTTGAATCGCTTGCGGATGCCACCAGGCAGCGGTCCCTCATCGATGTCAGGGTCAGCTGCGACATCGCGGGGGTGTCGATAACGGGCGCCCTTTCCACCACGTTGTACAGGATTGCGCAGGAAACACTGCGCATCGTGGAACGAGATGCCGATGCCGGCATGGCGACTATCATGCTCTCGGCGCGGCCGGACGGCCTTGTCGAGCTCGAGATCGTCGACGACGGTTCCGGGCTCGACGAGCCCCTCGAGACTGTGCGGGCCAATCCCGTCCTCTGCCGCATGCGGGAACGCCTCTCGTTGGCGGGTGGAGATCTGCATATTGATAGTGGGGCCGGGGGCCGTGGTACCCGCGTCGTGGCGACGGTCAGAGTCGAGGAGGAGTCAGCTTGGGCAACGATGGCGTGATCAAGGTAGTGCTCGTTGACGACCACGCGGTCGTGCGTGCCGGCCTCAAGGCCGTTCTCGGCAGCGCGAAAGACATTCAGGTGATCGGAGAAGGAGCGAACGGCAAGGACGCGATCTCACTGGCCCAGCGCCTCGATCCCGACGTAATAGTGATGGACCTGTCAATGGGCGAGATGGATGGCGTCGAAGCTACCAAGGAGCTCGTAGGCAGTAAGGCGAGGGCACGGATCCTCATCCTCACCATGCACGCCGAGGATTCGTACCTCGTCCCGCTGCTCGAGGCAGGCGCGAACGGATATCTGGTGAAGAGCGCCGCCGATCGCGAGCTCATCGACGCCGTGCGCGCGGTGGCGGCCGGCGACATGTACATGCAGCCCTCGGCGGCCCGCGCTCTCGCACAACGGATTCAGCGCAAAGCCGAGCACGCGGACGAGCGCACGAAGTACGAGAAGCTCACCGAGCGCGAGCAGAATGTCTTGAGATACGTGGCCAGGGGCTACAGCGCGCCGGAGATCGGGGAGAAGCTGTTCATCAGTCCCAAGACGGTCGATACGTACAAGCAGCGGATCAACGAGAAGCTGGGACTAGCGCACCGCTCTGACTACGTCGACTTCGCGCTGAAGATCGGACTGCTCTCGGACTAGTGCTTCGCGCACTGCGCGGAGGCGTTTTCCGATTTCATCGTCAGGACCGCCTTTCCAACGATCGGCATGGTGCTCTCGATTCTCGCCGGAAGCCTGCATTCGTCGTCGGTGAGATTGAACCGGATGACTCCGTCGCCCTTGTAGTGTTTCGGGTCACGCACGCGCATCTCCACGAGCACCGTCTTGAGCTCACCCATTGGAGTCGGGATCATCTCCCGGCGGATGACGCTTATCACGACGGGATTGCGCGCCGCGTCGAAGTGTCGATCGAACTGGTACGTCGCCCCGGGTGTCAGCGGCAGCGTTCTGATGAAATAGATGAACGAGAGCTCGTCGAGTGGGAGAGCGTCGGGACTGTTGCCCCCCTCTCCATCGACCGACTTCCACGTCTTCTGGTCGGGATACATGTCGACCGAAACGTCGTCGTGGGTGAGCGGATTTTTTTCGTGCTTTAGAAAGCGCAGCGACAACCGCCTGACGGGATCGAACCACGAGGAGCTGTGGCTGACGCCGGTCAGTAAGGCTATTCGTACTTTAGAGTCGAAGCGGAGCAGGTAAGTGCTGGTACCGCGCACATCGACGGGCCCCTCGATCCACATCGTTCCGTCGCCGACTTTGCGTCCGTTGTCGACGGAGACGTCATAGCCCACTCTTTCTCCAATGGAGAACGGAAGTGGCTGGGGCAGCGCGTCGGGATAGTTCAGGGCGCAGACTCCAAATAGCAGTGTGGCAGAAAGGGCGCTTTTCGTCATGAGTTAACATGCCAACGCCGCGCCAAAGGATCAGTCGGGCATGAGAGAGGATTTTCTGGGGGATAGACCGGTTCGGAGTGAGGGAATGCCCTACGATTTAGCGGCTAGCCTCATAATCAGGGGTTAACGGCCTGCCTGGTGTGTCTCGCGATCATCGCCTCCTCATTTGTCTTGATCGTGCGAACCCTGACCTTGCTCCCGGTGGCAGAAATGGTTTCCGCGTTCTCGCCATTCGATGCAGAATCGATCTCGATCCCGAGGAATCCAAGTCCTTCACATATCCGCGCGCGCACCTCCGCCGATCTCTCACCGATTCCGCCCGTGAAGACGAGCGCATCGATGCCGCCAAGCGCCGCTGCGTATCCGCCGATGAATTTCTTCGCCTGATAGGAGAAAACTCCGATCGCTTCCTCTGCTTTGGGATCGTTGGCGCACGCGGCAAGCAGATCCCGTACATCGGAGGTCGAGTCCGAGATGCCGAGCAGGCCACCCTTGTGCTTGGTGACATCATCGACGTCATCGGCGGAGAATCCACGCGAGCGAAGAAGGTAGAGCAGGATGCCGGGATCGAGATCGCCGGACCGCGTGCTCATCACCATTCCCCCCGTGGGAGTGAGGCCCATCGTCGTATCAATCCCGACGCCGTCCCGCACCGCGGCGATGCTGGCACCGTTTCCCAGGTGCGCGACTATGGTGCGCGCAGGGAGCTCTCCGCGCTTTCGGAGAGCGTCTGTCACGTACTCATATGAAAGTCCGTGAAAACCGTATCGAATTACCCCGGAATCGAGGAGGGATCTCGGCAGTCCGAAGAGGCGCGCGATGCGGGGCATCGCGCCGTGGAAAGCGGTGTCGAAGCAGGCAACCTGTGTGACGGCGGACGCGAAGCGTGCAACTTCATCGATCGCGCCCAGCTCAGTCGGCAAATGATCCGGCGCCAGCGGAACGACTTCCTCGAGCAGAGCGCGAACTCTGTTATCGATGACTACCGGCGCGCGAAGCTTTGGGCCTCCATGCACCAGCCGGTGCCCAACGGCTCGCACGGATTTGAAGAGCGAGCTCCGCTCCAGGTAGTCAAGCAATTCCCTTGCGGCAGACTCGCGAGTCGCAGCCACCTGCACCGACTCCTGCTCGCGCTCGCCGGAGTAAACCAGGCGTAACTGGCCACTCTCTCGTCCGGCGTACTCGAGCACTCCGTGCAAAAAGGAATCATCACCTTTTTCGAGCGGGAAGAGCCCGAACTTCAATGTTGACGAGCCGACATTCAGAACCAGAATCGACGGCTCGCCGGGTGCCGTCACGCTGAATCTTCCGCGCGCACGCTCCAACGCCAATCCCTGATCTCGGGCATGTCTTCGCCGTGCTCGCAGATGTAGCGCGAATGCTCGGCCAGCTTCTCCTTGATGACTGCAAGTACGCCCTTCGCGCTCGATGCGAGCCCCGTGCGCCGTATGACGTCTTCCGCCAGGTGGAAGCGGTCGATGTCGTTGAGCACAGTCATGTCGAATGGCGTTGTCGTCGTTCCTTCTTCCTTGTAGCCGCGCACGTGGAGGTTTCCATGATTGTGCCTGCGATAGGTCAACCGATGGATGAGCCACGGATATCCATGGAAGGCGAAGACGATCGGCTTGTCCTTGGTGAAGAGCGCCTCGAAATCGCTTTCCGAGAGCCCGTGAGGATGCTCGACCCGCGGCTGAAGTGTCATGAGATCGACGACGTTGACGACGCGGATCTTGAGCGCCGGAAGATTGGCGCGAAGAAAATCGACCGCCGCGAGTGTCTCGAGCGTCGGAACATCCCCGGCGCACGCCATCACCACGTCGGGCTCGCCGCCGCCATCGTTGCTCGCCCACTGCCAGACGCCAATGCCCGCCTCGCAGTGGCGGATGGCCGAGTCGATGTCGAGCCATTGCGGAGCGGGCTGCTTGCCAGCGACGATGACGTTCACGTAGTGCCGGCTGCGCAGACAGTGGTCCGTCACCGAGAGAAGCGTGTTGGCGTCGGGAGGAAGATAGACCCGCACGACGTCGGACTTCTTGTTGACGACGAGATCGATGAACCCCGGATCCTGGTGGCTGAAGCCATTGTGATCCTGACGCCAGACATGCGACGTCAGCAGATAGTTCAGCGATGCGATCGGCTTGCGCCACGGAATCTCACGCGTGGTGTTCAGCCACTTCGCGTGCTGATTGAACATCGAGTCGACGACGTGTATGAATGCTTCGTAGCAGGAGAAGAAGCCGTGGCGGCCCGTCAGCAGGTAGCCCTCGAGCCAGCCCTGGCACGCGTGCTCGCTGAGGATCTCCATCACGCGGCCGTCGGGAGACAGGTGATCGTCGGATGGCAGTATCTCCGCGGTCGACAGTCGGTTCGTGACCTCGAGCACGGCATCGAGACGATTGGACGTCGTCTCGTCGGGACTCATCATGCGGAAGTTGCGGCTGCTATCGTTGAGCCTCATCACATCGCGGAGGAATTTTCCGGAGACGCGCGTCGCTTCACCGTCGATCTTGCCTGGCGCGCCGATGTCCAACGCGTAGTAGCGGAAATCGGGGAGAATCAGATCCTTCAGCAGCAATCCGCCATTCGCGTGAGGATTTGCGCCCATGCGTCGTACACCTTTCGGCGCCAGCTCGGCCAGCTCCGGAAGCAACCGCCCATCCTTATTAAACAGCTCGTCAGGCTTGTAGCTCCGCATCCACTGCTCGAGCTGTTGGAGATGCTGCGGATTCTTGGCGATGCCTGACAACGGCACCTGGTGCGAGCGGAACGATCCCTCCGTTTGCTTGCCATCGACGGTTTTGGGACCAGTCCAGCCCTTGGGCGTCTTCAGCACGATCATCGGCCAGCGGGGCCGCATGGTGAACCCGTTGGTGCGCGCATCGCTCTGGATCGCGCGAATCTCCGACACCACCTCGTCGAGCGTTGACGCCATCAATTGGTGCATCGTATCGGGATCGTCCCCCTCGACGAAGTGCGGCTCATACCCGAAGCCACGCATGAGATCGGTGAGCTCCGATTTCGGGATGCGCGCGAGCACCGTCGGTCCGGCGATCTTGTAGCCATTCAGGTGAAGGATCGGCAGCACGGCGCCGTCGTGGACCGGATTCAGAAACTTGTTGGAGTGCCAGCTCGTGGCGAGCGCGCCGGTTTCCGCTTCGCCGTCACCGATCACACAACAAACGAGAAGATCCGGGTTGTCGAACGCCGCGCCATACGCGTGCAGCAGGCAGTATCCGAGCTCGCCTCCTTCATTGATGGAGCCCGGCGTCTCTGGTGAGGCGTGGCTGGGAATTCCGCCGGGGAAGGAGAACTGCTTGAACAGTCTGCGAATTCCCTCCGTGCTCTGCGGCACTCCGGGATAGATTTCGCTGTACGTGCCTTCGAGATACGTGTTGGCAACGACAGCCGGGCCGCCGTGTCCGGGACCAGCGATGAAGATGGCATCGAGGTCATCCCGCTTGATCACGCGGTTCATGTGCGCGTAGACGAAGTTCAGCCCAGGCGTCGTCCCCCAGTGTCCGAGCAGCCTCGGCTTGACGTGCTCGAGACCGAGTGGCTCGCGAAGCAGCGGGTTGTCCATCAGGTAGATCTGTCCGACGGACAAGTAGTTGGCCGCGCGCCAATAGCCATGGATTCGCGCGAGCTCATCCCGCGAAAGTGGGGTCAGTTCCCTAGCGCGAGTCGAAGATGGCGCCAACTCAGTCGTCTGCATTGTCCTGACCCGCGAGCTCGAGATGGAAGCGATGAAGGAAGCGATGGAGGGCAGGTGCGAGGAGCACACCAACCATTGTGATGAACGTTACACCGCTGAATAGTGCATAGAATCCGGCGAAGACGTGAAGGTGCCCGATCTGGGCAGCGCCGAGGGTCACTGGATCCGCGGGTGGTCCTTCGCCAGACAAAATCATCGAGGCGTAGTAGAACGACTCCTGCCACGACATTCGGCCGAAGCCGTGATAGCCAGCCATCCCGATGAACAGGCCGCCGCCAATTGCCGTTGAAGCGATGGTGAAGCTTCGCAGTATGTGGCCAATGAAATGCGCGCGCGGAGGCATGCGCAACATCCGGCCTGAAGCGGCTGCGCCGGCTGCTCCTCTGATGAAAGGCATCCAATTTCCAGTCGAGTGTAAGAGTATTTGACGACGCGTCCCGCGCTGGCGCAAGTATGCCGCTGCGAGGGACGGACTGATCATTGCTCTCCAGACGACGCGCGATGCCGCGCTGAAGGCCCGGGATGCTCCTTCGTCGCGGTCGTTGCGCTAAATTTGATGTAATCAACTGGAGAACAGAATGCCGAAGACCGGTACGACCGTCGCCCCACCTGCACCCAAGAAACCCTCCGCCAAATCCGCAGCTGCTCCCACGGTTAAGGGCAGCACGCTCGAAATAAAGGACAGCCGTACCGGCAAGTCGTACACGATCCCGGTCGCCGACGAAGCCATCCGCGCGGTAGAGCTGAAGAACATCAAGACCGCCGATCCCGATAACCACGGCCTGGTGAGCTACGATCCGGCATTTCTCAATACCGCTTCCTGCCGCAGCGCAATCACGTTCATCGATGGCGACAAGGGAATTCTTCGCTATCGCGGATACCCGATCGAACAGCTTGCCGAGAACGCGACTTTTCTGGAGGTCGCGTGGCTGCTTCGCCACGGCGAGCTGCCCAATCAGAAGGAATACGACCAGTTCAAGCACGACATCACGTTCCATACATACGTCCACGAGAACATGCGGAAGTTTCTCGAAGGCTTCCGCTACGACGCGCACCCGATGGCGATGCTCAACAGCTCGATCGCGGCTCTCGCGTCCTTCTATCCTTCCGCGCGGAACATCTTCGACGAGACCGAGCGCAACATCTCCATCATCCGGCTGCTCGCGAAGACTCCCACGATCGCGGCGTTCTCGTATCGACACGTGAAGGGGCTGCCCTTCGTCTATCCGGACAACCGGCTCTCGTACGTCGAGAACTTCCTCTCGATGATCGCGCGGATGACGGAGTCGAAGTACGAGGCGAACCCCGTTTTCGTGCGCGCCCTCGAGGTACTCTTCATCCTTCACGCGGATCACGAACAGAACTGTTCGACCAATGCCGTGCGCGCCGTCGGTTCCTCGCACGTCGATCCATTCTCCGCGGTATCTGCGGGAGTCGCGGCTCTTTTCGGCCCCCTCCATGGAGGAGCGAACGAGCAGGTCCTCCGAATGATCAGCGAGATCGGAAGCGTCAAGAACGTGCCCGCGTTCATCGAGGGCGTGAAGAGCGGGCAGGGCGGACGCCTCATGGGATTCGGACACCGCGTTTACAAGAGCTATGATCCGCGCGCGAAAATAGTGAAGAAGATGGCCGACGAGATATTCAAGATTGTCGGCGTCGACAAGGACCTGGAGATCGCGCTGGAGCTCGAGCGGATCGCGTTGTCCGACGACTACTTCGTCTCGCGCAAGCTGTACCCGAACGTGGATTTCTACACGGGCTTGATCTACCGCTCGATGGCGTTCCCCACCGATTTCTTCACGGTGCTGTTCGCGATTGGCCGGATGCCCGGGTGGCTGGCGCAGTGGGAGGAGATGCTGCTCGACAAGGAGCAGAAGATCGCGCGGCCCCGGCAGATATACACGGGGCCGGCGGAGAGACCCTACAAGAGTCTGCTGGCGAAGAAAGCGTAGCCGCCGCCGGCGCTCAGCCGGCCGCGAATTCCTCGACGCCTTCGGCGGACAGAAGAGCGCGCTTCACACCCGGCAACCCGCTGTAGCCGCCGATCGATCCATCGCTCATCACGACGCGGTGACACGGTACGACCACCGCTACCGGATTTGCGCCACAGGCTTGAGCGACAGCGCGCGTAGCCTTTGGTCTGTTGATCGCCTGTGCCACATCGAGATACGTGCGGGTCTTGCCGGCCGGTATCACGAGTAGCTGGTTCCATACCTCGCGCTGGAACTCGGTCCCCTGAAGGTCGAGCGGCAGCGATGCGTCGAGGCGACGTCCGGCGATCCTCGCCAATACAGTCTCGAGCGCCGGCTTGAGCTCGGCGTCGTCACGAGCGATCTCGGCCTTCGGAAAATGCGCGCGCAGTGAGTCTTCCGCGCCTTCCTCGGATTCCCTGATCGTAACCGTGCAAATGCCTCTGTCCGTTGCGGCGACGAGGACGCTGCCGAGCGCACTCTGGCCGGTCGTGAATCGTATTGTCATGTCATTCCTCCGCCTCTATGGTCCCGCAACAATTCGCTGGTGTCGTTCTGTCAACAGCATCGCACTAAGGCGCGCCGAATCTTATCGCTGCCCACGGTACCCTGGTCCCCGAAGAGCTCGACCGGGCAGCGCATTCGTCAGACGCCCACCATCCATCACCGGAACCCCGTTCACGAAAACATAGCTGACTCCGGTCGCCAGCTGGGCCGGTTCCTCGTACGTCGATCGATCGATGATGGTCGTCGGATCGAAGATAGTGATGTCGGCGAACATGCCCGGCTTGAGCAGGCCGCGATCGCTGATGCCAACGCGCTGCGCGGCCAGCGACGTCATCTTTCGGATTGCGAACTCGAGCGTGATCACCGAATCCTGGCGCACATAGCGCCCGAGTATGCGTGGGAATGTCCCGAACGCCCGTGGATGCTCACGCTCGGTGAATTTGCCGGTAGAATCCGGGCTCAACGCGCCCGCGTCCTGTCCGACCGACACCCACGGCTGTCTCATCGCCAACCGCAGCGCGTCCTCGTTGAATGAAAAGTAAATCGCCCCCGTTCTTCCTCTGTCCGCGATCAGGATGTCGAAGGCGGCGTCGTACGCGTCCTGTCCACGGAGCTTGCCCGCATCGGTCAGCAGCATCCCCTCGTACTTCTTTAGCGAATCGGCGACGACGTCGTTGATCATCGTCCTTGCCGCCGTGCGGATCCCCGCGGCACTGTCCTGACCGAGCTCCATCTTGAGGCGCGCGCGCACTGCCGGATCCTTGAGTCGCATTACGAGAGAGTCAGATCCGCCCTCCTGCACCCAGGTGTTGAGCATCGCCGCCAATCCGGTCGCGCTGGCGATGTACGGATACTGATCCGCAGTAATGTCCACACCCGCCGCGCGCGCCGAGTCGATGAGTGCGACAGCCTGTTGCATCTGCTCGAGCGTCCGCGACTTGATGTGCCGGATCTCCGCCCACGTCCCCGCCCCCGAAGCAATTTGGATCGTTTCGCGAATGGCGTCGATGAGTCCCGCTCCTTCGCTTCTGATGTGCGCGGCGTAGCCGCCCTTGTACGGCGTAGCGTACTTCGTCAGCGCGATCAGCTCGTCCGTCGAAAAGAACGTGCTCGGCAGATAGATCAACCCGGTGCCGACGCCGAACGCGCCGTCCCGCATCGCCGAGTCGATCAGCGCACCCAT
>Ga0070679_100004481_pt1 | contig 12897 bp, 13 predicted proteins | sample KBSC63BmetaG_FD_65652 | JGI IMG/M metagenome (GOLD analysis project Ga0070679, IMG submission 65652) | Corn rhizosphere microbial communities from Kellogg Biological Station, Michigan, USA - KBS C6-3B metaG | ecosystem: Host-associated > Plants > Roots > Rhizosphere | place: USA: Michigan... | reverse complement strand
AAGTAAAGCTAAAGGCGACTGGATCCTTTTTGTTGATGCTGATGAAGAAGTCTCCCTCTCCTTACAATATGAAATTACAAATCTTATTGGAAATCAATTTAATGTACAAATTGGTTTTTATATCAAGCGAATTGATGAAATGTGGGGAAGAAAACTTTTTCATGGGGAAGTAGGTAATAGCGTTCTTCTTCGTCTTGCACAAAAGAATACAGGTAAATGGATAGGGAGGGTACATGAAGTGTGGCAGGTAAAAGGTAAAACAGGAAAATTGCGAAATCCGCTTTACCATTATCCTCATCCGAACATTACGAGTTTTTTGCAAAAGATTAATCAATATTCTAGTCTTCGTGCACAGGAATTGTATGAAAAAAAAGCAAACATAACATTTTGGCAAATCATTATTTATCCTAAAGCAAAATTTTTCTATAATTATATATTAAAGGTAGGATTTTTAGATGGTATTTCTGGGTTAGTAGTGGCGCTTATGATGAGTTTCCATTCATTCCTCGTCAGAGGAAAATTATGGTTTCTCTATCAACATGAATAAAAGTACTGCTGGATTTATTATTTTTCTTATCTGGACTGTTATTCTTCTTTATCTCTATTTCTCTCATCTTGGATGTCGTACTCAATTATGTTTATATTAGGAATTATCTTAGGAATATATGCATATGGCATATTTTTTCTCGGTCTAGTACATCTTTTGTATAGAGAATATATTATTATTTATTCTCTTTTATGCATTGTCGTTAGTTACTTGATTTTTTACAAAAAATACAATTGGAAGACTTCTATTATCTACATATTAAATTGTGGGAAACTTCTCATAAAAAATAGATTTGCTTTTTTTCTTAGTATCTTAATTTTTATACAAGCCTTGATTAATTATATTGGCGCTCTTGCACCGGAATTATCTTTTGACGCGCTGTGGTATCATTTGACGCTTCCCAAACTCTATTTACTTTCTCATTCCATTATCCATATTCCAGGGAGTCTGATTCCATACAGCGATATGCCCAAATTAGGAGAGTTACTCTATACGAGCGCACTTGCTCTAGGCGATGAGAGAATGGCAAAACTTCTGCAGTTTGGAGCCGGAATATTTTGCTGTTTTTTAATATATAGACTTTCTCGTAATTATGTTTCGCGAAAATACGCGCTTATTGCTGTTGTTATTTTTTATAGTAACATTGCTGTTGCATGGGAATCGACAACAGCCTATATAGATCTTATCCGAACAGTTTTTGAACTGCTGGCCCTTTGGAGTTATCTGGAATGGTTTCGCGCAAAATATCAAAAATGGTTATATCTCTCGGCTGTTTTTACTGGATTGGCGATTACGACTAAATTATTGGGTATAGGGTCGCTGATCATATTTTTAATACTACTGTGGTTTTCTCAGTATAAACTTCCCTTGTTCTTCCGTCTTAGATCAATACTTATTTATACTGGGGTTGCACTTCTGATACCATTGCCGTGGTTTATCTTTTCATTTCTTCATACAGGAAACCCAGTGTATCCATTCTTTACGTCACTATATCCTACAGGAATCAGCACAACCACAGTAAACCCGATATTATTTTTACAAACCGTTATCCGACTTTTTACATCGGCCTCTGACCCTGTTTCTCCTATCTACCTCATTGTTCTCCCGCTTATTTTTTGGAAATATAAAACCTTCTCAAAAGAAATAAAACTGTTAAGTTGGTATTCGCTACTTGCGTTAGTCGCGTGGTATATCACGCCCCAAACAGGTGGGGGAAGATTTATCATTCCGTATTTGCCGGCATTTTCAGTACTTATCGCGTATCTATTATTTTTACTTGCTAAACAAAATGATCTATGGAGCAACAGATATAGGAATACATTGATAGGGCTTGTTATCTTTCTCGCGCTTACGACGATTGTATATCGTGGAGCTGCCTCAGTTCGTTACTTGCCTGTCATCTTTGGCGATGAAATAAAAAGTGAATTTCTCAGTAATAATTTGAATTTTTCATTTGGTGATTTTTATGACACTGACGAGTATTTTAAGAAGCATATACAATCATCTGATACAGTGTTACTTTATGGATTTCATAATTTATATTATGTTGACTTTCCATTTATTGATGCTTCATGGATAAAGAAGGGTGATAGATTTACCTACATTGCTTGTCAAAATACTGCTTTACCGAAAAGATTTTCTCACTGGCAGTTGGTGTATACGAATATGAAGACACATGTAAAGCTATATGCTGATGGAGGAAAAGTATGGAAATATTAAAAAAGATTGCAGTCCTTATTTTTTTTACTGCTTCATTTCTTTGGTTATGTAAAGTATTTTTACTGACTTCTTATCCTGATTTTACATCTTTTTATTATGGACCTCTTCATGTTCTTCAGGGACAAAATCCATATGTAAAAGATAGTCATTATTTTACACCTTTAGTGTATCCGCCAATCGTTATGATTCTGTTTGTGCCATTAGTTTTGTTTCCCTATATGCTTGCTGGACATGTCTGGCTTGCGATGAGCTTACTGTGTCTTTTAACTTCATTATTCCTCTGTAGCAAGATAAATAATATCCAATTCTTCTCCAATGTTAATATGTTTTTTTGTGGATTAGTTTTTCTTTCTTTCCCGGTTAAATTCACTTTGGGAATGGGACAGATCAATTTACTGATTTTATTACTGGTAATGTTGGCTATCTATTACATGCAGAAAAAGAAAAAGGTCGTCTCTGGAATTTTCATAGGAGTGTCACTCATGATTAAGTTCTTTCCACTTTTACTCCTTATTTTGTTAGCACTAGATAAAAAATGGAAAGTATTTTTTACTACTGTTATAGTTTGTCTAGCATTACTTTTTATTTCAATATATGTTTTACATATTGATGTAGTTATCCACTATTTTACTCAAATACTTCCTAATTTATTATCATCTTGGAAAGGGGATTATTATAATCAATCATTATCAGGCTTTCTCACTCGCGAAATGCCAAATGTGTTGTTCAGAAGTATAGTTAGAATTATCATTTCGCTCGTGTTAGTTTGTTTAACAATCGTACTTTTTCTCAAAACGAATAAAAAAGATAAGATTTTTTATCTTTTAAAAATAGCAGTGGTTCTTACGCTGTCTGTACTATTAAATAGTTTCTCTTGGCAACATCATTTTGTTTTTCTCATTCCTGCATATTATTTCGTCTTTTTTTACATCTTAAAAAAAGTGAGGAATAAAAGGAACTATATGATTATGTTATTAATAAGTTATATTCTAGTTGGCATTAATTTTGCCCATCCATCTGACATTCCAACTCTTATACAGTCGCATGTGTTTTATGGAGCATTCTTGTTGTATGTCGAAACACTCTATATACTATACCGATATGCTTAAAAAACTTCTGTTTATATTTATTTGTTTTGGATTATTTCTCAATCAAGCCGGAAGAATTGACCTGGGTAATAATATTGTCATCACGGTTCTTGATGGGAGTGTGGGCTTATTTTTGTTATTCAGTTGGATTGATAAAATAAAAAATAACTATACATTTTCAAAGGACGTATTTGTTCGTCCCTTTCTCATATTTGTTTCAATTGCGATAATCTCATTATTACTTAATATTTGGCACTATTCCTGGCAACAAGGCCTTGTTGCCGGATTATACCTTGTCCGCTTTAGCATGTATTGTCTTATGTACCCTGCCATAAAAAGTCAATTTAAACAGAATAAAAAGTTTGTCATACTTTCTTTGCTTGTTACATCTGTTTGTATTTTATTGGCAGGATTACTGCAGTATTTTTTCTATTCAAATTTGCGTAATCTTATTTATTTGGGATGGGATGACCATTTATATCGATTATTTAACACCTTCTTTGATCCTAATTTTGCAGGTGCTTTTACAGTTTTGATTTTCATTTTCTTAACAACACTTTTTATGCAATCTCTTCGAAAGTCTAATAAATATTATACGATATTTCTTGGCTTCTTACTCTTACTCACACTGCTTGAAATATTCCTCACTTTTTCTAGAAGTTCAATTATTATGTTGTGTGTGAGTTCAATCGTTTATTTTTATCTTTTAAAAAGATTGAAGTACTTTTTTTTAGTGATTATTATACTTATTAGTGTTTTTTTCTTGACGTCACCTAAAGCTTCTACAGAGAATACTAACTTTTTTAGAATAGCATCAAGTGAAGCACGGGTTACAACAGAACAAACTGCCTTGCAAATTATCCTAAAAAATCCATTGTTTGGTGTAGGATTTGATGCATACCGTTATGCGCAGCTTCGCTATGGGTATCGATCAATTGCTGATATACAGAAAAGCCATGCCGATAGCGGAACGGATAATAGTTTCTTATTTGTGTTTGCAACGACGGGTATTTTTGGCTTACTGGCATATTGTTTTATGCAGATTAAAATTATCAAAACCATGTATGGTGAGTCACTACAAAAAAATAGACTTTTTTCGCTGCTTATTCTTACATCATTTTTAGGATTATATATGAATAGTATTTTTATCAATAGCTTATTTTATCCCAGCATTATACTGTGGATGATGATCATGCTGGGGGTTAGGGATTATACGTAACTTTCCTTTGCACAGTTGTCTTGTTTCCAGCAGTATCAGTGGCAATGATTGTGATATTGTTGTCACCATGTTGTAAAGGAAAGGAGTAACTAAAATTCCCTTGGCTATCAACTATTGCTTGGAAACCACCAACTGTTACTGTTGCATCCGTATCTGTTTTTCCTTGCACTACGATTGTACTATTGCCGCCATTGACAGTTTGACCATCACTCGGAGCATTCACATTAAGGGTTGGACCTTTATTGACGTAGGTAATGGTCAAGATATTTGAATAATCGCTCTCTTTATTATTGGCCCCTAGTGCTTTTGCTTTAATATCATTGTCACCGGGTGAAAGTTGTACATTCTCAAATATAAACGAACCGTTACTATCAGTTGTTTTATCACCGATAACACTTCCGTCTACATACAACCTGATATCTTGATTTTTGGCGGCACTTCCTGAAATAGTCACTGTCGCGCTATTCGTTGCAGTATAGGTATTATCTAAAAAAGGCGCTGCGATATAGTTAAGTGAATTAACTTCAGGTGTGACTGAAACAGTTTTTCCTCTACTGAGAAAAAGCGCGAATTTATTGAGTAAAGTCAACCCATATATTGCCAAAAATACGATAACGATAATCGTACCGATAATACTGAGATAAATTGTTCGTTTGCTTTGTTGGTCAAGATGTCTTCTTATACGTGATGATGCCATACATTAAATTGAGAATAAAATATACTGCTAAAACTAATCACAGTATATCATTTTTTGTCTTATTTTGCCTTTTTTTAACTTGTAAGTTGTGAGAGCCGAAGGTGGGATTCGGACCCACGACTTGCTCTTTACGAAAGAGCTACTCTACCCCTGAGTTACTTCGGCTAAAGTTTATCTATTTTAGCATACATTTAATAAAAGAATTGCAATAGTAGTTGGATTCATGGTCGGCTTAGCTGGGGAAGTTATGGAATAGCACTTTCGTGATGATAGTATTGCCGCCTATATTTGAGATGGAGGGAAGATATTGTATAATGATAAACTATGGAAAATAATTATGAAAAGTATAGAAAAACTACTCATGTTCTTCTTGATCGAGATGTAATCAAAAGAGCATCAGAAAATACGAATAAAATTACTAATGAACCATCCGCGCGTGTCGTTTATCAGAGTGATCTTCATATGTCTCAACCTTCATTATCATCAGATCAAAAAATAGGTAGAAAGACAATTGTAGGATACGCATCACAACTGGGAGGAACACTTTCCATGGTTGCAGCAGGAGTTGATACTTCCATTTCCATACCCGTCGCAACTGTTGGGTTTTTGGCTGGTCTTGTCTTGGCTGTTCTTGGAACAAAAATAGCTGAAAGTGAATAAAGAATATTGCTTCGAATTCTGTGTTTGAGCCAAAATTTATATACAAAAGCCTACATAAAAAGTATAGTTTATAATTATTGACGGGGATAAGAGCCGAGTTAGTCGTGCGAGAAGTCTAAGTCTAGTTATGTCGATATTTGCGGACTAAGCGAATCTGCATGATGGCTTTTTGTAATTCTGCCGAGGCTATCACATAATCTTCATTGGATAATTTTTCTCGCATTACTTTTTCAGCTCGTTCTTTAGCTTCTTCTGCTTTGGCCAATTCAATATCTTCTACGTGGGCTGCGTAATCTGCGAGCAAAGACACGACATTGTTTTCTACAGTCACAAATCCGCCATAGACTGCCAGCGGTGTTGTATTACCAGACTTTTTAATGAGAACAGCTCCAGGTGCAATTTGACTGACAATTGGCGCATGATGAGGAAGCACGCCGATCACACCGTCGATGGTTGGAATAACTACCTCATTGACTTCTTCGTTATAGATTTCTTTTTCCGGGGTAAAGATTTGTAATTTTAATGGCATATGAGTTAAAAATTTACTATTATTTGTATTAATTTATTGGTTAAGAAGAATCAAGAATAATGAATTAAGAATTATGGACGGCGAAGTATTCGTTTCCTTGATTCGTCATTGATTCTAACTTCTTAATTCTAGCTACTTCTTACCACTTTTCTTATAGTTATCTAACACATCTTGGATATTTCCCCGCATATAGAATGCTTGTTCAGGCAATGAATCATGTTTTCCTTCCAGAATTTCTTTGAAACTGGTGACAGTGTCTTCGACTTTCACATATTGTCCAGGTTGACCGGTGAAGATTTCAGCGACGTGGAAAGGTTGACTTAAGAATCTTTGAATTTTTCGAGCTCGTGTCACTGCTTGCTTATCTTCATCAGATAATTCATCCATACCCAGAATTGCAATGATATCTTGTAGCTCTTTATATCGCTGTAAGACCTTCTGTACGCCGCGAGCGACATCATAATGTTCCTGACCCACCACATTTGGATCGAGGATGCGACTGGTGGAAGTTAATGGATCAACAGCAGGATAAATACCAATTTCAACCAATGCACGGTCTAATGCTAATGTCGCGTCTAAATGCGAGAAGATGGCCACAGGTGCTGGATCTGTGTAGTCATCAGCAGGAACATAGACTGCTTGCACCGATGTAATCGAACCTTTTTTCGTACTCGTTATTCTTTCCTGTAAATCGCCCATTTCTTTGGCAAGGGTTGGTTGATAACCGACAGCTGAAGGCATGCGGCCTAAAAGGGCTGATACTTCAGATCCTGCTTGAGCGAAACGGAATACATTGTCTATAAATAACAACACATCTTCTTTTTTGACGTCTCGGAAATATTCAGCCATGGTCAAAGCAGTCAATGCAACGCGCATACGATTGGCTGGTGGTTCATTCATTTGGCCGAAAACTAAAACCGTTTTATCCATAACCTTGGATGATTGCATTTCGAGATACAGATCAGTCCCTTCACGAGTTCGTTCTCCCACGCCTGCGAAAACTGAATGACCTTTATGTTCTTGAGCAATATTGCGAATTAATTCTTGGATGATAACGGTTTTTCCTACGCCTGCTCCTCCAAAAATACCGGTTTTGCCTCCTTTGGTGAAAGGTGCGATCAAATCAACCACTTTAATACCGGTCTCTAAGATTTGAGGTTTGGTTTCTTGGTCTGAGAGTAGCGGCGCTGGACGATGAATTGGTTCATACGTCACATTTTTACTTAAGGCTTTTTGTCCATCAATTGGTTTTCCTAAGACATTGAAAATACGACCTAATGTTTCGTCGCCCACAGGCACTTGAATCGGATGACCTGTTCTCTCAACTTTCATGCCACGAACCAATCCATCGGTCGAACCAAGCGCGAGAGCTTTTACTTGATTATCACTGATTAAAAACGCAACTTCAAGCGTCAGTACTTCGTTATTTTCCAATGCAATGGTAAGTGCTTCATTGACAAATGGCAATTCATCAGGAAAATATACATCCACGACAGGACCATGCACTCGGATGATTGCACCGGTATTTTTGTCTTGCTTCTGTTGTTTCATTTCTGTTGCCATATATATAATAATAATTCAAAATATAAAACGTAAAATGGAAAAAATGCTTAATTTTATCTTTTCTGTTCTACGTTTTATGTTTTCGTCAGTGTGCAAATGCTGAACCTGCAATATCCAGCAATTCACTGGTAATTCTTTCTTGACGCATCTTATTATACAATAATTTGAGCTCAGAAGTAATATCATTCGCATTATCTGTCGCATTTTTCATAGCAGTCATTTGCGCAGCTTGGAATGATGCATAACTTTCAAGCATGGCATGATAAATCGTCATTTCAATATATCGATGGAGTAATGCCGGTAAAATCGCTTCTGCACTGGGTTCAAAAGCGACAATTGCATTGGTTTTCGTTTTTACAGCCTCTTCAGTTGGCACTTGGATAGGTAATAATTGTGTCGTTTGAGGTACTTGGGCGAAGACACTTCTGAATTGAGTTGTAATAATATGCACATTTTTAACATCTCCTTTAAGGAAATGTTCATCAATGATTGCGACGACAGGATAGACGGCTGAGAAACGTGGAATGGTATTGCCAAATGGGAAAGACGCAAGCAAATTTTTTTTACTTCTGGCCACATACGGTTCAATCTTTTTCCCAATTGTAATGACTGCACAATCAACACTTTTTGTTTCTTTCGTATATTCTCGTACGAGATTAGGAATCATACTGCCACATAATCCTTTATCCGGAGCGATGACTACAAATAAATCTTTTTGGCTCGTATTTTCTTTCAAATAAGATATTTTTTCTCCTGGTTCAATGTTTGTGACAATGGAGCGCATCACATCGATTAACGTATCTGCATATGGTCGAGATGATACTGTTGTTTCTTGTGCACGCTTCAATTTCGACGTCGCGATCATATTTAATGCCCGTGTTGTCTTGGCAATATTTTGAGCAGTTCTAATTCGTCTTTTAATTTGTAATGTTGCTGCCATAATTTTAAATGTAAAAAGTAAAAGAATTTTACTATCTTAGATTTATTATTTTGTATTTTAATATTGTTTCGAATTTAGAGCTTAGAATTTAGAAACTGAGAAAGCTATATATTAAAATTTTTCTTAAACGCTTCTGTTGTTTTTTTCATCAAGTCTTGTGTATCTTTATCTGGCTTTTTTCCTGTTTCCAGAGTGTCTAATAATTTCTTGGCGTGTTTTTTCAAATATTCATTAAATTCCTTTTCAAAGCGCTGCACATTCTCCACAGGAACGTCATCTACATAGCCATTGTTAACAGCCCAAATACCCATGACTTCAAATGGCTCAGGTAGTGGTTGGTATTGAGGTTGCTTCAGAATTTCAACTGTTCGTTTTCCTCTTTCGAGTTGAGATCGAGTTTCAGGATCTAATTCACTGCCAAACTGGGAGAAAACAGCCAGTTCACGATATTGTGCCAAAGCCAAGCGTAACATACCTGCCACAGATTTCATTGCACCGGTTTGTGCAGCTCCTCCCACACGAGACACAGAATTACCGGCATTAATCGCCGGACGAACGCCGCTATTAAACAAATCTGCTTCTAAAAAGATTTGTCCATCGGTAATAGAAATAACATTGGTTGGAATATACGCAGACAAATCCCCGGCTTGTGTTTCAATAATTGGCAAAGCCGTAATTGATCCGCCACCTAATTTATCATTTAATCGAACAGCGCGTTCGAGAAGACGACTATGGAGATAGAAAATATCTCCAGGATAGGCTTCACGACCAGCTGGACGGCGAAGTACGAGAGATAATTGTCGATATGCCCAAGCATGTTTGGTCAAATCATCATAAATAATGAGAACATCGCGACCTTTTTCCAGAAAATATTCGGCAATTGCTGCACCTGCAAACGGAGCCAAATATTGTAAGGCTGCTTGATCAGATGCACTCGAGGCAACGACAATAGAGTAATCAAGTGCATCATTTTCTTTTAATGTCGTCACCACTTGGGCCACGGTTGATTGTTTTTGTCCAATAGCCACATAAATACAAATTAATCGATCCTTATCAGTACCGATATTTTTTTGATTTATAATCGTATCAATTGCGATAGCTGTTTTTCCCAAACCTCTATCACCGATAATTAATTCTCTTTGTCCGCGTCCGATTGGTACCATAGCATCAATCGCTTTAATACCGGTTTTCATAGGCACACTCACTGGTTCACGATCAATGACACCAGCCGCAATTTTCTCAAGCGGCATAGTTTTGCCTTTATTAATAGCAGTTTTACCATCAAGTGGAAGACCGATAGGACTGACAACCCGGCCGAGCATACTTTCATCCACATTTATACTTAAGATTTTGCCGGTCCGTTTGGCTGTATCTCCTTCACGAATTTTATCACCATTACCCAGAAGAATAACTGAGGCATCATCTTCATCAAGACCAAGTACTACGCCTAATGTGCCATCTGCAAAGGCAACTTGCTCGCCAACACCGACTTGTGAAAGACCACTAATTGTCACGACACCATCAGTATTTCGTGCGATAGTACCTACATTTAGGACTTTCGGATCTGAGGAAAAATCCATCATGTTTTTTTCTAATTGTTTTAAAATGTCTTGGTCGTTAATCATTTGTGTCATATGCTTTTGTTGCTATTTTATCAAATTTAGCCTCTAAACTATAGTCATAGAGTAAATCATTATTAATAATCCTCATCCCAGCCAGTAAATCTTTATTAATCGTATAAACTATTTTTTTATTTGGAAATCTCACTTTCAACTGTTTTTCTTCTGTTGCGTCGATCGCGACAGGCGTTTGTACGAATACTGTTTTTTGTTGCGTTAATAATTTCAATGCTCGTATATATGATCGGGCATCTGTTCTCTTAAGTCGAGCGGTAATCATGCTCATCTTGTTTTCATTCAAATCGTTATTGTCAAAACTCTCTTTTGCAAGTTGTTTTATATTTTTATCAGTCATACTTAATCAATTGTTGGTATCCGTTTCATTGTTTTAGTAATAATGTCTTTTTGTTCGCTTGGCGAGAGATACTCATTCAAGGATTCGCGCAATATTTTTTCGATTAACTTCCCAATATTCGATTGAATTCGCCTTTCGGCTAGTCGAGCCTCTCGTTCGATCTCTTCATGTGCATCGCTAAGTGTCACTGCTGTTTGTTTTTTAGCTTTTTCTTGCGCATTACTGACTATTTCACTTGATTCTGCTTTCGCATCATCTAATAAACGTTTTGCCTCATCTTTGGCCTTTTTAATAATCTGTTTCCGTTCATTTTCAGCTTTTTCCAATTCTTCTTTTGTCATTTTCGCGTCTTCAACACTTTTCTCAATCATATCAGAACGTTTTTTAAGCATCGCAAAGATAGGTTTATACACAAACCGTTTTAAAAGGTAGAGTATGATTAAGAAATTAACGATCTGTGCGGCGACAAGATACCAATTAATTCCAAATGTTTGTAATACACTTTCCATAATTATATTATCTGCGAATTACTACGAATTAAACGAATTCAAATAGGAACCATTCGTAGAAAATAATTCGTAGTAATTCGAACTATTTAAGGAACGCGAAAACTAAGGCGTAAATAGCGATAGCTTCAGCGAAAGCCATGGCAACTAACATGATTGGAATAATACGTCCACTTGCTTCAGGATTCCGTCCGACAGCTTCAACAGCTTTCGCACCGATAAGTCCAACGCCAATACCTGGACCGATACCTCCAATAGCAGCAATGATTCCGCCTGTAATTGTAAGTGTCATAATTAGTAATTCACCTCCTTATTTGCGTGTCCTTCCTCGTGATGGGGTGTTGTCATGATCGCCATGAATGCCATCGTTAACATCGCGAATACTACAGCTTGAATTGTACCAACAAATAGCTCATACAACAAGACTGGAACAGGTAATACAAAAGCCAGTACACCAGTCACTGATGATAATAAAACCCCACCGACGAAAATATTGCCATATAAACGGAAGGAAAAGGAAATAATTTTCGTAAATTCTGAAATTAATTCCAAGAGTCCAGTATAGAGATTAAGAGGATTTAAGGAAAAGAATCGTCCTAGATAACTTTTGAGCCCAAGATATTTAATACTCATTATATGTGTTGCTGCTAAGGAAACGAATGCCAAGGCAAGCGTTGTATTTAAATCAGTAGATGTACTTCGGAAAAGCGGAGTAAATTCTTTTCCCTGTGTAAAACCAAAAGCGCCGAGAACCGGAATAAGCTCACTTGCATTGGCAATGAGAATGAAAATAAAAAATGACATCATAAAAGGAAAGATTTGTCGGGGATGTACTTGTGATACTGTTTCTGTGAGGTCATAAAACGCTTGTATGCATATCTCCATCATATTTTGAAAGATTCCCGGAATAAGGGTAATGTTTCGGGAAACAAAATAGCAGAGTAATACCACTAACACATCAACCAGAAGTGTATTGGTCATAGTATTTGTCAATGTTACATGTCCAATTGAAAAAAGTGATTCAGGTGCTAATAAATTTGTCATAAAAAAAGTTCCAAAGCTCAAAGCCAAATATTCAATAAAGTTCCCAATTACAAAGTATTTGCTATTTGAAAAATCATTGAAAATTGAACATTGAAAATTGGAATTTACTCTCTATATTTTACTGTTTATTCGTATTCAAGTCAACAATTGCGTCTATAGTGTAGACTCTGTCTACAAGAAGTGCCAGTTTATCGTCGCGGCTATTTAGTTTTCCTTGCACTAACACGACATTATCGACAATTAATATATCCTTATATACTTCGTAGGTTTTCGGAAAGACCACGCATTCAATACCGACTCCTTTTTCATCGCTAATTGTCATAAATGCCATCTCAGCATTTGATTTTTTGGTATATATTTTTTTGACTGATTCAATAATACCACCAATTTTTACTACATTTCCTTCAGTTT
>Ga0070679_100004480_pt1 | contig 12898 bp, 9 predicted proteins | sample KBSC63BmetaG_FD_65652 | JGI IMG/M metagenome (GOLD analysis project Ga0070679, IMG submission 65652) | Corn rhizosphere microbial communities from Kellogg Biological Station, Michigan, USA - KBS C6-3B metaG | ecosystem: Host-associated > Plants > Roots > Rhizosphere | place: USA: Michigan... | reverse complement strand
AATCGTGATCTGCCGCCAACCGAGGCCGCCGATCCGATTGTCGCCGATCCGCCGCGCGGCGGCGACAACCGCAGCGAAGTTCAACATCGGTTCGCCCATTCCCATGAACACAATCGTCTGCAGCCTCCGGCCGACGGCCTCGGCTTCGCGACGCAACGCGACGAATTGCTCCACAATTTCCGCCGCCGTGAGGTTGCGTTCGAAGCCGGTCTTCGTCGTGGCGCAGAAATCACAACGCATCGCGCAGCCGACCTGCGACGAAACGCAGCCGGCGGCGCGGTCGGGCCGATGATCGGGCATCAAAACCGATTCCACCGTCCGTCGATCTGCCAGCTGCAACAGGAGCTTGGTCGTGCCGTCCGCGGCCACCTGCCGCGTCGCCAGGCTGGCCGCCGAACTCGCAACGTGTGGCTCCATCCGGGCGACCAGGTCGGCCGGCCACGCATCGGCCTGGCCGGCGGCCGAAATGGTCGGCGAGCTGCCAACGCTCCAGGCACCGCGGTAATACTCGCGCAGCACGCGTCCGGCGTGGATCGGCTTCACGCCCCACGCCGCGAAGCATTGCTCGAGCTCTTCGAGACTGAAATCGCCAAGACTGCGGTGCACCGCCGGCACCCTGCGCGCACCGACCCGCAAGGCAATCAGGATCCGAAGCGCTGGCCCCCGGCCGCGACGCGCGGGCTCAGCGCGGAGCAGAGCGGGATCCCGCCATCGCGCGGTCCACGCAGCAGCGCGCTCACCTACGGCCCGACGACAATGCCCCACGGGCCATGACCGGCTTTGATTCGCCGCAACTCCTTGCGGGCGGCGACATCGACCACCGACACCTCATCGCTTTTGCCGTCCGCGGCGAAAAGGGTTTGGCCGTCGGGCGACAAAGCAATTCCCCACGGCCGCCGCCCGACCGCGATCGTCCCCGCGACGCGGTTCGTCCGCGTCTCGATCACGGCCACGGAGTTTCCACGCCCAGTGCTAACATAGACGAAGTCGCCGTGCGGTGACGTCACCGCGCACATTGGCAGGACGTCCTGGCCGGGAATCTGCAGCGTACTCAAAACGCGATGGGCGCGCGCATCGGCGACGGTCACGCTCGCCTCGCCTTCCGCCGGCACATAGGCGCGCGAGCCGTCCGGCAGAAAGGCGACCGACCGCGGGCGGCCGCTCACGTGCAGCGTCGCCAGCGTCCGGCCATCGTGTGTGCCGAGGACGAAGACGTCCCCGCGCTGCTCGCACGTAACGTACACCTCGCGTCCGTCCGGAGTGACGGCGACGCCCTCCGGTTCCTCTGACACTTTGGTGGCAAAGATCCGCGCACCCGACTCGACGTCCCAACACGTCGCCATCGACTCATCCTCGTTCGAGACAATCAGCCGCCGACCATCCTTCGTCAGCGCGAACTGCTCAGGATCGGAACCGACCGAGAGCTTTTTCAAAATCCGACCGGTACTCGTATCGACGAGCACAATACCGTCTTCGTTCCGGTCGGGCGCCTGGCTTGCCGCTCGATCCGTATGGGCGCCCGGCGCAATGATCGGCGAGCCGCTGACGGCGACAAAAAGCGTGCGGCCATCGGGCGAGACGTGAATGCCGCGCGGCCGTTTGCCGACCGGCCACGTCGCCCTGACTTCCGACGAGGCGCCGTCGACGACCGTAACGTTTCCGCCGCGTTCGTCGGAAACGTAGACCGTGAAGTGCGACTCGGCGGCGCGGGCGGCCAAGCCGATGGCGAGGAAACAACTGGAACACAGTAAGACACGCAGGCGCATGGGCCTATCATAGGACCCACGTGTCCGTTGAGTATCAGGTAAACGCCGGATCGCGTCCGCGGAACCGCGGGTACGTCGCGCAGCGACAAGCGGGCATGCGGCCGCGCCAGCGAGCGTGCGCCCGCGCCAGGGAGCATGCGCCCGCGCAATCGAGCGTGCGCCGCGCAAGCGAGCGTGCGCCGCGCAAGCGAGAGTGCGGCGCGCAGGGAATACGGTAGGGCGAGCCGTCCCCGGCGAGCCGTCGTTCTCTTTGGCTTCAAGACAGGCGAACCACTGCAGCGCGGCGACCGCCCTGAGCGGCTCGGCGAGACGCCTCGCCCTACCTCGGAGCCAGGACGCCGCGCCCCGCCGGTCCTGAGCGGCTCGGCGGGACGCCTCGCCCTTCCTCATCCGCGACATCGCGGCAGCGGAGGATCTGCTGATGTGACTCACGGCGTGAGCTAACAATTCGCGCGGATCCGTTTTCGGCACAGCATTCCTGGATCCAACGCCGTAGGTTCGCTCCCGTATCCAAAGGCGCCCATGCAGCGGCGCCGCGATTAAGGTAGGGCGAGCCGTCCCCGGCGAGCCGTCGTTCTCTTTGGCTTCAAGACTGGCGAACCACTGCAGCGCGGCGACTGCCCTGAGCGGCTCGGCGGGACGCCTCGCCCTACCTCGGAGCCAGGACGCCGCGCCGCCGGTCCTAAGCGGCTCGGCGGGGACGCCTCGCCCTACCTCAGCCAGACCGCCGGCACCGTGGCCGTGCTGAGCGGGCGTGCTACTTCGTGGGATCGAGCACGACCTTGATGCAGCCGTCCTTCTTCGTGACGAACATGTCGTAAGCCTTGTCGGCTTTCGAAAGCGGCACGCGGTGCGTAATGACGAATGAGGGATCGATTTTCCCGTCCTCGATCAATTTCAGAAGCGGCTTCAGGTATTTCTGCATGTGCGTCTGGCCGGTCTTGATCGTGACCGCCTTGTTCATCACCGCACCGAAGGGGATCTTGTCGAGGAAGCCGGCGTAAACGCCCGCGACCGACAGCACCCCGGCCTTGCGCACGCAGCGCATCGCCTGGCGCAAGGCGTAGGGTCGGTCGGTTTCGAGTTTCATCGACTGCTTCACCTGGTCGTACGCCGATCCGTGCGCCTCCATGCCCACGGCATCGATCGCACAGTCCGGGCCCCGGCCGCCCGTGAGCGCCTTGAGCTCCTCCATCGCGTCGTCCCCGGAGTCGATCGTCACCGCGCCGGCTTGCTCCGCCATCGCGCGGCGCTCCGGCAACGAATCGATCGCGATGACCTTTGCCGCGCCGAGCAGGAATGCGCTGCGGATCGCGAACTGCCCCACCGGTCCGCAACCCCAAACGGCCACGACGCTCTTGCCGGCTTGGATGTCGCAATTCTCGGCGGCCATGTAGCCCGTTGGGAAAATATCGGAGAGGAAGAGGACCTTGTCGTCCGACAGGTCGTTCTCGACTTTGATGGGGCCGACGTCGGCGAACGGCACGCGCGCGTACTGCGCCTGGCCGCCGGCGTATCCTCCCGTCATGTGCGAGTAGCCAAATATGCCCGCGGGGCTGTACCCCATCAGCAACTCGGCGATTTTCGCGTTCGGGTTGGTATTATCGCAGCAGGAATATTCCTGTTGGAGGCAGTGGTGGCACTTACCGCAGGAAATCGTGAACGGGACGACAACGCGGTCGCCCACCTTCAGCCGCTTCACCTCGGGCCCGATCTCGACCACTTCACCCATGAACTCGTGACCGAGGATGTCCCCCTTTTCCAGCGTCGGGATCATGCCGTCGAACAAATGAATATCCGACCCGCAAATCGCGGTCGACGTGATCTTCACGATGCAATCGCGCGGATTCAGGATCTTCGGATCCTCCACGCGCTGCACCTCGACATGTTTTTTCCCCATCCAGACCAGCGCCTTCATTTTTTCCCTTTCCGCGGCGCCTGCGGGCCGCCGACCGATTGACCTTCGATCGTGGGAATCTCGCCGGCCTCCATCAGCGCCTTGAATCGCCGCAGCGTCTCCATCACCTGCTGGCCGGCTTCCTTGCCGGTCAGTTTCGCGAGCAAGGCCGCGAACTTGCCGCCAGGCGGGGCATATTCGACTTCGACGACAACCTCGACGCCTTCCTCCGGTGGACCGGGCTGAAAGCGCACGCGACCCCGGTTGGGCACGTCCGCCCCTTCGCGCGATTTCCAGGCGATCGCCTCGTTCGGTTTGTCTTCGGTTATAACCGCGTCCCATTCGACGCGCTTGCCTCCGGGAGCCGTCACCGACCAATGCGATTCGGTTTCAGACAGCGAAGTGATGGTCACCGGATACTTCACGACGCGGGAGACGTTTTCGAGTTTCCGCCAGAACGAGTAGAGTTCCTCGATCGGTCGCAAGATGGTGACCGCGCGGGTCACTCTCGCCGTAGTCGCCGCAGTCGCGGCGCGCTTGATCTTCGTCGCCGCACGCGATGCGGGCGACTTTCGAGTAGCCGTGGGCATCGCGCAACATAGCACCCGCCCTCAGTGACAACTATCGGACTTCATCCGAAACGACGACTAGGAGGCGCGCCAAACTGCAGTAGGGCAGCCTCCGGGCTGGCAGTCAGAACGGCCCACTTGCTCAACCGTTCGCCTGCGATCGAGGCGCGGTGCCGCGGCGGCTTCGCCAGGGCAGATCGGCGTACCCGCGTCGCGGCCGTCGTCAAACCGATGCCAGCACCGCCAACGGCACTTCGCGAAAGAGGTCGCCGACGTACGAGCGTCTCGAGGCGTCGTGCGTGGCGCCCGTAAAAATGTCCCGCCACGCGCCGTTGGGGAGTTGGACGCTGGTGTCCTCCCACACGAGCCCCAGCGGCGGCGCTCCGAGCGACGCGGACAATCGCGGCACGACGATCACGGCGGTTTGCCCCTGGTGCTTTCGCGCGAACGCCAAGATCCTGTCCGCGTACCGGCCCGACGTGGCCAGTGGCACGTATTCGCCCTCGCGGAACAGATCGGCGCGTTCCCGGCGAAAACGCAGCAGCTCGAGTGTCACGCGCGCCTTGATTCCGCCATCGCGCCAGTTCCGCAGCAAGTCGGCCCAAGCGCGCTGCTCGCTCGCCGCGACGACTTCGCGGTGCTTCGACCAGTCGACCAAGCCGCGGTTGTCCGGATCGACCAACGTGAGATTCCACAGTTCGCAGCCTTGGTAGAAATCCGGGACGCCTGGGGTGGTGATCTTCAGCGCGACCTGCGTCAGCGAGTTGATCAATCCGAGGTGCGCGAGCCGGGCGGCTTTCGGACGAAAACTGGTGAGAAACTCCGCTCCCGTGGCCGGTGAGAGGATGGCGTCGAGAAATTTGTCGCAAGCGGCGAGCCAAGCCTCGTTGGGATGCAGCCAGTGGGTGTTCCGCTTGGCCTCGTTTGTCGCCTTGCGCATGTGTTCGCGCAGCCGCTCGCGGAAAGCATCATCGGGCTCGAAGTCGTCGGCCGGCCAGCAGCCGAGCAAGGTCTGGTACAGCCGATATTCCTCGCTCGCATCCGGCGCGAGCCGGCCGTCCACCTCGGTCTTGTGAATGTCGTTCAGCGCGCGCCACTCATGCACCCAATCATGCCATTCGTCGGGAATTTCCGACAGCGCGTACAGCCGCGCCCGGGCATCTTCGCCGAGCTTCGTGTCGTGCGTCGACGTGGTGAGCATCGTGTGCGGCGTCGTCTCGCGGCGACGCAGACACCGGCGGTGAAACGCCTCGATCGTGTCGCCAAAGGCCGACGGATCTCCACCGACCTCGTTCAACGCGATAAACCGATTGTACACGTAGAACGTCGTGTCCTCGACGGCCTTCGCCATGATCGCACCCGTGTATTGCTGCCAGGTAAGCACCCAGCGCAGCAAGGCCTCGCGGTACTCCGGCTCCGCGCCGTCCGGCGGATAACGGCCCACGAGCACGTCGCACAGAAAATTGAACGGCCGCGGATCCTGTCGCGGATTCCGCCGGATGGCTTCGGCCGTCGCGATTTCGATTTCGTGCGCGTCGGCGTCGCGGCACGGTGCATTCATGCGCCGGTAAATGCGATAGACGCGCAGCGCGGCCATAACCTCGCGCACGGCGACACTGAGTTCGTACCGGCTCAGATCGCGCCACCGGCGATCGTACGTCACGAGCGCGCCGAGCTGTTGCGACATCTGGATCACGGCGTTGGCGAACATCTCGTCGAGCACGAGGCGCTTGTTGCCGTACACCACGTCGGCATAGCGTTCGCCGTCGCCCGTGAATTTTCGGTACGTCGCGTCGATTTTCGCCTCGGCGGCGCGGGCGACGAGAAGTCCGCTCAACTGCTGGATGAATTCATAGCCGGTCGTGCCATGGGTCAGCCAGGTGCGGTCGAGTTCCTCCCCCGCCTCGAGGATTTTCTCGACGACCACGTACAACGGCCCGTCCTGCGTCGTCCCTTCCCCGTCGCCGAGCGTTTGCAACCGCTCGAGGTACTCAGCGGGATTGCGCAGGCCGTCGATGTGATCGATCCGCAAGCCACAGACCAGTCCCTCGCGGATCAAGCCGCCGATCATGCGATGCGTCTCCGTAAACACTTGCGGGTTTTCCATCCGCAAACCGATCAGCGTATCGATCGCAAAGAATCGCCGGTAGTTCACTTCGTGCGCGCCGGTCTTCCAGTAGGCGAGCCGGTAGTGCTGCTCGCCGAGGATGTCGTCCAATTGGTTGCGCGAACTCGGATCGCCTTCGACGCCGTTCACATCCGCCAGGTGCGCCGCGATCGCGCTTTGCACCGCCGGGTCCGCATCGTGCAAGGCGGCGAGCTGCGCCTTCAGCTCGTTCCGCGGGCGGCGTCCAATGGGTTCGTCGGCGCCCCGGTTGAGCGGGAGTGACGCGAAGGCATCCCCAATCTCCGTCAATCGGTCGCGTCCGGCGGGGCTGCATTCGGGCCGCGCCGCGGCGCCGCGCAGCAACTGGGCGTAGGTCGCCGGGCTGACGGGAAAGCGGTTTTCGTAATAATGGACGGCGAAGGCGCCGTCCTCGTAATGAATGGCGATCTTCCCGGCCTCCAACACCACGCCGTACTGATCTTCGAGCACAGGGACCAGCACGCGGGCGCGGCCGTTCGGGTTTCCCTCCGTCCAGTCGATGTCGAAAAAATCGGCGTGCGGCGAATTGCGCCCGCATTCGAGGACATCCTGCCACCACCGGTTCGACGAACCGTGGATTCCCATGTGATTGGGCACAAAATCCAGCACGATGCCCATCTGCCGCGCCTTCGCCGCTGCGGCGAATTCATCGAAGGCGGTGCGTCCACCAAGTTCGGTGTCGATGTGATGGTAATCGTTCACGTCGTACCCGTGGGTGCTGCCCGGCGCCGACATCAGCACCGGCGAGCAATAGCAGTGCGTCACACCGAGCCGGTCCAGCAGCGGCACGATTTGCGTCGCGGCGGGAAACGGGAATTCCTTCCGGAGTTGCAGCCGGTAGGTCGATACCGGGACGCCTTTCGATTCGGTAAAAGGCATGGGGAAGGATTGTTGCGCAAGGGACGCAGTTGTTCCCTTTGCGGCACGCCGCGACGCGATCTTTCACGGCGTAGTGCGTAGCCACAGGCGTCGCGCCGGTGATTCGACGATCTGGCAGGCGAACCGGATGTCGCGAACTCGCGCGACAGGCGCTCCGGCCGCGCGCTACCCGATTACCCGGCGATACAGCGCCTCGTACTGGGGCACGATCGCGTCGACGGAAAAGCACGCCTGAGCGCGCGCCTGCGCCGCCCGCCCCAGCGCCGTGCGGCGCTTCGTGTCCGCGAGCAACAGTTCAACCTCGCGAGCGAACGCGTCCACGTCGCCGGCGGCCACGAGAACGCCGCTGACACCGGGTTCAACGACCTCGGGCACTCCCCCGATGTTAGTCGCCACGCTCGGGCGACCGAAGGACATCGCTTCCAGGACGCCAAGGCAGAAGCTCTCGTTTTCCGAGGTAAAGACGCCGAGATCGGCGGCCTGAAGGTAGTCCTCCACCTCCGCGACCCGATGACGAACGATAACGCGGTCGGTCAGGCCGAGCCGTTCCACCTGCGGAACGAACGGGCCGAAATCCTCGCCGGCGATAATGAGCAGCTTGAGACGTTCACGCGGGCGCACGCGAGCGATGGCGTCGAGCAGCAAGTCGACACGCTTCACCGGCCGCAGATTCGACAAGTGGACTAAAAGCAGTTCGTCGCGCAGACCAAGTTCCGCGCGGACCTCAGCCACGCTGCGGCTGGGCGGCCGCGGGGCGTAGAAATTGTGGATAACGTCGATCGGGCCGGGGAAATCGAGCAGCCGGTGGGTCTCCTGCTTCAACCAGTGCGACACGACGGTGACCGCATCGGAACAGCCGAGCGCATGCCGAATCGCCGGCCGATATCCGGCGTCGCGGCCCAGCAGTGTGGTGTCGGTGCCGTGAAGCGTCGTCACGACGCGTGGCTGCCGATCCGGCGGCAACATCGATCGCGCCAGGATCGCCGCGGTCGCATGAGGGACCGCATAATGCACGTGCAAGACGTCCAGTGCTTCCGACGCGGCGACTTCGGCCATCTTCACCGAGAGCGGCAACGTGTAGTCCGGGTATTTGAACAGCGCATAGTCGTTGATCACGACCGGATGGAACTGGGTGCGATCGGCATCCGCCGAGATGCGAAACGGTCGCTCGTAGCTGATGAAATGAATGGCATGCCCGCGCCGCGCCAACTGCTCTCCCAGCGACGCGGCCAGGATGCCGCTGCCGCCGACCGACGGATAACACGTGATGCCAATGCGCAGCGGACGATCGGGGCGGGAGCTCACGCGATTGGGCTCAAAAGCGGCGCGAGGCGCGGCGCAACGGTTCGAGAGAGTCGAACACGAGATCGTCATTCGGCCAAAGCGGGATCGCATAGGGCACGCCGGCGTTGAGCCCGTGCAAGCGGGCGCGCGTGAGCTGCAACTCCGAGTACTCGCGCGTCTGCCGTTGGGTCACATGCGCCTCCATGGCAGCCCGCCAGGTTGCCATCACCTTCGGCGACGACACATCAATGAGAATCCGCGCACCGTCCTTCGGCTCCGCGCCGGATGTCACCGCAAAAAACAGCAGGAGGTCGATCGCGTGCGGGGCCGCCTCGCGCAATTCCTTCACCCCGCCATAGCGCGCCACCCGCGTGGCATCGCGGACCATCCGGCCGAGTTTCGCGTGATCGGGATGCTGATTTTCCACAAGCGTGGGGGCGAGCACGACGCGCGGCGCCACGCGGCGCAAAATGCCGGCGAGTTCGATCACCTGGGCGGCATTGACGTCGAAATGTGCGTCGCCCCCGAGGTGAATGAACTCGACCGTGGCGCCGAGCAGCGCGGCGGCGTGCCGCGCCTCTTCGACGCGCTTGGCCGGCAATCCGTTCGTGGCCGACTCGCCTTGGGAGCAAATCACAAATTGGGCGCTGCGGCCGGCCGCGGTTTCATGGGCGATCACGCCGCCGCAGCCGAACTCGATGTCGTCCGGGTGCGCGCCAAAGGCGAGCACTCCACCACTCTCTTTCTTCGGGGCAGGCTTCATAGAAGGCAGGACGAGTGTAATGCTTTTCGAACTTCGTCAACCGAGGTACGCTTCATCCGAGCGGTCGATCGTATCTCGCGGCACGAAGGTGATGTCGGGCGCCTCCGCCGGGTTCAAGTAGGCCTGCTCGCCGGCGCCGGCAATGTAATGCGTGCAGTGCAGCACCGACTGCATCCAGCGCAGCCGGGTGTCGCGCGTCGGGCTCACCTGTTCCTTCCCGAATGGCGCGTCCGGGACCGTGATGAATCGGTCGCCGCCTTCGTGCAGTTGAAAGCCGACATCCGATTTTCGGCCGCGCACCAGTTCGTTTTCAAACGGCACGTCGACGAAGAAGTCAGGGACGTCGCACGCCGCGCGGCGGAAATCGGCCGACGACGATCGGGCGACGCGGATGCCTTCGAGCAGACCCATGCGGCCGTAGAGCTCGAGGCAAAAATCGGCGACATTCCCCGCCTGCGTGCGGGCGAACGCCTCGGCCAGTTCTGGTGCGACGTAGGCGCCGAGCTGGCGCGCGAGCTTCGCCTGCCACGCCGGCAGCACGCGTTTCGCGTACAAGGGCGACCACTTGCGCTGCACCTTGTTCGCGAACTCGAAGTTCAACGTGGCGACGTCGCCGGTCCGACGGTGCCGCACGATCGTCTGCGTTTCCCGCGGGTCATGATCACTGTCGTGATAGAAAAACACGATTTCACCACCGATTTCCGCTTGCAGTCGCCGCGCCGTGACGAATTTCGCATAAAGGAAGCGCCGCGGAAAAATCCCGCACGGCTGCTGACCGAAACAAATGACCGGGCTGGCACTCATTTTGCGTTCACCAAGGGACGTCTCGGGCGCAGGCGTGCAACCGCGGATGGATACCGATGCGCGCGGACCAGCCGCACCCGCGGGGTCCTTCGTGTCCTTGATCCGTGTCGTTCCATGTTCATCCGAGATTGAACCGATCTGCTAGTCCGAGGCCGCCGGCCGCGGCAGCAACAGTTGCAGCAAAGCCGCCAGCGCGACGCACGCGACGCAACCGATGAGATTGAACCAGAGGTACGAAATGGTTGACGTGCGGTACATCGCGAGGACGCCGAGTTCGACGACGATTGCCGCCCAAAAGGTGGCCGTCCCACCGATGCGCTTGAAGAAAAATGCGACCACGAAAAGCCCCAGCATCACACCGTAGAACAACGAGCCGACGATGTTCGACCACTCGATCAGGTTCTCGGCGAGGGTCACGCTGAGGGCGAAGCCGATCGCGAACAGCCCCCAGGCCGCCGTGAACCACTTCGAGGCCGTGACGCACTCGGCGTCGGTCGCCCCGGGACGAATGCGTCGGTACAGATCGACCGTGCTGCTCGCGGCCAGGGCGTTCAGCTCGGCCGCCTTCGAATTGAGGGCGGCGGCAAAAAACGCCGTCACGAGCAGACCGATCAGCCCGTGCGGCAGGTGCTGCACGATGAAGGTGATGAAAACGTAGTCGGTGTCTTTGGTCGCGGCCGCCGGGTCGACCTTGATCAGCGCGGCTTTCGCATCGCGGCGGATATCGTCCACGCGATCGTTGGCGGCGACCGCCGCGGCCTTGGCTTCGCGGGCGCCGAGCGCGTTGCCCGCATGTTTGGCTTCGATCCAACGCGTCAAATCCGCCCGGCGTTCGGCATGCGCGGCGGCGAACTCGGTTTCAATCCCGCGCAAGCTCGCACCGGCGGCGCCGGCCGCATGCGCCTGCCAGGTGGCGGCATTGAAAAAGACCGGCGGGCGCTCGAACTGATAGAACACGAACAGCAGCACCCCGAGCAACAGGATGAAAAACTGCATCGGAATCTTGAATACTGCGTTGAACATCAGTCCGAGCCGGCTCTCCCGCACCGACCCACCCGACAGGTACCGCTGCACCTGCGACTGGTCGGTGCCGAAATACGAAAGCGCAAGGACGGTGCCGCCAAACAGTCCCGTCCAAAACGTGTAGCGCGGATGCAGATCGAACGAAAAGTCGATCGACTGCAGCTTGTGCATGCCGCCGGCGATGGTGAACGCGTCGGAGAGCTTGAGCCAGGGTGGCAGCTGCAGGATCAAGAGCACGCCCGCCGCGATCATGCCCGCGAAGATGACGGCCATCTGATATTTCTGCGTGAGGTTCACGGCGGCGCTGCCGCCCGAAACCGTGTAAGCGGTGGCGAGCAGGCCGCTGCCGATGATCGTCAGGTCGAGCCGCCAGCCGAACACCTTCGAGAGCACGATGGCCGGCGCGTAAATCGTAATGCCGGCTGACCACCCGCGTTGGATGAGGAAAAGCAGCGTGCCGAGCAGGCGCGTCTTGGCGTCGAAGCGGCGTCCGAGGTATTCGTACGCCGTGTCGACCTTCAACCGCCGATAAATCGGCAGAAAGACGATCGCGACGATCACCAACGCGATCGGGGTGCCGAAATAGTTCTGCACGAAACCGGTGCCGCTTTCATACCCCTGCCCCGGCGTGGAAAGGAAGGTGATCGCGCTCGCCTGCGTGGCCATCACGGCGAGCCCGATCGTCAGCCAGCGCGTGTCGCGCGCGCCGTGGACATACGTGCGGAGATCGCGCTGCCCCCGCGTGCGCCACATGCCGAAGGCCGCGACCCCGAGCAGCGTTCCGACCAAAACGACATAATCGAGCGCGTTCACGCAAAATGCCGCATGATGGCCCAGAGGAGCACAAGCCACCCGACGAAGGTGGCGCCGACGAAAAGATACACCGCACGCCAGGACCGCAGCAGCGGCACGCCGGTGCGGCGGTCGTCCACGGGCGAGGCGTCGCGATCACTCCTCATGCTACACGATGTACTGCCGCCTCGAGGCGCAGGCGTTCGCCGCTGTCCAAGTCGAAAGCCGCGTCCCGCATCGACGCGTGCGCTGTCATGACGCCCGAGGTTTGATCGTGTCGGCGCCGCAGCCTCATTTTCCGAGCGACACGAGGTTCGCGAACAGGCGATAGGCGCCGGGAACCCCCGCGGGCAATTCCCGGAAGAATACCAAGCCGGTGTACACAAAGTAACCTTTGCCATACCGCGCGATCAGCAGGCTGCCTTGCAGCGGCGGTTCACCGGCATCGTGCATGGCCAGCAGCGGTACGAAATGCTCGTCCCAACTGGTCGGAAAATAGATGCCGCGCTCCTGCACCCAGCCGTTGAAATCGGCGGGCGTGATTTTGTTGGGCTGATTCAGCGCGGGATGGTCGGGCGCGAGCACCGTGACGTCCGCTTTTTCGTTCGTCACCCGCTTGTCCGATAGCTGCAGCGGATACGGCGCCAAACGATCCGTCTTCCCGGCGGCGGGTCGATTATACTGCGCGACCACCGTCCCACCGTTTTGCACGAACTGGAACAACGAGTCCAAGCCCGCCCGCAGGTCGTCGCGCGTGTTGAAGGCGCGCACGCCGATGACGACCGCGTCGAAAGCGGCTAATTTCGCCACCGTAAAATCCGCCGCGCCCAAGAGGGTCACGGTATAGCCGAGTTGGTGCAACGCGGCGGGAACTTCGTCCCCGGCGCCGGCGATGTACCCGATGTGCTGCCCGCGAATCGCGATGTCGGCGCTGACCAATTTCGCCTGGGCCCGCGGCTGCAGCAGCTGCGGCGG
>Ga0070679_100004479_pt1 | contig 12899 bp, 15 predicted proteins | sample KBSC63BmetaG_FD_65652 | JGI IMG/M metagenome (GOLD analysis project Ga0070679, IMG submission 65652) | Corn rhizosphere microbial communities from Kellogg Biological Station, Michigan, USA - KBS C6-3B metaG | ecosystem: Host-associated > Plants > Roots > Rhizosphere | place: USA: Michigan... | reverse complement strand
CTTTTCGGGCCGGGATCAGGGGCCCGGAAACGCGCTGTCGACTTTAGGGCCCCTATGGGGGTCCCAAAGTCGACAGCGCGTCCGTCACCGTTGGACAACACGGGAGGAAGCGTGGAGTTCTCACGGTCTTCGTGACGAGGTCTGAGATCCGTGACGGGTCCGTGCCACTCCCGTCGCTCCCTCGTCACGCTCCGGTCACGGTCCCTCCACGCCTCTCATACCCGCCCCTCTCGCCACGGCCACAGCCTGCCCGGGCCGTGGCGAGAGGGGCGCGTCCCCTACCCGGGCGACAGCTTGCGGGGCCTGGGCCCTCCCGGCCGCCGGCTTGCGGGTCCCGGTCCCTCCGCCGGCGCACGGCCCAACCCCGGGGCTCGGGGAATCGACCGCTACCCCACCGGGGCGCGGTCGAAGGTCGTCGAGCGCAGGACGATGCGGGTCTCGGTGCCGGCGGCGCCCGCGTCGCGGCGGATCGCGCGGACGGTGGCGTTGAGGTCGTCGGCGTCGCGGCAGGCGACCCGCAGCTGGAAGTCGAAGCGGCCGGTCAGGAAGGCCACTTCGCGGACCGAGTCGAGGCGGGCGACGCGGCGCTCGAACTCGCCTGAGTCGGTGGTGGGGAGGAGGCGGACGTCGATGTAGGCGTCGAGGGCGCGGCCGACCCCCGCCGGGTCGATCCGCGCCGAGTAGCCGGTGATCACGCCGTCGCGCTCGAGCCGGCGCACGCGGTCGGCGGCGCCGTGGGGGCTGAGGCCCACCGAATCGCCGATCGCGGCGAAGGAAGCCCTTCCGTTTGTGGCGAGAATCCCGAGGATTCTGTCGTCGATCTCGTCCATCACTGTGGAATCGTGGAGATTACGGCACATCACTTGCGGAAGCGAGGACAGATCCGGAGCATCGCTGGGATCCCCACAGACTTGAGAAGGAGAAGGCGATGAAGATCGGCGTGCCGAGCGAGGTGAAGGTCGAGGAGTACCGGGTGGCGATGACGCCCGCCGGGGTACGGGAGCTGGCCGAGCACGGCCACGACGTCGTGGTGCAGGCGGGCGCGGGCCTCGGCTCCGGCATCCCCGACGCCGAGTACGTCGCCCAGGGCGCCTCGATCGCGCCCGCCGCCGCCGCCGTCTTCGCCGCCGCGGAGATGATCGTCAAGGTCAAGGAGCCCCAGACTCCCGAGGTGGCGATGCTGGAGGACCGCCACGTCCTCTTCACCTACCTGCACCTCGCCCCCGACCCCGACCTGACGCAGGGCCTCGTCGACTCCGGCGCCACCTGCATCGCCTACGAGACCGTCACCGACGCCGCCGGGCGGCTGCCGCTGCTGGCGCCGATGAGCGAGGTCGCGGGGCGCCTCGCGACCCAGGCGGGCGCCTTCATGCTCGGCCGCCCGGCGGGCGGCTCCGGTGTCCTGCTCGGCGGCGTGCCCGGCGTCGCGGCGGGCAAGGTGCTGGTGATCGGCGGCGGCATGGTCGGCGCCAACGCGGCGCGGATGGCGGTCGGCCTCGGCGCCGACGTGACCGTGCTCGACCGCTCGATCGACCGCCTGCGGGAGCTGGACGGCCTCTTCGCCGGCTCCGTCCGGACCGGCTACGCGAGCGCCCTCGAGGTCGAATCGCGCCTTGCCGAGGCCGACCTCGTGATCGGCGCCGTCCTCGTCAAGGGCGCGAAGGCCCCGCACGTGGTCAGCCGCGAGCAGCTGGGGCTGATGAAGCCGCGCTCGGTGATGGTCGACGTCGCGATCGACCAGGGCGGCTGCTTTGAGACCTCCCACCCGACCACCCATACCGACCCGGTCTACGAGGTCGACGAGATCAGCCACTACTGCGTCGCCAACATGCCCGGCGCGGTGCCGACCACCTCGACCAGGGCGCTCACCAACGCGACGCTCCCTTATGTAGTGCGCCTGGCCGACGGGGTGGAGGACGCGCTGCGCGCCGACCCCGGGCTCCTCGGCGGGCTCAGCGTCCGCGCGGGACGACTCACCGACGCCGCCGTCGCCCGCGACCAGGGCCGCGAGTGGACGCAGCCCGAGGAGGCACTCGCCGCGACGACCGCGATGCGCCAAGATCACTCATATGCCTGAGGCCCCGACCACCGACACCGAGCGGGCCACGCCCGCCACCGACGCGGCGCCCGCCGACGGCGCCGCGGTCCGGCGCCTGCGCAACTACGTCGGCGGCGCCTGGGTCGAGCCGGCCACGACCGAGACGCTCGCGACCCGCTCGCCCGCCAGCGGGGCGGTGCTCGCCGAGGTGCCGCTGTCGAACGCCGAGGACGTCGCCGTCGCGACCGCGGCCGCCCGCGAGGCCTTCCCGGCCTGGCGCGCGACGCCGCCGCAGCGGCGCGCCCACACCCTCTTCGCGCTCCGCGCCCTGGTGGCCGAGCACCAGGAGGAGCTGGCGAAGCTCGTCACCGCCGACATGGGCAAGACCTTCGACGACGCCTTCGCCGAGGTCGGCCGCGGGGTCGAGTCGATCGAGGCCGCCTGCGCCGTCCCGCACCTCCTGAAGGGCGAGAACCTGGAGGGCGTCGCGCGCGGCGTCGACGTCGAGATGGTGCGCCAGCCGCTCGGGGTGATCGGCGCGATCACCCCGTTCAACTTCCCGGTGATGATCCCGCTCTGGTTCATTCCCTATGCGCTCGGTTGCGGCAACACGGTGGTGCTGAAGCCCTCCGAGCAGGACCCGCTTCCCTCGGTGCGCCTCTTCGAGCTGATCGACGAAGCTGGCATCTTCCCCGCCGGCGTCCTCAACCTGGTGCTCGGCGCGCACGACGCCGTCAACGGCCTCCTCCACAGCCCTGAGGTCGACGGGATCAGCTTCGTCGGCTCGGCCAAGACCGCCCGCTACGTCGCCGGGACCGCCGCCGCCGAGGGCAAGCGCGTGCAGGCGCTGGGCGGGGCGAAGAACGCGATGGTGGCGATGCCCGACGCCGACCCGAAGCTGCTCGCGAACGGGGTCATCGGCTCGGCCTTCGGCGCCGCCGGCCAGCGCTGCCTGGCCGGCTCGCTGCTGGTGCTGGTCGGCTCCGAGGAGGAGCAGGACGCCTCGCTCAAGACCGTGGTCGACGCGGCCGCGGGCCTCACGGTCGGCGACGGCGCCGACCCGGCCACCGACGTCTGCCCGCTGGTCTCGGTTGCCTCGCGCGAACGGGTCGAAGGGGAGATCGAGACGGCGCTCTCAGGCGGTGCCGAGCTCGTCCTCGACGGCCGCCACGGCGGGGGCAAGGGCGGCGCCCAGCTCGGCCCGACGATCATCGACGGCGCCGCGCTCGACTCCCGCGCGGTCAAGGAGGAGCTCTTCGGCCCGGTGCTGACCGTGGTCCGCACCCCGGACCTCGACGGCGCGCTCGAGATCGTCAACTCCTCCCGCTACGGCAACTCCTCGATCCTCTTCACCAGTTCCGGCGGCACCGCCCGCGAGTTCCGTTATGGCGTGCAGGCGGGGATGATCGGCGTGAACATCGGCGTCGCCGCGCCGATCGCCTGGTTCCCGTTCGCCGGCTGGAAGGATTCGATCGACGGCGACCTCCACGCCAACGGGCACGACGCGTTCGAGTTCTACACGCGCAAGAAGGTCGTCACGTCGCGCTGGGGGTAGGGGCTTCGGGGGGCGGTCGGGGGTCCAGGGGGCCGGCGGCCGTCGGGCTGCGGTTCGTAGCCCTGGCGGCCGGCCGAGGTGAGTTGATCGTGGTCCCGGGCGCCTCATGGGGGCCCTGGCAGGCTGTGACCCCCATGAGGCGCCCGGGACGTGAGGCTTCCGTGGGAGAGACGTCACAGGGACGGGAGGAGGTCGGACTTCCGTCACGGAGGCGGCACAGGAACGTCACGAAGTCGGACTTCCGTGACGTCCTGCGGCCCGGATCGAGGTCTTCGCGGGACGCGCGTCGACTTTCGGTTGCTATGCAACCGAAACTAAACACGGAGATCCTTGATCAATGGGAGATACGGGAGGAAGGGTGACATTCCTCGCGCCTCTGTGACGAGCTCCGACTTCCGTCACGGATCCTCGATGCTCTCGTGAGGGTCCCTCCACGCCTTTCATACCCGCCCCTCTCGCCACGGCCACAGACTGCCCAGGGCCGTGGCGAGAGGGGCGCGTCCCCTCGCTGGGCGACCGCTTCAACGAGGCCCGTCCTCCCGTCGGGGCGACAGCTTGCGGGCCCCATCCCTTCTCGGGCGCCCGACCCGCCCCGAGGACCGTGGCTAGGTCTCGATCCCGCCGAGGATCAGCGCCAGGACGCGGTGGGCGACCGCGGAGCGGGCGCTGGGGTCGGGGAGGCCCTCCATCGCGCCGCGTCCCATCGCCAGCAGCAGGAAGACATCGTCGATCGAGATGTCGCGGCGCAACGTGCCCGCCACCTTGGCGTCGCGCAGCGGCCCCTTCAGCAGCTCGGCGACGCGTCGCCTGCTCTCCTGCAGGCGCGAGTCGGTTTCGGCGTCGCGGCGGGCCAGCGCGGCGAGTCCGTAGAGGCTGATCATGCCGTCGATCAGGGCGCGCAGGAGGACGAAGAAGGCGTCGGGCCGGCCGATGTGCTCGGCGGCGAGCGCCGCCAGCAGCTCGACGCGCTCGTCGAGGATCTCGGCGGCGAGGGCGGCGCGGCTGGGGAAGTTGCGGTAGAGCGTCGCCTGGCCGACCCCGGCCCGGCGCGCCACCTGGCACATCGCCACGTCGGTGGAGTCGGCGAAGAGCGCGCGCGCCGCCGCGAGGATCGCCTCGCGGTTGTCGCGGGCGTCACGGCGCAGCTGGTCTGGCGATGCCGCCACCGTCATCGGCGCGAAACGCTAGCAACCGGAGAGGTCTGTCCGGACATCTGGGGGACCTCTTGCGCGTGACTACGTCACACAGGACCGCACAACCGGAGTTTGTCTCCGGTTGTGTGATATCCCTTGATACCCCGCGGACAAGGATGTCCGCTTATCTCTTTTCTGACCCCAGCCTTTCCCGGAGACCTCACCTGAAGATGACGAGAACCGTCCCGTCCGCCGACCCGAAACGCGGAGGCCGCTGATGCGCCAAGGCCCGCTCGCAGGTCGTTATCCAGCCGTCGCCGCGATGGTGCTGATGGCGTTGCTCCCGTACCTGGCGCTCTCGGGCGCGCTCGAGCCCGTCACCCCGATCATCACCGAACAGCTCCACACCAGTGCGCAGACGATGAGCCTCGGCTCCGGCTTCGCCAACGCCGCCTACGCGGTCGGCACCGTGCTGGCGGTCGCGCTCGCCCAGCACTACCCGCAGCGCCGCATGATGCTGATCTACGCCGTCATCCTGGTCATCGGCTCGATCCTCGCCGCCGCGGCCACCAGCGTCGGCGTCTTCATCGCCGGCCGCATCCTCCAGGGGCTCTGCACCAGCCTCCTGCTGATCGCCGCGGTGCCGCCGCTCACCCTCGGCTACCCGCTGAGCAAACTGAGGACGACGGCGATGATCATGAACATGGTCATCTTCGGTGCCGTCGCCGCCGGCCCGGCGATCGGCGGCCTGCAGGCGGAGGCCGACGCGTGGCGACCGCTGTTCTGGATCGTCGTCGCGGTCGCGGTCAGCTCGCTCGTCCTCGCCGTCCTCACCTTCGAGGACGCGCCGCCCGCCGACCCCGAGTCGCCGCGCGACCCGCTCGCCCTCGGCATGGCCGCGGTCGGCAGCGTCGCCGCCTTCTTCGGCGCCTCCCAGCTCACCAGCCACGCCTTCCTGAGCCCGGTCGTGATCGTGCCGCTGATCGGTGGCCTCACCGTGATCGTGCTCCTGATCGTGTACCAGGCGACCGCGAAGAATCCCCTGCTGACGATCCGCAGCATCTTCACCTCGACGATCCCGGTGGCGGGCATCGTCCTGGCCCTGCTCGCGGCCGCGGCCTCGGTCTCGGCGACGGCGCTGACCGCCGGCGCGATGGCCGACAAGTACGGCCCGCTGCACCTGGGCCTGCTCTACCTGCCCGAGCTGGGCGGCGCCGTGCTGACCGCCTTCGCCCTCGGCCACGTGATCACGCGGCGCTCGATCCACTACCTGCCGCTGGTCGGGATGGCCTTCCTGGCCGCGGGCATCCTGGTCTTCGTGACCGAAGTGCCCGCGGGCGAAGCCCAGACCCTGATCGCCTCCCTCCTCACCGGCATCGGCCTCGGCGCCACCGTGGCCCCGGCCCTCTTCGTCGCCGGCTTCGCCCTGCGGGCCACCAACCTGCAGCGGGTCTTCGCGATCATCGAGCTCCTCCGCGCGGTCGCGGCGTTCATGATCGCGCCGATCTTCGCCCACTTCGCCGTGAACGCCGCCGGCGGCTTCGACCATGGGGTCGAGATGGCGCTCTGGATCGGCCTCGTCCTGGCGGTCCTCGGCGGGGTGGTCCCCGTCCTCCTCTACGCCTTCGGCGGCGCCCGTCCCGAAGCGCCGGACATCGAAAGCTTCCTCAAAGGCGAGGCGGCGGCCTACCACTCGCCGCCGCTCCTCGCGCGGCTGCGTAACCTTCCGGGCCGTGGGCGTCCAGCCACCCAAGGAGTCGACTGAGATGGAGGCGACCAGCACGTCGTCGTCGCCCTGCGAGGCGGCGGGCCCGGCGATCTTCGCCTACGACGGCTCCGAACTGGCCGGCTACGCGATCGAACAGGCGGGCGTCCAGCTCGCCCCCGGCCGCGAAGCCCTGGTGGTCGTCGTCTGGCAGCCCGCCGACGTCGGCTTCATGCCGATCGAGGGCCGCCACCTCCATGCGGCCGCGGCCAACGAGGTCGAGGAGGCGGCGAAGGAGACCGCCGCCCACGGCGCCCAGCTCGCCGAGCAGGCCGGCTTCCACGCCCGCCCCCTGACCGTCGAGGCGGCCCCGACCTGGAGGGGCCTCGTCCAGGTCGCCGAAGAGCACCTCTGCGGCCTGATCGTGATCGGCTCCCACCAGCGCAGCGGCCTCCTCGGCCACCTCGCCGGCTCCGTCGCCGCCGCCACCGTCTCCCACTTCGAAAGCTCGGTGCTGGTCATCCACCAGCCGCACTCGCACTGACGCGTCCCGTCGCCGGTTGTATCGTGTATCAATACGCGATACACTCCGCCAGTGATCAAGCAGCCGGACATCTACGTCCTCGCCGGCCTGCTCGCCCGCAAGGGGGAGTGGACCTATCGGTCGCTTGCTGACGATCTTCGCGTCCCGCACCCGGTCGTCCAGCGGGCGCTCGCCCGCGCCCAAGAGGCGGACCTGTACTCCGCCGATCGCCGCGAAGTCCATCGCCCTCATTTCGAGGAGTTCGCCGTGCACGCGCTGCGCTTCGTCGCCCCCGGTCGGCTCGGCCCGCTGGTGCCCGGAGTTCCGGCGGCCTGGGCGGCCGAACCGATGGCGAAGGCGATCGTCTCCTCTGGCGACGACCCGCCGCCAGTATGGCCACACGCAGAGGGTGGGGTGCGAGGACAGGCGGTCGCGCCGCTGCATGAAGCTGCGCCGGAGGCGGTGGCCGAGTGGCCTGCGTTCGGCGAGATCCTTGCCTCGCTCGACAGCCTGAGGATCGGCGACGTGCGCGTCCGCGGCGTCGCCGAGGCCTTTCTGGTCGATTTGCTGCGGAATCCCGCGAGCCGACAGAGCGGATGAGCGCGCAGCAGCTCGAGATCGCCGCCAAGCTGCTCGGCCCGATCATCGACGACGTCGTCTTCGTCGGCGGAGCCACGGTCCACCTCTGGCTCACCGATCCGGACGCGCCGCCCGCCCGCGCCACCGCAGATGTCGACGTCATCTGCGAGGTGACCACTCGCGCCGAGTACTACCGGCTCGGCGCGCGGCTCCGCGAGTGCGGTCTTCAGGAGGCCGACGGAGAGCCGATCCTCTGCCGTTGGCGAAGCACCAAGCCGCCGTTGATCATCGATGCGATGCCGACCGACCCCACCGTCCTCGGCTTCTCGAACCCCTGGTATGAGCAGGCCATCCTCTCCGCGGCACCGGTCTCGCTCAACTCGGGCGCTCAGATAAGGGCGGCCAGGCCGACGATGTTGGTGGCGACCAAGCTGTGCGCCTGGAAGGGGCGAGGCTGGTCGAAGAATTCAAGGCCTCACCGCCGACCGTTCGCGCCTACGTCGTCGACGAGCTTGCCGAGCTTCGTGCCGAGCCCTACTTCGACTACGCGGTCGAGGGTGCGACCGCAAGCTATGGACCGCTGGGTTCGGACCGCGCCCGAATCGTCCGGGCTCGCCTTGACGAGTTGATGCCGTAGCGGTCGGGGCCCAGACCCGTTACGCCGTCGTCCCTCAAGAGCCCGGCCAAGGGGTCGCGGCCGGCCCAACTGCCGGCGAAGAGACCCGCCGGCGCCCTCCGCCACCAGTTCCGCGACGAGTCCGGCGGCGGGTTCATCGCGCGCCTGACGATCGAGTTCCCGCGCGTCACCCCGAGCTGCTTCGTCGCCGGGCACCGTTGGCACCTCGCCTGCGAGTTCTCCAACTGGATCGAGGCGGCGAACGCCGCCGCGTAGCCGGCCCGCGTCTGACTAGGCGAGGAGGTGCCCCGCGGCCAGCTCCAGCACTTCGGAGCGGGGCCGGGGGCCGTGGTCGGCGGCCATGAAGTGGTTGCCGATCAGGAGGGAGAAGGAGAGCATCGCGCGGGCCTCGACCTCCGCCTCGTCGTCGACGAATTCGGCGAAGCGGGCGCGGAGGAAGTCCATGCGCTGGTTGTCGACGCGGCGCAGGCGCGCGGCCACCGCGGCATCGCGGCGCGACCAGTCGCGGACCGCCAGGTCGATCGGCAGCAGCCGGTCGGAGAAGGTGAGGGCGCCGGCGCGGCGCACGCTCTCGCGGGGGTCGTCGCCCTCCTGATAGCGCTCGAGGACCCGGCTGACGCTCTCGCGCTCCCAGCTGTCGAGCATCTCCTCGAGCAGCGCCCCGCGGTCGTCGAAATGCCAGTAGAAGCCGCCGCGGCTGACCCCGAGGCGGGCCGCCAGCGGCTCGATCCGCACCGCGTCGGGCCCGCCCTCGGCGAGCATGCGCAGGCCCTCCTCGATCCAGCTGCTGCGGGGGGTGCGGGTCGGCGGGGCCATCGAAGAAGTCTCGGGCGAAGCTTGATCCATACAGTAGTGTATGGATCGTGAAGTGGGAGATCATGGTGCGGGAAGTCGAGGTGCCGGCCAGTGCGCTGGGACTTTCGACCCTGCCGTGGGTCGACTACCGGGACGGCTTCCGCCTCGACTTCCCCGATGGCCCCGAGCTGAGCGGCGAGGAGTGGGCGCGGGAGATGCTCGACGGCGCCTCCGCGGAGACGCGGCGCTCGCTGCGCCGGGCCTGGCCGCTGCTCGGCCTGAAGATGGCGCCGCAGGGGGCGGAGGGGGCGATCCTCGGCTGGCGCCTGCGCCACAGCGGCGCCGATTATGCCCTGCTCGGTGCCGAATCGCGGATCGGTATGCCGGCCGAGCTGCTCTTCCGTCCGGAACCGGGCGGCTTCTTCTTCGCCACCTTGATCCAGCAGCGGAACCCGTTCGTGCACGCGCTGTGGGCGCCGATCGGCCCGCCCCACCGGCGCGTCGTCCCCGCCCTCATGCGCCGCGCGGCCGCGCGGGTCGCCGCGCGCCGCGCCGCGGTGTGCGAAACCTCGGCATAGCCGAAGTAAGGAACACCGCAAGCGCCGCGCGGTGCGAAATCCACCTATTGAGTGGAAAAGGAACCTCGCAAGCGGCGCGCCATGCGCCGGCGCGCCGCGCTCAGCTGTCGGCGACGAGGGCGGCGGCCATCGCGCCGGCGGTGTGCATCGCCTCGGTGCTGCGCGAGGCGCGGCAGAGGATGAAGGCGCCCTCCAGGGCGGCGATGATCGCCAGCGCCTTCCCGCGGTCGCCGACCCGCTCGGTCAGCGCCTCGGTCCACCGCTCGAAGACGGCGGCGGTGGCGGCGCGCAGGCGGTCGTCGGTGCTCGCCACCTCGAGCGCGACGGTGGCGATCGGGCACGCGTCTTCGTAATCGGTCGCCTCGAGCGTCTCGGCGGCGCCGCTGAAGATCGCGCGCACCGAGGCCTCGGTCGCCGCTTCCTCGTCGTAGACGGCGGTCACCAGCGCCTGGAAGAAGGCGCCCGTCGAGTGGATCACCTCCTCACCGAGTTCCTGCTTGCCGCCGGGGAAATGGTGGTAGAGCGAGCCGAACGGCGCGTCGGCCGCGGCGACGACCTGTTTCAGGCCGGTGCCGTTGTAGCCCTGGCGGCGGAAAAGCTCCGCGGTCGCGAAGAGGATGCGGTCGCGGGTCGGGACCCGGGGCTGGGCGGCGGTCTCGGTCACGCCGAAGAGTGTACGCTCCGGCTCACTAGAGCGATCTACCTAGAAGGGAATCGACATGAAGCTCCGCAACGTCCTCCTCGGCGCCGCGGTCGCCGTCGCCGCCCGCGCCGCGCTGCCGCGCCTGCTGCTGCTCAAATTCTCCGGCTCGGTCGCCAGGCTGAACGCGGGCGACTACGGGCCCCTCCTCGACAACTACGCCGACGACTTCGTCCTCCACTCCAACGAGGGCCCGCACCGCTGGTCGGGCGACTGGGTCGGCAAGGCGGGCTTCGACGCCTTCCTGCGGAACTTCACCGCCGCGGGGATACAAGGGGAGATCGTGGCGGTCGCGACCAGCGGGCCGCTCTGGGCGCTGACCATGTGGGTGCGCTTCGACGACCATGCCGATGCTCCCGACGGCACCCGCATCTACGAGAACTCGACCGTCCTCGTCCTCCGCACCCGCTGGTTCAAGGTGGTCGAGCAGCACGACTTCTACGTCGACACGCAGGCAATCGTCGACTTCGATCGCAGGCTGGAGGAGCTCGGCGTGGAGGCGGTGCCGCGCCCGGAGTGTTGATGGGCCGAAAACCCGTCTATATGTCCGGTTTTCGGCCCATCAACATCGGCGGTTACGATCGCCCGATGGAGCAGCGGGTCAGCTTGATCACGCTCGGCGTGGAGGACGTCGCGGCTGCGCGGCGCTTCTACGAGGCGCTCGGATGGGAGTGCAAGGAAGTGGAGGAGACCGTGTTCGTGCAGGCGGGCGGGTCGGCCATCGTCCTTTGGGGGCGGGAGAAGCTCGCCGCCGACGCCGGGGTGGAGGACCCGCGTGTGGACGGGTTCGGCGGCGTCGCGCTGGCCCAGAACGTGCGCTCGCGCGAGGAGGTCGACGCGGTGCTCGCCGCCGCCGCAGCCGCCGGGGCGACGGTCACCAAACCGGCCGCCGAGACCTTCTACGGGGGGTACGCCGCCTACTTCGCCGACCCCGACGGCCACCTCTGGGAGATCGCCCATAATCCGGGTTTCACCCTGGAGGACGACGGCTCGCTCGTCCTGCCGTTCTGAGTCCCGGCCCGACGGTCGGGGCGGCCCTTGACTTAGAGCGCGCTCTAATTCCTATCCTCGAAGCATGGAGTCCGAGACCGCCCGACTCGAGTTGGGCCTGACGATCGCCGATGCCGCCCGCGCGAGCGGGGTGAGCGTCCACACCCTGCGCTATTACGAACGCGCCGGGCTGATCGGCGACGTCGACCGCGCCTCCTCCGGGCACCGCCGCTACAGCGAGGCCGACATGGCCTGGGTGGAGACCATCCGCTGCCTGCGCGCGACCGGGATGCCGATCGCGCGCATTCGTCGCTACGCCGAGCTGGTGTGGACCGGAGGCAACGAGCGCGAGCGCCTGGCGCTGCTCGAGGAGCACCGGGAGGCGGTACGGGCCCAGCTGGCGGAGGTGCAGGGCCACCTCGCCTTCGTCGAACGCAAGATCGCAACCTACGAGGAGCTAATCGATGGATAGACGAACTTTGGGGACCCAGGGCCTGGAGGTCTCGGCCGAGGGGCTCGGCTGCATGGGCATGACCTGGGCCTATGGGACCGGCGACGAGGAGGCGGGGATCGCGACGATCCACCGGGCGCTGGAGCTTGGCGTCACCTTCCTCGACACCGCCGAGATCTACGGTCCCTACACCAACGAGGAGCTGGTCGGCCGCGCCGTCGCCGGGCGCCGCGACGAGGTCCAGATCGCGACCAAGTTCGGCTTCCGGCTGAACCCGGATGCCCCCTACGACCGCGGCACCGACGGCAGCCCGGAGAACGCGCGGCGCGTCTGCGACGAGTCGCTGCGGCGCCTCGGCACCGACCACATCGACCTCTACTACCAGCACCGGGTCGACACGGACGTGCCGATCGAGGAGACCGTCGGCGCGATGGGCGAGCTGGTCACCGCCGGGAAGGTCCGCTTTATCGGCCTCTCCGAGGCGGCGCCGGAGACGATCCGCCGCGCCCATGCCACCCACCCGCTGACCGCGATGCAGAGCGAGTACTCGCTGTGGACGCGCGACCCCGAGGACGAGGTGCTGCCGACCCTGCGCGAGCTGGGCATCGGCCTCGTCCCCTACTCGCCGCTCGGCCGCGGCTTCCTCACCGGCCAGATCCGCTCCGTCGACGACCTGGATGAGAATGACTGGCGCCGCACCAACCCGCGCTTCCAGGGCGAGGCCTTCGAGGAGAACCTGCGCCTCGCCGACCGCGTGGCGGAGCTCGCCGAGGGCATCGGCGCGACCCCCGCCCAGGTCGCCCTCGCCTGGGTGCTCGCCAAAGGCGACGACCTGGCCCCGATCCCCGGCACCAAAAGCCCGGCGCGCCTCGAAGAGAACGCCGCCGCCGCGGACCTGAAGCTGACCGACGCCCAGGTGGCGGAGCTCGACCTGGCGGTCGCCCGCGATGCCGTTAGGGGTGCGCGTTACGACGAGTCCGGGATGGCGATGCTGAACAACTAGCCGATCGGTCCCTTGGGCACCGAGGTCCCGAGGGATAAGGGTCGGCTGCCTTGCGGGAGCCGCGGATGCCGATCCGACCAGGGCCGGCTGAGGCCGGCCCGGCATCCGCGGCGGCTCGGGGCCAAGGAGGGGGAGGGTCGGTTCCCGACGCTCCCGGTCGCTCGCTGAGCAGGGGGCGCCAGGGCGCCCATAACTCAGCGAGCGGCCGATCC
>Ga0070679_100004477_pt1 | contig 12905 bp, 8 predicted proteins | sample KBSC63BmetaG_FD_65652 | JGI IMG/M metagenome (GOLD analysis project Ga0070679, IMG submission 65652) | Corn rhizosphere microbial communities from Kellogg Biological Station, Michigan, USA - KBS C6-3B metaG | ecosystem: Host-associated > Plants > Roots > Rhizosphere | place: USA: Michigan... | reverse complement strand
GAATTCTTGATAATGTCCCAATTCGTCCAGCGATAGAGATGCTCGACGATGCGCACTTCAACAGGCTCGCTCTTGTGATTGCGCACTTTGATGTCAAACGATTCGTCCAGCCATCTCGCATTGAAATCTGCGCGGTAATCCGCGCGGCTGCGCTCTCCGGTCATGTCAAAGGCGTTGCCCGTATAGAGGCGGATGGTTTCGTCCTTTGGGGTGTGGTCGATGTCATTCTCGCCGGTGAACTCAAGTTGACCATCATCGTCGCGCCGATAGAAACGCACGCGTCCTTTTGGAAGTGGCATGCCAAGATGATTCTCGAGGCTGTTTTTGAACTCCTGCATGACCCAAACTTTGGGGTTGGAGAGGATGCCATAGCTTTCCTGCTGGCGGATGCTCTCCATTGGCCAATTCTGATAATTTTGTTCGACTTTAAATCCATCGTAGACATAGACAGTCTTGGACTGAATTCCGGCGGCGCGGACCATTTCTACCTGCTTGGTTTCGCGATCGTGGAGAGTTGTGGGGTGTTCGAGAGTGTAGAGATGATATTCGTCGAAAGTCTTTTCTGTAACCGGTGGACCAAATTGGCCTCCACCTATTCCAGCAAACGTCGCGGCTCCCAGTCTCCCGCCCACCACCGAACCGGGAGGTGGGACTTTGTTCACATCGCCTGCCATCAACTTTAGGCGCGCATCACGAAAGGTCTTGCCGCTCTGATTGTCGAGGGTTACCCAGCCGACGAGCTCGAGCACGTTGGATTTCGGCGGCGCAATCACGTTGTAACTCGCGTTCCAGTTCATGCCGCCAGTCACATAGCTGAACTCGGCCGACGTAGCACCCGGCTTGTCGCTCAGCAGTTCCCAAGAGAGCGTGGGCTTGAGGACCGTATCGTCAGCCAGTGCAGGGAACAGGGGCTGACCCGGCAAGGAGAATTGCAGTTTGCCGTTAACTTCGATGATGGGTTGCTCGCTGCCCTGGGCCACGGCAGCCTGCTGTGCGGCATATTGTGGGCCGTACGATTGGAACGCGGCGTAATGGGGCACGTAGCCGCTGCGGATGATCTTGCCCTGCACGGTCCGCGTAGTGCCATCCTTGTCGCTCTCGAGGAAATCAATGGTCTTGCCCTCATAGAGAGAAAGGAGCAACTGCTGCGAGACGGGATCATTGCGGTAGTTCTGCTCGAGAATCTGAAGGTGACGGCCGGTGTCCAGGGAGCGCAGGATCACGGAATCGGGTTCGAGGTGAGCGGTAATGTCGGTGACCTGAAGGTGGTTAACACCTGAGCGCAAATCGAGGGGCAGCTTCTGACGTACGACGGCGAACTGCTGGTTGTAAATTGTGAGGGCCGGAGAGTCGCCCTTCTGCTCCTGCTCTGTGCCAGATGCAAAGGCCGAATTGAACTGATAGAACGCTGCCCAGAGAAGGACCGCAGATAAGCACAAACCGCCGATCCGTTTTGCGAAGTGCACGTTGATCTCCTTAGTACGGCAATTACTCGGGAAGTATACAGCTGGCACAAAATATGTCGGTACTTATCTGTGAGGAGGCGGGCAGACTCCTGGTTAGCCAGATTACCGGAAACTGATTGATTATTCGATAGCGGCCGGAGGCCCAATTGGTCGCGGTCGCAGCGGGGACGAGCCAACGCAACTCACGGATGGGCAGGGAAAATGGTGCCAAGCGGCTTGTTGGCAGCAACTGCACTGCACCATTCAGATTTGGCCTGCTGTCGCTTGCAGGTGCTTGGCACCGAAGCAGTGTCAGGGATGCTCCCGGTCTGTTCTGTCAGGGATGTGCCCGGTCTGTACCCCGTCGCCGGGACCTACCCTCCTCCCACTTATTTCATAAGTGTTGATTCTAAAAGATTTAGGTTTCGTGTAACTCGTTTAGAATGAATACTTGGGGGCGGTTCTGTAAATATTGATTCTAAAGAACTTGCTCCAGCGCAATTTGTGCGGAAGGCGGCTTGCTTCGCAAGTATCGCGAACAAGGGACTTTGGCCAAACGGGAGGCGCCGAAAAACAAAAACGCCAGCAAGGACGCTGGCGCTATGGGATCAACAGGTAGTATTACCCAAGACATATAGTATGCGAGGAGCAACTTATTGTCAAGGACAAACCAGGAAGCGAGGTAAAAAGAGATTATCTGCCTTTGGACGATATACCCAAGCGCTATTTGCTGGCTGCGACCGTCCCGTGGGAGGCGAGGTAAGCGCGGGCATGGGCGAGTTGCGGAAGATCGGAGTCGGCGGATTTCCACGCCGCCAAAAAGTCCGCGTACTCATGTGCGGCAGCTGAGAGGTTGCCAGCATGTTCGCTTGCCAACGCGATGCCGTAGAGCGGGAAGCCAGAGCGAGGGCGGTCGAGGAGTGCGTTTTTGTAGGCGGCTTTTGCATCCGTCCAGTCCGAATCTGCCATGAATGCCCCTGCTTCCGTCTCGCCAACAGGTTGAAGGAAGGCCGGAGGTTCACGGTAACCGAGGGATTTTTCTTCCCGCGCGGCCTGTGCGTAGAGTTTCTTCGCTTCGTCTGTCTGCTTCTTTGCCACCAGCAAGCCGGCACGCAGTTCCAGAGACATGATGGAGAGGTTGCTGACCAAAGGCTTGGGCATGGCGTCCGGCATCACCTGCAGCTTTGGAGGGCCGGCGTCCGATTTCTTCTTGTCTTTTTCTTTTTCGTGGGCCTTGGCGTCCTCTTCGTCTTTCAAGCGTTGAGAGATTCGCCACAGTCCCGCGTCGAACTCTGTTGACGCCGCCTCCGCGCGGGACAGATCGCGAGCCTCGAGTGCCCGCATGCCGAGCGCAAACTGAGTTAGCTGGCGCGCGAGGAATTGAAGATTCGGAAGTGTGGCGGGAAGGTCGCTAGTTTTCAGCAAAGCGAGAACCGAAGCCCAATCCGCGGAGCGTAGTGCCACAGGGAGGCGCGGATCGAGACGCGACATGGCATCGCGTGGCGACCAGGGATACAGCGTGTTCTCAAGTTCGCCGCGCGCGCCCTTAAGTTTGGCGGACAACGCGGTGGCCTCATTTAATTCCCCAAGTTCCATCAAGTTCGCGACCGCGTACATAAGGTTGTGTACGTAATTCCAGTCGTCATCGACCTGCACGTGCTGTGCCTGCATATACGCTTCATCGGCTTGCATCGAAGCTGCGAAAGATTCTTTCGCGCGGAGATAATCGCCAGTGCGATAGAAGATGTGCCCCGGCATGTGCACCATGTGCCCTGAGGTAGGCGCCAGGCGGCCAAGAATTTCGGCGCTGTGAAGAGCCTGCTCCGGATGTTGGCTCGGCTCGACGGCGTGAATCCAGTAGTGATTCGCGGCCGAGTTGTCGGGATCTTCCTTAAGCACCGACTGAAACATCGTCAGGGCTTCCTTTTGGCCGTCGCGCGGCTGATCGTCATCGTCGTAGCCATCGGAAAGCGCTTCCGCAAGAAAAATTCGCCCCTGCATGTCTTTGGGATTGCTCTTTACCAGCTTTCGGTAAAGCTGCACTTCCTTGGACTCTACCTTGCTCTTATCTTCTCCTTCGGATTTATCGGCGGCTTCGGCAGCCGCGCTCGCTTCGATATATAGGCGTTCCGCTTTGCTGGCGTGGCCTTTGAGGCTGACGGCCTTGGCTAATGCCTGGTTGGAATAGTATTTGGCATTGCTGTGACGGAATTTCTCCGCCTGATAAATTCCCCAATAGCACATCGCACAATTCGGGTCGACGCGAACGCTCTGTTCGAACGCGCGGACGGATTCGTAGTCCCAAAAATCGTGCAGCAAATTCAAGCCTTGGTCGAACCACATCTGCGCCTCGGGCGTTGCGGAGATGCGGATGTGGGCGTTCCCAATGCCGGTGAGTTTCTCCGGAAGCGGCAGCTTTTCCGGAGCCACTTCTTCGCGCATGTCCATGGAGTGGGAGCTCATGGGGTTCTGTGCGGCGACTCGCAGTGAGGAGCCGGCAATGAGAAATGCTGCGATCGCCCCGAAAGCGACGAAGTTTCGATGTGACAAACGCAAATTCAACACCGGCTCCGACACGATTTCTCCCTTTCCAAAAGAGACCTCGCTATTCTAATCGAAAACCCTGGCGAATGAGGCTTGACGAAGCGCCGAGCACCGACGAAGAAGATTGTTTGCGCTGGGAGCAGGGCGGCGCTAAGATGCAGCGAATTTCCTGCCAGTGGAGGTTTTCATGATTCGGATTACGCGCGCGATCGGGTTTCTCGCCTTTCTCGTTTTCTCTATTCGTCCCGCAAGCGGACAACAGATTGGCAGGTACGTGCCGATCCCAGCCGGTTCCGAAGCGGACCATGCGCTGACGGAAATCAACGGCACTGCGGATCCGGCGCAAAAGCTGGCGCTCATCGATAAATTTTCATCGAGTCTCGGCCAGGGTGACATGGCGATCGTGGCGGACGATCTGTACGTAAATTATTATATTGCGCAAAAAAACTACGACAAGGCGTTCGAGTACGGCGACAAACTCTTTGCGCTCGATCCGGATAACTTCGCAAACGCGGTGAACATGGTGCGCGCAGCAAGCGAGAAGAATGACAACGATAAACTTACGGCTTACGGCGAAAAGGCGTCCGGCATTCTGCAGAGATTCAAGGCGGCTCCGCCACCGGCAGGAACGGAAGCAGAGGGGTGGCAAAGGCAAAAGGCGGCGACTCTCGAGAGCAATAAGGACAGCATTGCCTACGTCGAGCAGGCCGTTTACATGGTGGCCTATAAGACGACGAATCCTTCGAAGCGGGCTGCGATGTTTACTCATTTCGCGCAGATCTTTCCCGATTCGCCGTACGCCAATCAAGCCCTGGGCGTGGCGGCCACTTCGTACCAGCAAGCGCAAAACATCCCGAAAATGCTGGAGGTGGCGAACGGGTTGTTGGCCAAAGATTCCAACAACATAGGAATGCTGCTTTTGCTTTCCGACTATTACAGCGAGAAAGGAGAGCAGCTGGACAAGGCCGAGGCCTCCGCCAAGAAAGCGATCGCGCTGCTGGGCACCGCTCAAAAGCCGGAAGGAGTGACTGATGAACAGTGGCAACAGCAGGTCTCACTGCAAAAAGGACTGGCGCTCAGCTCTTTGGGGCAGGTGAACCTTCAAAAAAAGGATAACCCTCAAGCCGCGGAGAACTTCAAATCCGCGGCACCGCTGTTGAAGGCGGACGAAGGGAGCTTTGGCCGCAATCAATATCGGCTAGGCTTTGCCTTGCTAAATTTGAAAAAAAATGCCGAGGCCAGGGAAGCATTCACGCAGGCAGCCTCGGTGAATAGCGCTTACAAGGGGCTGGCGCAGGCGAAACTGAAGTCCTTCGAAGCAGCAGCCAAGCAAAAGCCCTGAGATTGACGCCTGCCGCGGAGAAGAAATCGGACCGGGGAGATGTTTGCAGGGTTTTATTGGGGCGACGGTCAGCTCGCGGGACCTGCCGAACCTTCGCCCAGGTCTTCGGCATCCAATGGAAGGAATTCTTACGAGACTTATGACTATTGCGGCCGAATATGAATTCGCATAGGAGCGGAAAATGACAGAGATTGCGACGTTTGGAGCGGGCTGTTTCTGGGGAATTGAAGCGGCCTTTCAACAAGTGCCTGGAGTCGTTGATACGGCTGTGGGATACACCGGCGGACAGACGCCGGATCCGTCCTACAAGGAGGTTTGCACGGACGAGACGGGCCACGCCGAAGTGGTTCAGGTTACGTTCGATCCGGCAAAGGTAAGCTTCGAGCAGCTTCTCGACGTGTTTTGGAAGGTGCACGATCCCACGCAAGTGAACCGGCAAGGACCGGACTTTGGCACGCAGTACCGAACGGCGATTTTCTTTCATTCTTCCGAGCAAGAGGCTGTAGCCAAGAAATCACTCGCAACACTGGAAGCAAGCGGCAAGTTCAAACGCCCCATCGCGACGGAAATCACGCCGGCAGGCACGTTCTATCGCGCCGAGGAATATCACCAGAAATACTTACAGAAGCGCGGCGTGGCATCCTGCCACTTTTAATGCGTGTCTTCGCTTCGGTAATCGAGCTGGCCGGGCATCGTTGCCATGCAACTTCTGTCCAGGATATTTGTTTACGGGAAAAAAAACTGGCGGAGAGGGTGGGATTCGAACCCACGGTAGGGGTTAACCTACACACGCTTTCCAAGCGTGCGCCTTAAACCGCTCGGCCACCTCTCCCGCGACGGACGCAATCTTATCAATCTAACAGAAACTGCCGCTTCGCGCACAATCGGGCAACTCCGTCTGGAGGACCGAGTGAGGCGGCTTCGCACATTCATTTACGTCTGCTAAACTGTTGGGAACGGTTCCGGGATAGTGCAATCGGTAGCACATCAGCCTTTGGAACCAAACCCACGAAATCGCTAACTCCCGCAAAATCAGTAAGCGCCTGTTCTCTCAATGTGTTAGCGTTTATCTGCGTTCGCTGCCGTTTCGCTTCTTTGACTGCTTTTGACTCGTTCGGGGACATTTCGGGGACAATTTGCACTACTTTTGCGCACTCTTCATTTCATATCGAGCGATCTTCAGAAACTCCGGAATCGCGGGGGACCACCATACTTTCTCTTTTAGGTGCTCATCCCAATTTTCGCCGAGTCTATCAAAGGAGAAAGAGTAGCCGACGTCTGGTCCGCATTCCGTGTGGGTGAACAGAATCACGCAGTTAAAGCTCTCCCACTGTCCGTCTGCAACAATCGCATCTCCGTTGCCGGGATACGCCAGCCCCCCGCGTTCTTCTTTCCCGCCGTGTTCGTTAAATCTTACCTGTGGCTTACGGAAAGGAGGAAGTTCCTGGTCGCAGATTTCAAACCACGCGTTCTCCGGCTTCAGCGCCCCACCGCAGAAGTAGCATTTCAGTTTGAGTGTCTTTGGCTCCACGGTATTACCTCACCTTTTCGAGTTAGACCTTTTTGGTTTTGGACGAACGACTGTGACTCTAAATTTGCGTTTGCTTAAATCGTCAGCAAGAACGGCCGCACAACCCTCGCAGAGCCCAACACTCAGGACGTGTCCAACCGAGAGTTGAAACGTCCCCTCAATCAATATGTCCGTGCCGGGCTGCATCGCCATTTGGAACGCATGTGGACACAGCATGTGGAGCTTTATCCTTGTTTTCATTTCTGCGCTGCCTTCCGCTTCTTCTTCGGCGCTTCCTTATCCAAAAACATTTCGATGCCGGGGCGGATGAGGTCGCTCACGGGCGCGCCGGTTTTTCCGGCTGTGGCCCTTAAGCCTGTTGCGGGCCACCGGCTTAACCATCAGTGAGCGAGGAGCATCTTGAGGAGCAGATGCGTCGCGCGATAGACTGAACCGGCCGCGAAAAACAATGCGCCCCACCAAAGGGCTGAGAAGGACAAGTCGAACCATCCGATAGACGCTAGTGATTTTGGAAATGGAGTAACTGCAAGGCAAAGCACTAACACAAAAGCAGACGACCAGATCGCATCTTTTAGATACGAAACTATGTATTGGAAATAGCCCCACCGTTTTAGGCGTTGAATAATTGACTTTTCCTCGATGACGGGCAAGATGGTGACGGCCGTGACCAAGTAGGCGACGAAGATAGCGCACACGGAGATGATCTTGTTCAGAAAATCATCCTTCCAAGGGGAGTTCAGCAACCTCAGATAGGGAACGGCAACGGGAATCGCTGCTCCCGCGACTGCCATCAACCCCGGAAGGAATTTCTCGAACCAAAGGCTAGCGCTCGGCCGAGCGGGTTCCGGCACTAGATTAGGCTCTGGAGATATTCCCTGTGGCGATCGAGCGCTGCTCTCAATAAGTGCTGGCATTGGCGTGCATCCAACCTTCTCTCAGCGTATTCCACTTGGCCCGAGAATACTAGTCGGTCGCGGATGAAATCGACTACTTCAGTTTTCTCAGCTCCGGGTATGCGCCCACGAACAGTAAGCTGATTCAAATCATTCCCACCGCGAAATGCTCGGGCGACTCGTTTGAGGAGCGCAAGGTTCATCGATTCCCGGCGGTTCCCTCGTCCCATCGAAAACTTCAGGTCCACAGTTCGGGCGTTGATTTCATTTGCTGCTTCGTCAAGAAAACTGCCCATTGATGGGATGCTTTGCGAAAAGTCCGGGTGAAAAGCCGGTGCCCTGAGCTTTAATTCTACGCTTCCGATGCTGGTCATCCTTTCAAATCTAGCCCAGGCATCTTCCCGCAACTTGGGTTGGACATCGAACATTGCCCCTGTCACGTCGCGGAGAAGAGTCTCTATGCCTGAGACACGTAGAACTTTGTGGCGCTGTGTGACAAGGGTTTGGAGTGGCCGGTCATAGAGGAAATGGGCTTCTTCTGCTGCACCTTCGTTTACCTGAAAAAAAAGCGGTGCCACTTCCCCAGTTTGAAAATTGCCTTTTTCGGGGAGATTAACCTTTCGGATTCTCACGGCGAGACCAAAGGCATGAGTCTCGTGGCATTCAGGAGGAAACAGTAGGTCGCTGTGTTCAGGCCCACGGTCCTTCATCCTGTTGTTAGTCGGCAATGTCGCTGCGCCCTCCAGCACAGGCAGCAGATCAAAAGGATTACCTTGAGGGTCTATGACCTCCCAAAAATCAGCGATAACGGTTTGCATCAGTGGACCCTTTTTCGGACAGGATGAACTCTAAGACGCCTGTGCAGTAACGTGATAGCTATTTCCACAATGTGGAACTATCATGCCCTCTAGCTGATTGCAAGGGTTCGCAGTTTATATGAGTAGTTGCTGTGTGGAATCAGGCAGCAGGACTTTCTTCTTTCGACTTTTATCGAGCTGCGCCTCTTTGCGACTTTGGCGGCAGGGCGTCCGAGACGGTGGTGTTGATGGGAGTTTTGAGATTGCGACGAATACGCGCTAGTATCTTGCACATCACTTAATACTGATATTGTCTCGCAGGTATGTGGAGGTTCCCATGCCCTCTGTCTATGAGATGGTAAGTCGAGCAGCATGCAAGGCGCCAGGAAGGTTGCCCCTACGTCTGTTTCAATTTGGACCGCCGCGGCCATGCTGTTAAAATTGGAGAGTTCCGCAAAGCGTGGCAATCGCGCTGCATCAAGCTTAACTTTGGCAAGATGGAGCCTGCGATAGACCAGGTTACTGGCGAGGTCATGTATGAGAAGGGCCGCACGGACCGGCCGAATGCGAAGTCGAAGCTGAAGTTGGTCTACCATGGATTGCTGTATCATGACCTTCGGCGTTCGTTCATCAGAAACCTCGTGAGGTCCGGCACTTCGGAGAAGGTGAGTATGAAATTTAGCGGACATTTGAGCCGCCAAGTTTTCGATAGGTACAATATTTCGTCGGAGCAGGATGTGCTCGATGCCGGCGAGAGACTGGCCGCTTACCTTGAAAAGAACGGGGACAAAACAGGGCCAGCAGTGCACCAAAATGCAGCAGGTGGTTCCGTAGTGAATTGAAACAACAGCGGTTCCGGGATAGTGCAATCGGTAGCACATCAGCCTTTGGAGCTGAGAGTCCTGGTTCGAATCCAGGTCCCGGAACCAAATTATTCCCTGCTCAGGCGAAGCGCCAGGCGAATTCACAAACAGCAGAGGGCACGACCCCGGTATGATCCGTCAGGGCTGAGGGTTGCCGGCGGCGCTATGGATTATCGTCCGGATGAAATCGGCTTCGTCCTGGCTGTAGGGTTGGCCATCGGTGCGGAAGATTTCGTGAAACCAGGCCGCCGGTTCGCGATTCGTATAGGGATTTTTCCAGGAGTCCCATGGCAAGTAGGTCTGCGTTTTTCCGGCGACTAGCCCCCAATTGATGGCGGCGACGTGGTATTTCCTGGCGAGAGGCAGGGTGCCCTGAAACGTGCTGCCATTACCGCGCGCCATGTATTCGGTGCAAACCATGGGCCGGTGATACTGCTGCAGGGACAAGACGCGTTTTTCGAACACTTCCGGTTTGTCGTAGCTGTGAAAGGAAATTACATCGGAGAGCGCCAGCTGAATTTTCTCCATGGGGCCAAGTTTGTCGAGCGCCGACCAGTCCCCTTTCCAGACGCCGCTCGTGAGCGGCTGAGACGCACGCGCCTCGCGCGCCCACTCGAACACTCTCGGCAAAAGTTCAAGGACAAGTTCAACTTTGTTGCGCGGTTCGGAACTGGCATAGCTGCCGTCGTTGGTATTGTCCGGCTCGTTCCAGACGTCCCAGCCGAGAATCCTCTTGTCATTGGCAAACGCGCCGACCACACCCTTGACATACGCCTCAAGGCGCGGATATTCGCCGGGATCCTTGAGCGCGGCGGCTCCAGGGCTTTGCACCCAGCCTGAATTATGCACTCCGGGAGTCGGGGCGTGTTGCTTTCCGAGTTTTGGATTTGCATCCCAGCAGGAATCGAACAAGACAAAAAGCGGCCTGATTTTGTGTTTTTGGGCGATGCTCAGAAAAATATTGATGCGCTTCTTGAAACCTTCAGGATCCTGCTTCCAGAGCAAGTCGTGCAAAAAGACGCGCATGGTGTTGAGGCCGAGCGATTGCGCCCAACCGAGTTCGGCATCGATGCGCTGGGGATCAAAGGTCGAGGCCTGCCACATTTCCAGCTCATTGATGGCTGTGGATGGAATGTAGTTGCTGCCGACAAGCCATGGTTGACTGGCGTACCAGTCGTTCGCGGTTTCCTCGGTCCAACGCGCTGTTTGCGCATGCGAACAATTCGCGAACCCCAGAAATACCACGATAGCGGCGAGGGCGCGTTTCATCGTATTTGTTGTCTCTGCTTTCCAAAAGGATTACTTAAATCGAATTCGGGGGTCGCTGCGTCTCAAAGCGCTCCGGCCTTTTGCAACTCAGCCTTCATTCCGGCCCAGCTTTGCCTGCTGGACTCCTCGGCTGTGCCGGCGCCGCGCCAGTGGGTTTCCAGACTGACCGCGAAGCGGTAGCCGTCGCGCTTCAGCGCCGCGAACTGGCTGGTCCAATCCACGATACCGCGGCCCATCGCGGCCCACCCGTAACCTTTGCCATCCGGCTTTTTCGCGACGTCTTTGCAGTGGCAATGACCGATGCGGTCCTTGGGCAACAATGCATATCCATCCGGGTAGGCCTGCTCGCCGCGCGACGCAGCGTTTCCCGGATCCCAGTTCAGCATCAGAGAGAGAGACTTCACTTCGGCAAGAAGCTTTGCTGCTTCCGCTCCCGTGGCGGTATTGCACGCGGGTTCATTTTCGAGGAGAAGAATCATCCCTTTCTTTGCTGCCACACCCGCGGCTGCAAGCAACTTCTCGTTCATCGCCGCACGATACGGCGCTTGATCTTCGAGGCGCCAAAAATCAAAGCAACGCACGCGGTCGGTTTGAAACGTTTTTGCCAGCTCGATGCTGCGTTCGAGAATTTCGTCTTGCTGCTCGAAGGTAAAGTCGGCGCCAAACTGCCCGCCTTTTGGATTGAATTCAGATTTTGGTGCTCCGGGCCAATCCACTTTGAAGAGCGGGCTGGCGATGTCGGTAACTCGTAACTTGTATTTCTCGAGGATGCGCCGAGCCTCGGCGATTTCCTTGGCATCGAGCTTGAGGAGATTCTTGTTCCACATGCCGCGCAACTCGATCCAGGACATGCCAAATTCGGACGAGATAATCTCGCAGGCGCGGCCGAAGTCCTGACTCACCTCATCGTTGATGACGGCAACGCGGAATGGCGAGCTCATACCTTCAACTCCCGCATTTCTTCTCGACGCTTCGCTGGACGAGAGGTCCGCCGGCGGATCAGGCAGCTCCAGAGAAGACAGCGCAACTTCGGGAAAAGCGGCTGCGCCTGCTAAAGCTCCCATGCTTGCGAGGAACTCACGGCGAGGTTTGCGAGTGAACATTGAAACTCCTTTCTGCATTTTGTATGGGGACAAGATACCGCAAGCGGTAGTCTATGGACAGCATTCTCAGAAGAAAATTGGCGGTTGGACACCGGCGCCGGATGCGGGTTTGCCACCATGCCGATCAGACCGTATGATTTTAGCGAGGCGGGGCTGAGCGTTCTTCAACGAGCAGCTCGAGGACTTGATGGCCGAGGAATCTACACAAAATCCAAAGCATATAAATCCCTGGATCATCGCTATCGCGGTCATGCTCAGTACTTTTATGGAAGTGCTGGACACTACCGTAGTGAACGTTTCGCTGCCGCACATCGCCGGCAGCCTCTCCGCAACGGTCGAAGAAGCTACCTGGACGCTGACTTCCTATCTCGTCGCCAACGCCATCATATTGCCGCTGACCGGCTGGCTGTCCAATTTTTTTGGCCGCAAGCGGATGCTGATGTTCTCCGTAACCGGCTTTACGATCGCGTCCTTCTTGTGCGGCCTCGCTCCCAGCCTTCCGTTCCTGGTTGTGTGCCGGATCGTGCAAGGCGCTTGCGGCGGAGGTTTGCAGCCCATCTCACAAGCGATCCTGCTGGAATCGTTTCCGCCGGAAGACCGCGGCAAAGCTATGGGTTTCTGGGGGCTCGGCATCGTCGTCGCTCCCATGCTTGGGCCGGTCCTTGGCGGCTGGCTCACCGACAGCTACTCGTGGCGCTGGGTCTTTTATATCAACGTTCCAATTGGAATCGTGTCGATCTTGATGACGTCGCTGTTCATCTTCGATCCGTCCTATATTCGACGCGCTTCGCAAAAAATCGACTACTGGGGCATCGGGATGCTTGCCGTGGGGATTGCGGCGCTGCAAATCGTTCTCGACAAAGGGCAGGAAAAGGATTGGTTCGGTACCGATTGGATTACCGCACTCGCCGTGATCTCTGGTGTGGTCCTCGTGGTATTTCTTTTCTACGAACTGCGAACCAAGGATCCCGTCGTCAACCTTCGCGTGTTCACGAACCGAACTTATTCAACCGGCGTATTTCTTATGTCTCTGTTAGGCGTCGGCCTCTATGGCACCACTGTGCTGATCCCGCTCATCCTCCAAACGCTTCTCGGCTATCCCGCCATTCGCGCGGGCC
>Ga0070679_100004476_pt1 | contig 12905 bp, 3 predicted proteins | sample KBSC63BmetaG_FD_65652 | JGI IMG/M metagenome (GOLD analysis project Ga0070679, IMG submission 65652) | Corn rhizosphere microbial communities from Kellogg Biological Station, Michigan, USA - KBS C6-3B metaG | ecosystem: Host-associated > Plants > Roots > Rhizosphere | place: USA: Michigan... | reverse complement strand
GTGGACGAACACCAGATCATGGGGAAAGCGATCATGGGCATAAAGGTTGAACTGAAGGTTCATCCTCACCGGCATTCCAGCCACGTTCTCCAGATAATCTTCGAGCTCGCTACCCGAGAAGATCTTCAGCACTTGTTGCGATAATGCCTCGAGCTCCTGATGACGTTTCTTGTAGAGATACCAGCGTGCCAGTTTGTCATACCATCCTCTGCCTTGAAACTGTGCGATGGCTCGTTTGTAAACCGCTTCCTGTTCGGTTGCGAGGCTGTTTGCGTCCAGAAATTCGGCGAATCGCTCATAAAGGCCGGGATCGTTCGTGTTTCGGTCGAGTTCCTGGCGCCAGACGCTCAGCGCCATGGGGATTTGATTCGTCGAGACGAGCCGCGAGATATAATGATCCAGTACCTGCTGGTATTCCGGTGAATGCGCTCCTCGCCGCTGCGAGGAAGCAGACTTCCCAACAGAAAAGGCTTCACGATTGCGCAGCTGATTGCCCGGCTGTTCGGATTGTTCGTCATCGTCGCCCGCACTTTCGGCGTCATCCGAACGTTCCGCGGAAGACCTCTCCACCGCGTTTCTGGACGCCGGAAGGCCAGCCACATCTCCTCCGAGCGGAACACCATCGGCCTTCCGCGCGAGTTCCTGAAGCATGGCGTCATAGATCGCGAATTCCTCTTTCGTGCTACCAGTCTTCTCATACGCGTCGGCCATTCGCAACGCGACTTCGTGGCGCTCAGGGGCATTTGGAAAATCCGCAAGGAACTGCTTGCCAGCGCGGATGACTGCCTGGCTCTCACCGTAGCTTGCATACGCCTGGATCAAGGTCGCATGAAGCGCGGGGCGCGAAGGCGCTGATGGAAAGCGCTGGTCAAGGACTGTGATCAGTTCCGCAGCATGCAAACGATGGAAATATGGAACAGCCCTCTGTTCCTCCACGGAATACTGAAATCCCGGTCCGGTGGTATTCAGAACCAGCGAAAGAACTCCGTTCAGATAGCCGGGACCGGGGTCCATGGTGGCGATATCTTTGTACATGGAGAGGTCGCCGGATGCGAAACGCACCTGCTGGTCAGGTGCAGCCAGCAACACCTCCGCGAGACCTGCAAGGGCCTTCTCTTGGGATCCGGCTTCGGGGGAGTTATACAACGCGAAATAATAACGAGCTGCTTCGGAATAGAGGTGCACGTCATCAAGAAGCTGGGCGAACGTGTAAAGCTCTTGAGCCTTCCACGGGGCGTGGCGAGTCTCCTTCTTCAGGCGATAATTCGTGATTGCCTGTTGCGCGGCCGCGAGGTTTCCCTGCTGCTGGTAGTAGTAGAAGATTCGCGCGGCTGCGCGGAGATCGTCCGGGTTGCGCGCGATCGCAGCACGCGAGTCGTCGAGATACACGCGCAATGTGTGCGTCTCTTTCAGCAACGCAAAATAGTTCCTGATCAGTTCGGGAGGCCACAAGGGCTGGAAGTTCTTTTCGTATACGGCGAGTCCCTGCGCAACAGATCCCTGGCGATAGGCAATCAAGGCGTGCGCTTTGACACGAAAGACCTCGTCAGCAGGAAACCTATTCTGATAGCGCCCCACCAGGTCTGAGGCCGCGTTGAAGTCCTTGCCTGAAAGCAGGAACTCGAAGTAGCGCCCGTAGACACCCTGCTCCTCAGGATAGCGACGGAGCCAGGCTTCGTATTGAGATTTGGCAAGGTTCCGCCCAAGAGCCTGGGCATCGATCACCCGGAAGACGCGCTCGAAGGCGGTCCATGAGCGCTGATCAGCGACTGCTGTGTACTTTTCTGTTGGCGGCGACGGCAAGTCGCCGAGGGCGGAGAGCGCAGCGACTTCGTCCTGCGGCCTGTGCCGGCGCTGATAGAAATCTGCGAGGGCTAGCTGCGCCCCTCCTTTGTCTGATGCGGATTGCAGGTGTGCTTTCCAGTCTCTTTCGGCAGCGTCAAAGTCCAGTTGCTGTTCTTCTTCCTGAGCCTTAATCGAGTAAAGCTCGGCAGCGGGCTGCTGCTTGATCAACTCCGCAAGGGCTGGCACGGACTCGGCAGGAGGCCGTCGAAAACTCAGAGACACGGAGCCCATCTGGATAGTGCGGAAGATCGCGCGTTCAATCGCGGAATGCGCCTCAATGTTCTGCACCCATTCGGGAATTCCGGCAGCACCGGCAACGACGGCGAAAATGGCAGCACTGAGCAGCGTAGAGGCAACCAACAGACGCTTACGGGAGAACTTCAACCTGCACCTCCTGCGCCCCGATGTTGTGGGCCATGTCTTCTGCAGTCACGGTCAGGCGATACAGGCCTGGTGAAAGCTGATCTGGAAGTATGAGATCACCGGTACTGGAGAGTTCGTCAGGATTCCAGTGCAGGCGCAAGGGAGCGGCGCCATCGATCTGGGCCAGCAAAGTACGGGTACTCGCGGATGCCGCAACACGGAGATGGATTGCCTCACCGCGGTGATACTGCTTCCGGTCCAGTTTTACGCGCAACGTTGGCGGTTTGCTCGCAATAACAAAAGTCTTCGACTCGCGATAAGTATTGCCATCGCGATCGCGCAGGATCAGTCGCACGCTGTGAGTGCCGTCTTCCATATCAGCGGGTGCAAGAAAACGAGTCTGCCAGACGTCTTCCCGCTCCAGGTGGCGCAGAGGCTTGGTAAGGCCAAAGGGAAAGAGCGCGATCACGGAGACAATGGCCGGATCGGTGTGCACACGCAGCACTGGATCTCCCGGACGGATCACCCGAGGCCGCAGCAAAGCACGCGGCACGGCAAGGAAAGATGTATAAGGCGTGACGAACTTGTATTTCCGTGAGAGGCGAATAATCTCGTCAATGCTCTGGCGATCTTCTCCGTCGCGCTCAATCTTTTCCAGCAAAGCATCCACTCTGGCGCGAGCCCATAAGCGCGGGAGCTGCGTATGCTCCAGAGCCCTGGCAGGAAGCTCGGCAGCGCTGTGCAGATCCAGGGTTTGGCCGTCGCGAATACCTTTCACGTGGAAGTCGACATTCTTTTGAGGTGCCTTATACTGGCCTACCCATGTGGCCATAGAGCCGGCAAATGTGGAATCCTGGAGCGGATAGACAAGTTCAAGTGCCGGTTGAGGATTGATCTCGAGTCGCAGCTGCCCAACCGGATTGAGTCCCATCTTCGATACAAAAGCGTTCAGCTTGAATTCCGCAGATTCGGTTGAAAGCACATTTTCGAGCAGGCCGTCAGTGCGCGTGAGCATCCGCAGGAGCGGCAGATTGGCGTCATCGCCAACCGCGTAAACAAAAAGTCTGGGGCGAGTCGTCGCAGGCAGGGCGTTCCATTTTGCGGCATACCATGCAGCAACCTTCCCGCTTTGAATTTGTCCGCGTGTTGCAGAGCCGTCACTCAATAAGACCAGGTAATTCGTTCCGGAGGACTCGGCACATTGTGCCAACCCGGCGTCAATTGCCTGTTGAAGATCCGTGCCGCCGCGCAACCTGCTGTTACGAAGGAAACTGTCTGCCTGCCGTAAGGATGCCTGGGTTACAGTGGCCGGGGCAGACTGAAAGCTTGTGACCTTGCTGTTGAAGAGCAGCAGGTTGAAGTGGTCTTGTGGGCCCAGCGAATGCAGCACGGCTTGCATGGCTTCGTAGCTCCGCTCCAATTTGTCCCATTGCATAGAGAGGGAATCATCAAACAGCACAATCACGTTCCGTGGCGCGTGAACCTGACCGTTGGCGGCGGACCTTTTGTTAGCCAACAAGGCTTCGATCTCTGCGAACCCGGGCTCATTGTTGTTGCGTACTGGAGATTTTTCGGCCGCGTCCGGCTGAGCGGAATCAGGGTTGCGATAGCTCAGGACCCGCACTGAATCAGCTGCTGCTGGATCGAGTTCGTATTGAATGGCAAAGTTCTCAGTAAGTGCGATGTTGTCACCGGCAAAATCAGCTACGATCCCAGTCGCATCCTTCTGGCCGATTTTGAGGGCATAGAGCCCGCCAATTTGCTTGAAGTCTTTGATAGGGTGCTCGGAGCGCACCTCAAGGTGAATCCGAAGATGCCGTGCTACCTGGGAATGGTAGGCCTCCGGTTTGAGTGAAATGGCGAAGTAAGACCTGAAGTTTTCGACTGGAATCTTCTCGTGATATTCGAATTCAAGCCGCTTGGTTCCGTAAGCCGCGATCGGCACAATCCTGGCGCTGAAAACTGAACTCCGCCGCGCTTCGTTCGCACCTCGCTCGCCCTGCTCAAGTAGGCCCGGGTCGATCGACTGCTGCTTGAGTTGGTTATAAATCTCCTCAGCACGTTTGCGCTCCAGGATAACCGCGGGAATACGAACAGGACCGTCCCAGGTGGCGAAATCAGATACCGTGGCACCAGTATTCAGCACGAAGATGTAATTCCCTTCCTGAATGCCACCGGTGTGATTGGCAAAAATCTGCTTAACGAAGACACGGGCATCGAAATTATCGATCCGAATCGTAATCTCCATTTCTTCAAGGGAGAGAATGGCCGGATCAGGTTGAGCTTTATCACGCGGTAAGAGCACGCCGGCATCAGCCCATCCGGAAACCGTCGCGAGCACACAACTGAGGACACTACTAAGGAGAGTTTTCATGGCAGATTCTGTTCCGCGATGCGCACCAGACCGTTGTCTGTGCCGATGTACAGATATCCCTGTCCGAAAGCGAGAGCCGTTACTGTGAGTGAAGGAAGACCATCGGTAACAATCGTCCAACGACCGGAAGTGCGGTTGTAAACGTAAAGACCTCTGCCCAGGGTGCCTGCAAGAACTCGATTGCCTGCGCTGAGCATGGCATTGGGATAGACCTCAAACTTTCCTGTAGCCACTTCAAACGGCTCAAACCGTCCATCCTTCGTCATGCGCACGAGTCCGCCCCCATACGTGCCTACAATCCAGCCATCTCCATCGCGCACCAGTCCAGAGATCCAGTTGTGGCTAAGGCCACGTGAACTTACGTTGTAGTTTGCAGTGATGTTCTCGTTTTCAAGTACCGAAATCCCGCCGAGTGTTCCTGCGATGACTTCCCTGCCCGAAGCCGCAACCGCATAGACGTGGTTATTGATCAGGCCGTGAAAGGCATAGAGGCTGCGTGGACCCGCCTGGTCCAGAAAGGTCAGACCGGCAGGCGTGGCGAGTACCATCCCATCGCCATAGTTGGCCACATCAGTGATGTGATCTGCCAGGAGACCATCACTACGAAGCAATACTCTCTGTTTGCGTCCGCTGGAATCAAGGATCACCAACCCGTTAGCGGTGGCGATCGCCATGGAATCACCTGTACGGCCCGGCACGATTCGATTGACGCAGAAGACGTTTTCATCCTCTATGTGGGTGGCGCTGCGCAATCCCGGAGCAAAGATATCCAATCCGCGATCGAAATAACCCACCCAGAGCCGCCCTGAATCATCCATAGCCAGAGCGGAGACGTTGCGATCGGCAAGTTGGCTCTGCACGGTGGAGACGGCCTTCTGCCAGGATCCTCGAGATCCATCGCGGAAGTAGAGTCCATTCGGGGCAATGGCATAAGTCGTTTCACCAACAGCAAAGAGCTGCTCAGCATCTCGGGGAAGCGCTAAAGCGGGCTTTTGCGCTGCAAGCCTCCGTCCGGAAGCGAGAGGTATTTCCACGACGCCCTGGCGTGGCGCGGCTACGGTCAGTTGAGTGTCATTGACGACCAGTGAAGCGGCAAAAATACCCGGAGCCAGAACCCGAGCGAACCGTCCTTCCCTGAATTCAGCAATGCCGGCCGCCGTGCCGACGTAGGTCATTGCACCTCGCCTGACGATTGAGAAGACCTGCCGATCAGGCAAGCCCTGCTCTTCACCGAACGTCTCAATTCGGCCGCCCTGGAAGTGAATCACGCCACGATCCTGCGTGCCCACCCAAAGATCGGATTCCGTTCCAGCCAGTTCAGTAACTGGTAGATCTGCCAGATTGGGATGGAGGCGATCGAGATACTCACCGTCGAACACAAGCACGCCCAGTTTGCGCGTTCCGACCAGCACTTTTCCGGAATTGAGCGGCAGTAACGACGTGATTGACCGGGCTTTGGGGTCTTCGGGCAGAATCTGCCGGAACCTGCTTCCGTCGAAAGCCAGAATCCCCTGATCGGCCGTCGCAAGCAGAAGCTGTGGCTCGCGAGAATGCGAAACTGTCGCAATTACCAGCTTGAGGATTGGACTGGGAGGTATATCAAGCCCGGGGCGGTAGTGCTTCACGAGAGTGCCCTGCCCGTCGTATTCGAAAAGGCCCGAAGCACCTGCCAGCCACAGCGCACCGTTGAAGATAGCTCCAGTAGAGAACGCGGCAGGAGTTGATATCCATTCAACACTGGACGTAGATGGAGGCAGGTCGCGAACTCTCAGCTGGAAATCATGAATTGAAGCCTGTTGCGAAGCCGCTCTCAAGGCCCGGTTGGCCTGCCACCAAACCAGAGATACGGCCGTGCCGGACAGAACAATGCCGATGGCAATCACGTATCGCCATCTCAGACGAGAAAGAGTTTTCATGGTGTGAAGAGCGAATATACAACCTGAGCTGAGTGCTGCGGCCAACTTTCTCGCTCTCTGTTTCGGGTTGTGGCTTGCCCGTGACATGTGTGCTCGCCATCACGGCAGAGCACGAGTAATTCCAACGATGGGAGCGCAGCAATTCGCGGGGAAAGCCGGTATTCGAGCAGAAGGGAGCGCGTCAAGCAAGACACGTTGCGTGTCAGCCTGAACACGGCCGAGAAAAAGAAAAACCCGCCGTCAGGCTGACGGCGGGTTGGATGATTTATTTACGAGCGGGTTAGAAGGTAAGTTTACCTCCAAAAATCAACCTTCTCCGCTGGCTGTTGGTTACGGTTACGTCGCCGAATCCGGTGAATGGTCCAGCAGTAGCGGGGCTGGCACCAAGGCCGCCGTCCTCAAGGAATGGGTCGACGCTCAGGTAGTTCGGAGTATTCAGCACGTTGACTGCGGTCGCATGGAACTCAAATGCCACGCGCTCGGTAAACTTTACGTTTTTGAACACAGAGAGGTTCCCGATGCTGCTCATATCGTTCTGTTCGACATTGCGTGGAACGTTGCCAAACGGAGTACCAAAGATACTTTGTGCGGCACCGCCATTCACGATATAGCGAACGTCATTATTGGTGATCGGGACTGCAGGAGCACTAAGGCCCGCGCCGTTCAGGTTCAACTGATTCAGGCTGATCAGCTCAGTAGGTGAGCCAGTGCAAACCGGCTCAGCCCCGGTTGAGGCAAAGAACGCGCAAGCATCACCCGCAAAGATCCCTACCTGGCCGAGCGGAGCATTTTTGTTGCCGAAGAATGGGCGTGCTACGTCCACGCCGTTGAAATTCGCCACGAAGGCCTGGTCGTAGAAATCGCCAGGAGAGCTGAACAACGCTGTTCCCGCCTGAGACGGCGTATAGCGCTGCCCTGATGCCAGGATGTAGTTACCGGAAATTGCCCATCCGCCCAAGAGCCGGCCAATTCCGTGCTGGTCCTTGAAGAACGGCAATTGCTCAGTAAAGAGCACTGACCACTGGTGCGGAAAATCGATTCCGGAGAGCCCGTACTCTCCGCTGGTGTTGTTCAGCGGGTTCTGGGCAAAGGCCACCGTATTACCGGCGCCGCCGGTTCCGAAGATCTCGCTTACGTTGTCCAGGGTCTTGCTAAACGTATATGACATACGCAAAGTAAACTGCTTGGCCAGGTTATTCGCGCGATATTCAGCCTGGAGCGCGTTGTAGTTGGAGAAGGCGGAGTTCGCGCGCGTGCGCAATACGCCTTGTCCGCAGTTGATGCGACCAACGTCAGACCCGGCTCCTGGCCCAATTTGCTGAGTCGCCGGGCATGGAGTGAGTCCCCCTGGCACAAACTGCGGGAAAGAGGTCTGCAGGTCAGAAATGAACGGATTGCCGTTGATGCTCTGGAAGAGATGGCGTCCGGCATTTCCTGCATAACGCAGCTCGAATGCGGAATTGTTGGTGATCTGCCGTTCCACTCCGAAACTCCAAGTGTGTACCATGTCAGGCCCGAAGTGCGGCGTGACATTGGTTTCCGCCTGGGTGCGAGGATCGAGCACGCCCGGCGTGAGGGATGGCGCCAATTCAGCACGAACATTCGGTCCAGTAGGAACTGCCGGCAAAGGCAAGGTGCTCGCTGGTACGGGACTCGTGGCACCATTGGTAAAGGATTGCAAGAATACCTCAGGTGCAGAGGTCGCCATATTCAAATAGATGTTGTAGAACGGCGGGTCATAGAGGAGGCGATAACCGCCGCGCACCACAGTCTTGCCATTTCCCGTGAGCATGCCGCCATTTTGAGGAGACCAGGCAAAGCCAAAGCTGGGTCCAAAGCTGCTAGTGGGAGCAGGAATTCTTGGGAATGTGCGTACTGAAAGCGGCAGAGCCGGATTCCAGAATGCAGTCGAGGGATTGCTCTCACGACTGGTGGTGATGTCATTGAATATATTTGCCGGCTGGCCATAGTAAGACCAGGTGATTCCGAGATTCAGGGTTAACGCCTGTGAAGCCTTGTAGTCGTCACCGAGGTAAACAAACGTATCATGCTCGCGGAAATCAAGACTGCTGGGTCCCTGAGCGATGCGAACGCGATTGGGGGTGTTGGCGAAGAACGCGCTCCAATCGTCAAACCGGAATGTGCCGTTAATGTTTGGCAGAAAGACGTTCGGACTGCGCTGGTACGTGTAGTTAACGCCGGCACGTATCTGATGTTTGCCGGCAACATAGTTCCAATTGTCCTGACCTTGCCACGTGTTCACAATTCGTCCTTGTGGAAACACGTTGTTCGGCCCGAACTGGAGATTGCCCGGCGTAAGGAAGGTCACACTCGTAACCGCCTGATCGACGTTGTTAATGGTCGGAACAGAGCCAAAACTGTTCCCGCCAAACTCCACATTCGTGCGCCCGAAGGAGGCGCGCAATTCGTTCACCATCTTCGAGCTGATGTTGTGAGTCCAGCTAAGGAGGATTGCCTGGGAGAGCGCCGGGACTGTAACTGCGTATCCTGCCGCACCGTCGTTGGCGACTCCTTCAGTCTGGTTGAAGATGTTGTTGCGATTGAAAAGGTAACGGGCTGTGATGGTATCGCTGCCCAGCTGGAAGTCCGACCGCATGATCCAGTCAAAGATGTGAGTAGGCGTCTGGAGGTTTCGTGAAACACCGGCGAACTCCACAGGCGCCGCACAACCGGTGATGGCCTGCGGAGTCGGATTGACAGCTACCGGATTGCCGGCTGAAATTCCAAACGGCCCGAACTTGCTCACCGCCTGAAGAGCGGCATTGCCGGGTGTCCCCGCTGGAAAGCAAGCGGCCAATGTCGCGAGGCCGGTTGGCGTGGGAGTTACGTTATTGCCCGATGAGAACACAGTGTTCTGAGAGATGATCTCGGTATCGAACCCGCCGAAGAAGAACGCCTTATTCTTAATCATCGGACCGCCAATGGTGAACCCTCCGAACGTATCGTTGATGCGTGGAGGTTTGGTCAGCGGATTCCCTGCCGCATCGGTGTCAAAGCGCTTCTCGAAATTTGTCATCGAGTTGAGGATGGAGTTATTCACATTCCCGAATATGCTGCCGTGCCAGTCATTGCCTCCCGATTTGGTGATGATGTTCACCACTGAGCCAGAATTGCGTCCGTACTCAGGGCCGAACTGGTTCGTGATAAGCACATACTGATTCACAAATTCAGGATTCGTGACGAAGAGAGCCGGGCCGGCAACGCTATTGTCGTTGTTGTTCTGCCCATCAATCTGCTGATCATTATTGCGTCCACGCAGACCATTCGACGTAAAGCCCGAGCCACCGTTAAAGTTTGAGAAATTATTGTCACGGCTGGAACTGACGCCTGGAACAAACAATGCCAGATTGTCCAGTCCCTGATTCTCCTGCACACCCGCAAAGGTAGACAGCTGGTTTCCAGCGAACGTGTTCGTGATTTGCGCCTGAGTGGATTCGATCAGCGGAGCCTGAGCGGTCACTTCCACCGTCGTCGAAGCTTGCCCTACGGCCAGTTTCAAGGTGCCTAAACCGGTATCCCTGCCGGCGGCAACGACGACACCATTCTGTACGGTGGAGTTGAAACCCTGTGCGGCGAGCGTGATTTTGTATTCACCCGCGGGGATCAGGTTGAAACGAAACAGACCTGCACTGTCAGAGGTTGTAGTAAAGGTGGTACCGGTTGAAAGCTGTGTTGCCTGCACATTGGCGCCGGCAACGACCGCGCCTTGCGGGTCCACTGCCGTCCCGGAAATTGAACCCTTGAGTACCTGAGCAATCAAAGTGCCTGTAACAAGGAGGACAATCACCACACCATAGAGAGATACCTGGCGGAGCTTGAATGACATCTTGCATGTCTCCGAGTGAGAATTACAGCGCGTGAGGGCATTAGGGAACAGCAGGCGTCCTCAAAACTTCCTTAAGCGCCTTAGCCAAAAGGAATGCAAGCGGTGGGCCAACTTATTCCAGAGGGAGACATGGCCGGGAGCTTCCATATTGGAGAGGAACAGGGATGCTCAATCCGGTTTTCAAAATCCTGAATTCCTGGAGAGAGTTTTCGACGTTTCTTCACAAGAAAATCCTCTCCCTACTTTTGATTTACACGACAAAGTACTTGGCCTGGGGATGATGAACAACAATGGCCGAGGTGGATTGTTCCGGCTCCATGTGGAACCCCGGCGTGAGATGAACACCGATGTTCTGTTCCGGTTTTAACAGCGCGAACAACTTGGTCTGGTCTTCGAGGTTTGGGCACGCTGGATAACCGAACGAATATCTCGAGCCACGGTATTTCTGATGGAAGAGGTCATTTATCCGTGCTGCATCATCGCCGGCAATTCCAAGCTCCTGACGAACGATCTTGTGGAAGTACTCGGCAAGCGCCTCGGCTGTTTCCACGCTCAAACCGTGGAAGTAGAGGTAACGCGTAAATTCCCCGCTATCGAAAAGCTTCTTTGTCTCTTCTGAGGCGCGGCTGCCCATGGTCACGACGGAGAGGCCGATTACATCGAGCATGCCGGAATCTTTGGGCGCGAAGAAGTCGGCGATTGAGAGTTTCCGTCCTTCGCGCTGGCGCGGGAACGTGAACCGTTGAATTTCTTTTTTGGAATCCGGCGACTCGTAAAGGACAACATCATTGCCTTCACTGTGACATGCGAAGTAGCCGTAAACCACTTTGGGTTCAAACCACCCGTTCGCAAGAACCTCCTTCTGAAGCTCAGCAAGCACGGGCTTGTATTTCTGCTCCACCAACCGAAGATAGTCTTCCTGCGATGCTGTCTTCAGCTGCCATTGATTCTTGAACAACGCGGTGTGGTTGATGTAATCGAAGAGCGTGCTCAGGTCAAAGTCTTTCCGCACCCGCACACCATAAAACGGCGGCGTGGGGATATTCGGAGCGGGCTGAACGATAGCTGAGCGTTCTGTACTGATTGACGCTTCACCACCGGCCGCAGCTACCGCTTTGGCGAACTCCTTGATCTTCCGGCCTTCGGAGATCCGCTGCTCGCGCTGGCCATTTTCAGAGGCCAGGTCGTCCATGATGTGCAGCCCGGCGAAGGCATCGTCGGCGTAAAACACACCATTTGAATATTCGCGGCGCAAATCATCTTCCACGTACTTGCGGGTGAGCGCCGCGCCGCCGCAGATCACGGGAAATTGCAACTGCTGGGCATGGAGGTCCTGAAGGACGTACTTCATTTCCAGGGTGGACTTCACCAGCAATCCGCTCAGACCGATGGCATGGGCTTTGTGCTCACGCGCAGCGGCGATAATCGAATCAGATGGCTGCTTGATGCCGAGGTTGACGACCTTGTATCCGTTGTTGCTCAGGATGATATCGACCAGGTTCTTGCCGATATCGTGGACATCGCCCTTCACCGTTGCGAGAACGATGGTACCCTTCTGCTGGGCGCCTTCTTTCTTCTCCATCTTCGGCTCGAGATAAGCAACAGCCTGTTTCATTACGCCGGCAGAGTCGAGCACAGAAGGCAGTTGCATCTTTCGGGCGCCAAACAGTTCGCCGACTGTCTTCATGCCATCGAGCAGAACGGTGTTGATGATGTCCAGCGGTGAGTACTTGCTCAGGGCATCGTCCAGAATCTGCTCCAGAGTCTGGCGGTTCGCACCTTCGCCCAAAGCTTTTTCGCCGTTGATGATGCAACGCTTGAGCTTCTCTTCGACGGAGAGGGATTCTACGGGAGCCGCTTCGGCTTGCGGTTGCTTGTCCACTCCGGCAAAGTGGGCCATGTAGGCCTGAAGCGGATCGCCGTTCGCGTAGTCGCGGTAAATCAGCTTGCGCGCGAGGTCGACTTCAATTTCCGGAATCTTATACAGCGGATAGATCTTGGCGTAGTTGACGATCGCCATATCGAGACCATGGTCAACTGCCTCTTTCATGAATACGCTGTTCAATACGCGACGCGCATATGTGTTCAGCCCGAATGAAATGTTGCTCACGCCGAGGATGGTTTTGACTTCCGGCAATTCCTGCTTGATGCGCTTGATCGCCTGCAGGGTCTCAATGCCCGCCGTGCGGTATTCTTCCTGTCCAGTGGAAATCGGAAGAGTGAGCGCATCGAAAATGAGATCGATGGGCCGAATTCCGTACTTTTCAGTCGCGAGCTGAAAAATCCGCTTCGCAATCGCAACTTTCTTGTCGGCCGTGAGGGCCATTCCGTCTTCGTCAATCGTGAGGGCGATAACGGCAGCACCATACTTCTTCGCCATGGGCAGTACTTTGGAGGTGCGCTTCTCACCGTCTTCCAGATTGATGGAATTGATGATGGCCTTGCCGGGAATCCGCTTCAGTGCCTCTTCTATCACCGGCGCTTCTGTCGAATCGACCAGAATAGGCGCCGGCACGCGCGTGGCAATCTTCTCCAGCACGTTGTTCATGTACGCCATCTC
>Ga0070679_100004467_pt1 | contig 12923 bp, 17 predicted proteins | sample KBSC63BmetaG_FD_65652 | JGI IMG/M metagenome (GOLD analysis project Ga0070679, IMG submission 65652) | Corn rhizosphere microbial communities from Kellogg Biological Station, Michigan, USA - KBS C6-3B metaG | ecosystem: Host-associated > Plants > Roots > Rhizosphere | place: USA: Michigan... | reverse complement strand
GTTCGGCGAAGCGTTGTCCTGCGCCGTCACATGCGGCCGGAATTCGTAGCGCCGTTTGGTCGTCTCGTCTACCAGCCACGCCCGTTTCTTATGCAAATAATTCCGTACTTTCCGCTCGATCACCGTGAGCTGCGTCGGCTGGGTGACGAGCAGTGCCGGCCGGTTCTTACGCGGTCCGAACATCACCCGATCCATTACCGTCACCTCGAACGGTCCGATATCGCAGAGCGCCCGCTTCAAGCCGGTAGCGATCGCGTCCGACGGATCGTCCAGCCGGAACCATGGCACGATTGTCACGTGCAAAAACCAATGCGCGAACTGCTCCCGGGTGCCGTGAGCCTCCACGAACGCGCAGACGAGACGGTCACCAGGCAACATTACTCACTCGCGATGCCCAACAATCTGCCAGCCGGCGCCCACAAGGCATCCCGCAGCCGTCTACCAGCTTCTAAATATCGTATGGAGCCAGCAATACCGGCTACTTCCGCGATGGTGATGGGAAGGCCGGGGAATCTGGCACCCCAGCGCTCGGCCTGCTCCCCTTCCCATGGGTCGGCCTGATAATCCGTCGCGATTCGCTCCCGCAGCAGCTCGATCTGGCTTTCCGGAAGGTCAGCGACCCTTTCGACCACCTCTCCCGACTTCACTGCCGGCATCTCGCTGACCCGCGCGAAGAGATAATCACCCACGTAGCAGACGCCGTCACCGGCCGCCGCTTCACCGATAGTCGTCAGGGCGATTCTCTCTTGGCGCCGGGCATGTGCCAGCTCATGAAATACCGTTCGGGCCCAGAAAAGGTAATCGAGCCTGCCGCGGGAGGCCGCCGGCCTTAAAAAATAATCCGTCCGTTTGCTGTTCACGGTCTCGCCGTAATAAGAAAAGCTGTTAGGCACGCTATGGAATACCGCCGATTTACGATCAGTCAAGCTAAGATCAAAATACGTCATACCTTCCAGCGCCATGTCGACGACGCCTCGTAACGCCGGGTACAGCGCGGCTCGCTGCTCGCGGCTGCCCCAGCCACCGCCCCACCGTATATCTACGCCAGGTTCGACAGCCATCGCCTAGCCTTTCACCCGTTCGCGGTAGGCACCGTTACTGGTATCGACAGAAATAAGGTCGCCCTGCTTGATGAACGCCGGAACCTTGATAGTGATCCCCGTTTCCAACGTCGCGTCCTTCTGGATACTGCTGCTGGTATCGCCCTTCACGGCGTTCTCGGTATAGGTCACCAGAAGCGGCACGTTCTTGGGCAGTTCCACGTTAATCGCCACGTCGTTGAAGAATTGCAGCGTCACGATGTCACCTTCCTTCAGATAGCCAGCACCGTCACCGACAAGCTCGCTCGAGACTTCGAATTGCTCGAACGTATCTTGGTTCATAAAGAAGAATGTGCTGCCGTCGTTGTACAGATATTGCACGTCCTGATTACTGACATCGGCGCTTTGCAGCGTTTCGTTGCCCTTGAAGGTCTTCTCCAACACCTTGCCGTCGATCAGGCTCTTGATGCGGACGTTGACGATAGAGCCGCCGCGGCCCATCACCTTCTGGTTATAATCGACCACCCGGAATGGCTGGCCTTCCCACTGGAACAGCACGCCTTTTTTCAGATTCGTAATACTTAATGCCATCTATTTCCTTTCGTCTATTACATCATACAGTTCATTTATCAGCGTCCCGGCCTCTTTGGCGGTCAGCGCGGAGAGCGTCTGCAGGCTGAGTATTAAGCCTTCGATTTTCTTGGCTGACTTCATGAGTTCAGCGGTCTGGGTCGTTTTCGAGTGGTAACTCCGCACGAACTTCATGGTCACTATCTGCAGCGCCTGCGTCAGATCGGTTCCGGAGTTCGACGCCCCACCGATTGCCGCCGCGCCGCCGGTCATACCCGTCAGCCCCGTACCGAAGATATCGATATACTGCGGTGAGATCTTCATGATCCGCTCGTGAAAGTTCGTCAGTTTGTCGCTCATGCCGTACACTTTCTCCTCCCCACTGTCATGCTGAACTTGTTTCAGCACCCATGCGTGGCCGAGGGCTCAAATCTTTCCACTCACTATTTGTGGTCTCGATTAGGTTTATTTTCCACTGTCTGCGCCAATTTTTCAATTGCTTCTCTCGAAGTATAGCCGCTTCAATATCCGATGTCTCTTCGAAGTAAACTAATACGTCAAGGCCATACTTCTTCGTGAACCCGCTGTTCAGCCCTTCACGGTGCTCTGCTAGCCTTCGCTCCAAGTCATTTGTCACTCCCACATACAACGTGCCCCGAGACTGATTAGTAAGGATGTACACAAAATAACTCTTCATGTTCGCATGGATCCTGAACTAAATTCAGGATGACAATTAATGGTTGCTGAACTTATTAGACTAATCGTAAACTGATCCGTTCCAGTTGAGCCGTCAGTTGCGCCACGTCGATGGCACTGAACACATTGTACTCACTGACGGCTAGAATCCCCTTACGAACCTTCTCGATCTGGTTCTTGCCGGCCTTCGCCTTCTTGAGCTGCTCGGCTCGAGTTTCGCTCAATTCGTAATCGCGGGCATCGAGTCGGGCGTCGGTCATATCCCGTCGCAGCAGCAGAACCAGCTTCTGCTCCCCCTTGTCGAGCGCGAACAAATCCAAACTCCTGAGCTTTTCGGTAAGCTGGATTTCCAATGCCTTTATCAGCAAAAACGGTGACTCATTCATATTCGAAGAATTAAGATTAAAGAATTAAGAATTAAGTTTTTTCGCTGCCCATTCTCTATTAGCCTTCTGCAGCCCTAGCAGCATCCAATGCGTGCCATTACTCCGGCGAGCGATGTCATCATATTGACCCTCATTAATATAACCGACACCTTTCGCGATTAACAGTTGGTTTTCCAACTCAGTGAGCGATCCGTGCGCCATCGCGAAAAAGCGATCTTTTTCCTTAATGCTCCGCCGTCCGAAACCTTCGGCTACATTTGAACACACCGAGACCGCAGCACGCGTCATTTGGCTGACAAGGCCATACTGTTCGTATTTTGGAAAAGTTTCGCACTGTCGATACACGGCAATTGCTAGATCGTATGCGGCTTGCCAGGTTTTCAGATCCTTGAACGTCTTTACTGGTGTTTTGGTTACTTGCTTCGTAACAGTCTTCATGTTGCTCCCTCTTCAGTCGTAATGCTTGGTAAACGTAGGTAACCCCACCGCAGGAGCTCATTCTTAATTCATACTTCTTAATTCCTAATTCTAAAATTAAAAATCCAGAACTGAATCAAGAATGAGCGTGCACTTCGTGCTAGTTGCTCGCCACGAATGGTAGCAACGCGATATGCCGAGCGCGCTTGATAGCGGTCGCCAAACGGCGCTGCTGGCTCTCGGTAAGACCGGTCTTCTTGCGAGTCTCGATCTGTCCATACTGGTTCACGTAACGCTGCAAGGTCTTAAAATCCTTGTAGTCGAAAAACGCGACATCTGTCTTGTGCTTAAAAATCTTTGCCATATCTTATTCTCCTTAAACTTATAGCGACTCTACGCCAGGAAGGTATTCACCTATGATTTCGAGCCCCTCAAATGATTCTACATGCTCGGGGTTATACGTTCTAAATACATCCCCGATGTTCAATTCTGCCTCGTTACCCTTCTTATCCAGTAGTCTTTCAATTTTAACTCCGAACTCTCCCACCGTGTCATCTGGCAATAAGTGAATATACTTATCGTTAATGAGCGCATACGGACGCAACCATGCAATTACGTAATCCCGCCGTTCTATAGACTCAACGACGAGAGCTCGAGGGTATTCAAGTAACGGCAATGGCATGGCTTTACTCCCTTAAAATGGGATATCGTCGAGGTTGATGGGCTCGTCAGAGACGTCTTCGATGACGACGTCATCTTTCTTCTTGCTGGGGGCTGGCTTGCTGCCAGCCGAAGCGCTTGCCTGACCATTGCCGGAACTCGCGTTACTGTAGCTAGAGCCACCCTCACCGCTTTCACCGCGGCTGTCGAGGAAGGTCACGTCGTTGGCGAGTACCTCGACTTTGTTGCGCTTCTGGCCGTCCTGTTCCCAGCTGCGGGACTGTAAACGTCCTTGGACCAGGCAGCGGCGACCTTTGCTGAGGTATTGGCTGACACGCTCACCGAGCGGGCCCCAGGCCACGATATCGATGTAATCGGTGGCTTCCTGCCACTCACCACTACTGTCTTTGTAGCTGCGGTTCAGTGCCAGGCTGAACGAACAAACGTTCTGCCCTGTCGGCGTCTGCCGCAGTTCGGGATCCCGAGTCAGGTTCCCCATTAATGTTACTTGGTTTAAGCTTCGTGCCATTTCGACACTCCTTTCTTGTAGGAAACTACGTCCTTTAGGTTTGTATTGTTACCCTACTCGCACATACCCAGAGCCGTCAAGCCCGAAAATATGTGACCTGTCACGATTTCCCTGTCACCATACTGTAACAATTATCATGTAACGATGTAGCTCAATCGTCACACGTTACAGGTTACTGTTCCGTCACAGGTGACATGTTACAGGTCAATCGAGCCGGGACCGTATTAGCGGTCGTCGCGGCGGCCACGACGTTCGCGAGGCTCATCTTCGTCCTCTTTTTCGTCGTCGTCATTGGCGTTCTCACCCCGCGCGGCGGCCTTGGCTGCTTTCGCGGCCTTCTCAGCTTCTGCCTTGGCAATCGCTTTGAGGTCGGGCTTGGTGATGAGGAAACGGATCACTTCGTCGGTGATGTTCAAGGTGCTTTCCACTTTGCGGACGGATTCACCCGGTAAATCTACCGTGTAGAAGACGTACACAGCGTGCTCGCTACCCTTGATGTCGTAGGCCAGCTTGCGCTTGCCCCAGTTATCTTCGGATACGACGGTACCGCCGTTATCGGTGAAGATCTTGACGATCCGTGAACTGGCTTTTTCCAGATCTATCTCTAGGTCTGGATGATAAAGCACAGCGATCTCATACTGATTCATCAGCTTTGACTCCTTCGGTTAACGCCCGCACTCACACTTAATTACAAGTAAGGGATGCGAGCTGAGTTAATAATCCGTTCAGTATATCCTATCCACCCCTGTTAGTCAATTAACTTGCCTGGGATAATTCCAGACTCATCACCCTCTGGATCATCGTGGTGACGGATTCTTGGCTTTCGACAGGCTTCCCGGCATAGGCATCAGCATAATCTTGGATACGTTCGACAAGGAAAATTTTGGCCGTCCGGGGAGCACTCGCGGGTATCATGCCCGCTTGCTGCGCGCCCGCATAGTCTATATCAAGGCCGGTGACATTGGTCGAGAGCTCAACGAGCCGGTGCATGAAAGAGTCAGTATAACGAGTAGGATCTCTCTCAAAATTAGCCCGCAGATTTTCGTCAAACCCAGTATGTAATGCTGGCATCCCTAGTTCAATCGCTGTCGCTGCCAGAAAACGGTTTACTATCAGATCTTTCTCGACACGAACATCACCTCTTTCCCACATATGATTCCTCATATTCATGCTCAACCTCTCAATGGTTGGCTTGAGACCGAATTCGGTTTGATTGAAAGCCACGCATTTATCCGGCAAATACAATGCGGCCATCAGACCGATGTACAGGAATCGCTCTCGAGTGCCCATCGGCAATACAATCGAAAGGCCATTTTTATGCCAGCCAAGATGATGATCGTCATATAGTCCCCATTGGCAGCGGGAATATCGTAGGGCACGATCGCTCAAGGTTCCTTTCACTAGTCTCTCAGCGCCTTCGGCAGGATGGTGGTCATCGGCAAGCCGATCGATATTCGGTACCCCTTCTACTCGTAGGGGCAATTTTGGACGTGGCTTAAATGGCAAGGAGGTTCTGGTGCGCCCATCCATCAGATATCCGGCATGGAGCGCAGGCATATTCACGCTGCCTTTCTCGGTCGCTTATAGCCAACCAAAAAGCTCCCGGCATTTCCGCCGAGAGCTTTTATCGATACTGTTTGGTGGTCCGGTGGGAGCAGTGGCAGCCCAGCGAGCCGGTTACCCGAACCTCTGGAAATTTCCGCCACGATGTTCCCCTCCATTTGCAGTGTTTATTCTAATGCTTATAGTAAAAAAACTTACACAATAATGCAAGTTCCCAAACCGTCTACAGATTAAAAATAACTAAATGGCATAGCTACGCGTTACGAGTTTGGATATCGCGAGCGATCAGGTCGTAGAAGTCAGTCTGAGCTTGCTCCAGGGGTGGATGATTGATAAAAGTCAGGTCGGCGACAGCCTTGCCTCGCCGCAGCTCGTCGTCCGCCCGGTCCAGCCGGGCTTCCAGGTCCCCAGGCATGATGTCCGGATCCCGGGCCAACAACCGCTCCCGCAACACCGACGTATCATCCGGCAGTATCTGTACGAAACGAGCGTTAGGATAGAACTCGCGCAACCGGAGCGCGTGCTGCGGCAGATAGATATAGACCCAGAACGTATTCTCCGGCAGCCTACGAGGCACTACCATACCGGCGACATCCTTATACAGTGGCATCGTGAACAAAAAGCTGCCGGCGGCTTCGGCGGCGACGAACTCATCCACCGTGCAGTGGATGTTCGGGTCGTCAGAACCTGGCCGCTGCGGCCGGGTCCGCCAAGCGCGGTTCAGTTCGAATTTGAATTGTCGACCATTATCTTCGGTTAATGACCGGGCCAGCATCGACTTGCCAACGCCTGATGGCCCCATCAGTACGTACAGCAGCGCGTCCTTCGGCAGTCGTTCGGCTTCGGAAGGTACGGTGGGCAGCTGGGTCATGGGATGAGGTTAATACTGGCCGGGAATAGTCTGCGGCGCGTCCTCGGCCGCCCCGTCACCGCCGCCAAACACTTGGTCCAGGCTACTCACCAGTACCTCACGCGGCCGCGAGCCGTCGGCCTGGCCGATGATGCCCTGCTCTTCCATTTCCTCGATCAAGCGAGCCGCCCGGCCGTAACCGATTCGCAATCGGCGCTGTAACAGCGAGGTCGAAGCTTTCTTGTTCTCGATGACCACCCGGACGGCGTCGCGGAACATATCCTCGTCCGCGCCCGACGGTCCGCCCATGTCGGCCACCACGCCACCCTTACCATCCAATTGGACCGGTTGGCTGACGACCTCGTCGTTGTAGTTCGGCGCCCGCTGATCCTTGATGAACTGGGTCACCTTGATGACTTCGCCCTTCTCGATCAAAGCGCCCTGGACACGTTTCGGCTTGGCCATGTCGGTGGTCGAGAACAACATATCACCCATCCCAAGCAGCTTCTCGGCGCCCATACCATCGATAATCGTGCGCGAATCGACCTGGGAGGCCACCGTGAAGGCGATGCGAGCCGGTACGTTAGCCTTGATGAGTCCGGTGATGACGTTGACACTCGGACGCTGCGTTGCCAGTATCAAGTGGATGCCGGCGGCCCGGGCTTTCTGAGCGATACGGACGATCAGCGCCTCGACGTCGCGCGCGGCCATCATCATCAGATCGGCCAACTCGTCGATGACGATGACAATGTACGGCATGCCCTCTTCCTTCTTGGCGTCGTTGTACTCACCGATGTTGCTAGTGTTGATCTCGGCCATAGCGCGCAACCGCCGCTCCATCTCGGCCACCGCCCATTTGAGAGCGCTGATGACTTTCTCCGGCTCAGTGATAACAGGGGTAAGCAGGTGTGGGATGTCATTGTAGGTGCCGAGTTCGACGAACTTAGGGTCCACCAAGATCAGCTTGAGGTCAGCCGGACTATTGCGATACAGCAAGCTGGTCAGGATGGTGTTGATCATCACCGACTTACCAGACCCGGTCTGTCCGGCGACAAGCAGGTGCGGCATCTTGGCCAGGTCAGCTACCACCGGCGCGCCAGAGATATCCCGCCCGATCGCGAACCCCAAAGGCCCGGTGATGGCTCCCCACTCCTGCGACGTCAGCAGCGAACTCAGCCGCACGGTGGCGGCTTTGACGTTCGGCACTTCGATGCCCACGGCCCGCTTACCCGGAATCGGCGCTTCCATCCGGATGGAATGCGCGGCCAGGTCCAGCGCCAGGTTGTTCTCGAGCGCCGTGATTTTCGTGAGCTTGACCCCTGTCGGCGGCTTCATGGTGTACTGCGTGATGCGGGGGCCGACATTGGCGCCTTCCATCTCGACGTCGATGCTGAAGTTCTCGAACGTGTCGTGGATGATACGGGCGTTGGCCTCGACATTACCAGGATCGGCCTTGTCTTGTTTTTGGTTCAGCAGCGTGATGCTCGGGATCTTCCAATCTGGGTCACCAGTAGTCGTCAGCGCGGCGTGATTCTCGCTGGCAGTCATCTTCTGGGCGCTATTGCGGAACGAGGTGAGCTTCGGGCTCTCGCCATGGTGTTCCACCGGTACGCCCTCGGTCAGCTGGAAGCCATTGCCCTCGGCCCGGGCCTTCAGAGCTGCGAGATCGGTGTCCTCGTCATCGCGCGGACGACGTTTGAACAGACCGAACGGTTTGAGCAACACCTTAGGCGACGCCCCGAACACCCAGCATCCGGCCAGCAGCATCAGGACGAAGAATAAGACGCCGGCCGGGAACGTATCGAGCGCGTTCAAAACCACCCCGCCGATGGTTTTGCCGACCGCGCCGCCATGTCCGCCGCTATAAGTGGTGACGCTGCTCAGCGAGCCGGCCACGACGTGTTTCTGCACGAAAGCCACGTGCAGCCAGCTGGCCGCGAACACCAGCGTCAGCACGACGCTCACGACTTTGTTCAGGGGGATCCGGCGCTCTTCGGACCGGAATTTGATAACACCCCAGTAGCCGACCGCGAATGGTGACAGGATAGCCGCCCAACCCACCGCCAGATAGATACCGTGGTACATATCTTTCGGGAGATTACCCCCCGTGCCGAACAAGCCCAACAAGAGGAATAAGCCCAGAACGACTAATATCAATGCCCCGGCCAGTGCCCAGAACGGCGACCGCTCGCTTGGTGCCGCGGCGGCTGACTTCTTTTTCGATGATTTTTTCTTTTTTGCCATAAGTGTTTTTATATTATAGATTACTTATCTAAACCGGTCTAGGTCTGTCGTCGAGTCCAAGCTCGCGCCGACGCTCGTCTATTGTCATAAAGAAAGCCTCCCGCATCAAATGAAATGCTTCCATGGATATTTCTTTCTGCATATACGACTTCTCTGTCATGCTTATGCCCCATTCGGCTAAGAACAGCTTTAAATCACCTTCGGACATTGCTACCAATGCCTCATCTTCCTCATTTATCTCCGGCTGCATACCGTACTCTATAGGATTAAACGGGATTTTTGGTTTGGGAGATTGACCGGGATGCTCGAAGTTTGTCATGCTCCTACTATAGCAAAAAATACATCATTTGTCAATTACACCTGAGCTATTTTTACTTGAAACGATATTGGAAATCACTGCTTGAGGGCTGTTTCACGGCCAAACCACGGCCTACCAGCTTATCCCACAGCGGCTTGATAGCCTCCACCTGATATGTGCCTGAGTGCAACGCCTTGCCATAGGCTTGGCGGGCGATCAAATCCATGGTTAGCAGGCGGCGCTCGGCCAGGCCTTGCCTCTCGAGTGACCCAACCGTCTTCGTGAAGCCCACGAACGGCACGCCTACTACGCTTTCCATGCCTTTGAAACTATCGAAGTATTGGATTTTGCCGATCCCAGTTACGGTATCGTCAGAGTCGATATCAAACAGAATCGTATCTCGTTCGGCTACCTGGCCATCGGTGGGACGGGTATAGGTACCGAAGACTGTCGTGTCGCCGTTAGGTTGATTGAACTCCCGTAACTGGTTGAGGCCTAGCGATTCCAGGTCATCGAATCCGTCAATCGCGGCCGTTTCCTGCAATATCGTCTGAGCCAGCCGCGGGAGCTCGTGAGCGCTCACGATTCGTGGTAAGTTTTCGTCAGCCGTGACGGCCGACAAGAGTTCGGTCATAGTAGTTATACTATAGCACTAATGCTTATTTCAGTCAATACGTGAATCTTGGGTGAGGAGACGGGCGCGCATCTGTTGGAAGCGTTTTTGTTGCTCGGCGGCGACTTCTTCGGCGGTCTTGGTGCGACCGCCGGCGGCGACCGTCGCGGTCTTGGGCTCACCCTTCGGTCCACCACCACCGATGACGTTGACCACCGGGATGATGATCGGACTGCGCTGGGTGTGTTCGAACAGGAAGTGGTTCATGTGGTCCTTGAGCTCGGTCTTGAAGCGGTCGAGGTCGACGCGCTTGAAACGCTGCTGGACGGCACGGCGTAATTCGTTGCGCAGGCCGTTCATGATTTCCTCGTTGTCGCGCATGTAGATGAAGCCTCGGCTGACGATGTCCGGGCTGGTCATCAGGTTGCCGGACTTCTTGTCGATGGTCAGAATGACCGCCACCAGGCCTTCTTCGGCCAGCAGCACGCGGTCTTTGACGACGACGTTGCTGACTATGGCGCCGGTCTGGTCGACCAGGATGGTACCGCTGGGGACTTCGCCGATGACTTCCATCTTGTCGGGGGTCAGGGCGATGACTTCACCGTTCAGGGCGTTGACGGTATTGGCGCGCGGAATGCCGGTTTCGACGGCGAGGTCGATGTGGCGCTGCTTGACGCGGTAGGCGCCGTAGATCGGAATGAAGAATTTCGGTTTGGTGTACTCGATCATCTCGGCGTATTCGTCGCGGCTGGCGTGTCCGGAGACGTGCAGCGGACCGACGCCGTCCAGGTCGTGGTTCCGGGCTTCGAAGACATGGACGCCTTTCTTGACCAGACCGTCGACCATGACGCCGACCAACGCGTCGTTACCGGATTCCGGAATCGGCGTGGAGCTGAGGATGACGGTGTCTTGTTCCTTCATCTTGACGTGCCGGTGCTCGCCGTTAGCCATGCGTTGCAGGGCCGAGCTGGGCTCGCCCTGACTACCGGTACAGACGACGACCAGTTGGTCATCGGGCATGGTAGCGGCCGAAGCGATCGGCACGAAGGTGCCCTTCGGGACCTTCATGAAGCCGTGGCGGACCGCCATTTCCAGCGTACTGACCATACTGCGGCCGTCCATGGCGATCTTGCGATTGTGGTGGATGGCAGCGTTGATGATCATCTGGACGCGGTTCATGTTTGTCGAAAAAAGACCGACGAAGATGCGGCCCGGCGCCTGCTGCATGATGTCGATGAAGCTCTGTTCGATGGTCGATTCGGACGGGGTACGGCCCATACGTTCGACGGTGGTCGATTCGCTCAGCAGCGCCAAAACGCCTTCGTTACCGAGTTCCTTGAGGCGCTCGATATCACTGCGCTCGTGGTCGAGCGGGTTGGGGTCGAACCGGAAGTCACCGGTGTTAATGATGCGTCCGACCGGGGTATCGAGCACCACACAGGTCGAGCCCGGGATGGAGTGCGTGATACGGACGAGTTCCACGAAGAACTCACCGACTTTCAGGCGCTCGTGGGTGTCTTCGTTCATGGTGACGGTCCGGAGTTCGAAACCGTCAGGCATCGGCAGGCCGAAGTTCTCGAAGATCTCCTCGACCCGGCCGATAGTGAATTTGGAGCCGTAAATCGGTGCCGGGTATTTCGGTACGATATGCGGCAGCCCGCCGATGTGATCGAGGTGTCCGTGGGTGATGATGTAAGCGCGGAGCTTATTTTTGATCTGGTCGAGGTACGCCGTATCGGCGATACCGTAGTTGATACCTGGCAGGTCGACACTCAGGTCGTTACCACAGTCGATGATGACGGCGTCGTTCATGTACTCGACGAGCATCATGTTCTTACTACCACCGCCGTCCATACCACCGAGACCGATGATCTTCAGGCGTGGGCTGTCGTCGATGAAGTTCGGGCGGCGCTTTTCGTCGGTTGATGCCGGCATAAATTGGTTAGCGATGCGCTGGGCATCCATCTGGCTACGCTTCTGGGCACGGATGGCCTGGCCCCGGCTGACGCCGGACCGTTCACCATTTTCTGTTTTCCGTTCGCCACTCTGGCGGCCTTGGCCGCCACGGGAGCTACCGCCGCGTTGGCTACCGCCACGTTGGCCGCCACGAGGCGCGCCACCACGACCACGGCCACCATTGGGACGGTCATTCTGAACCGGAGCAGAACTCGTCTGTTCATTGTTATTTGCTTTTTGTTCACCCTGAGCTTGTCGCGCGGGTTCATTACTTTCGTTATTTGGTTCCATAGTTTCTCCTTTTCGAGATTATGTGATTATTTAGTTAATTTCTTAATGATGAGTGGGATGGTGGCGAAATCGTCGATCAATGTCTGACGTTGCAGCGGATTGTAGAGCGCAGCGGCCGGGTGGAACAGAGGCAGAATGACTAGCCCTAAACTGTCGTCTGAGCCACTTTCCCCATGCCCCATACTACCTGCCCCATGATACTGAATCTTAATCCGCTTGGGTTCACCGTGGACTTTGCTTATTTGCAGGTCCGGCAAGAAGCAATTCATACTGTGGCGCCCGAGGGTCACGACGACTTTGGGCTGAATCACTTCTAGCTGGCTCTGTAAATACGGTAGGAAAACTTTCTTCTCGGCTGGCAGCGGATCACGATTATTCGGCGGCCGGTATTTTACAATATTGGTAATATAGATATCCGAACGCTGCAGTCCTATCATTTCTAACATTTCGTCCAGAAATTTACCTGAAGCCCCGACGAACGGCTTACCCTGCAGATCCTCGTTCTTCCCTGGCGCCTCGCCGATGAACACGACCTCGGCATTCGGATTACCATCCCCGAACACCAATTGTGTGGCCTGCTCCGCCAATTCCGGCGTCACCTTGTCATCAACAATCTTGCGCGCCAAAGCGTCGAGTTTCCTCTGTTTATCCTGTAACGTGTCACTTGTCACGATGGATTATCCTTTAGCCTGTGACGATGTAGCTCTCGTCGAATTAATGACTTTTTGTAAGAGCATAACGAATCTGTGCGTTCGGTCTTGCAACTTCGATACTTCACCTGATTTGCCCACCAACCTTTCAATAAGTTTC
>Ga0070679_100004466_pt1 | contig 12925 bp, 6 predicted proteins | sample KBSC63BmetaG_FD_65652 | JGI IMG/M metagenome (GOLD analysis project Ga0070679, IMG submission 65652) | Corn rhizosphere microbial communities from Kellogg Biological Station, Michigan, USA - KBS C6-3B metaG | ecosystem: Host-associated > Plants > Roots > Rhizosphere | place: USA: Michigan... | reverse complement strand
TGGAAGTTCGGGTGCTCGCTCGACGAATGATTGAGCACCATGTCCACCAGAACCTTGATTCCCCGCCTGTGCGCCGCGGCGACGAACTTCAGGAAGTCGTCGGTCGTGCCGTAGTCCGGGTTCACATGGTAGTAGTCGCTAACATCGTAGCCATGGTAGCTCGGCGACTCCGCCACCGGCATGAGCCACACGCAGCTCGCGCCGAGGTCGCGAGTGGTCGCGGAGTCGCCGTCGTTTATGTAATCGAGCTTCTCCGTGAGCCCACGCAGATCGCCGATCCCATCTCCGTTGCTGTCGTAGAAGGAGCGGACGAAGACCTCGTAGCAGACCGCGCCACGCGTCCACGCCGGAGCCAACGTCAGCTCGGCGCGCGGCGTAACCGGCTCCGGAGGGACGCGCGTGGGCGGCTGGCGGGCGGGCGATACGCAGCCAGCCAGCAGGGCGCAGAGCATAGCGCCAATGGTCGCTACACCGTGCGGTTCTGTCACGGTGCGGCGAGCATCCGGGGCCGTGGATCCGAAGCAGCGCGGCAGTTCCCTCGCTGCCTCGGATGCACAGCCATCACCCCCGGCTCTCTGGTCAGTAGCCCGGGTTCTGGACGAGGTTCGGATTCGCGACAATCTCCGACGCCGGGAGCGGGTAGAGATCGCGGAATCCCTCCGTGGCCGTCCCTGCCTCCGTTCCACCCTTCCATGACCAGACGTAGTCGCCCCCGGTGAACAGACCGAAGCGAATCAGATCCGTACGACGGTGTGCCTCCCACAGGAGCTCGCGTCCGCGCTCCGCCAGGATGAACGGCAGCGTGAGCTGACCCATGGTGATGTCGCCGGCGGTCCCGCCGTACGCGCGCTCCCTGATCTCGTTCACGTACGCGAGCGCCTGGTCCATGCTGCCGCCACCACCCCGCAACACCGCCTCGGCGTAGATCAGATAGGCTCCGGCAAGGCGGAAGACCGGGAAATCCGTATCCACGAACCCCGAGTTCGAGCCTGGGGCACCGGTCGAAGTGACATTCTGAAACTTCGGCGCGGCTATCCCCTTCGTGAAATCCGGAATCGCCGACACCGCCTCGGTCTGTCCAGCCCTGTAGAAATAGGTGTTACGCTTGTCGCCCGACGAATAGAAGTTGTACGCTTCCGGCTTGAGGCGGAGTCCCCACCACCCGCCATCGATACCGTAGTTGGATGCGACCATGCTCCCACCTACCTCGGCGTGTATCAGGAAGTTCACGCCGCCATAGGTCTGCGTATGCACACCGTCCTGCGTGATCGCGAAGATGATCTCCGGCGACTTGTTGTTGTCGGCCAGGAAGATGTTCTGATACTTGGGATCGAGACTGTAGGCGTTGGAGCCGATGACAGCCTCCGCCGCGGTGAGGGCATCGGCGTAGTCGGCGGTGCCGGTATAGACTTCGGCGTTCAGGTACAACTCCGCTAGGAGCATCGACGCGGCCGGACCCGTGGCGCGTCCGTAGGTGGCCGGCCCTGCCTGCGGAAGCTGCGACTGGATGTCCTTCAGCTCGCTCACCACGAAGTTGTACACATCCGTGCGCGTGGACTGCGTGGGCGGTGTGGCGCCCACCTCGCTCTCCTCGGTCACCAGCGGCACGTTTCCGAAGAAGTCGATGGCGTGCCAGTAGCTCAGCGCGCGAAGGAAGCGCGCCTCGGCGCGGTACTGCTGAACCTTCGCCTTCAGATCCGGCGTCACACCGCGCGCGGCGAGCTTGTCGTCCGTGGTTTCGCGCAGGAACTCGTTCGCCATCGCTACCTGGAAGTAGATCCGGTAGTACATGGAGACCACGAACGAGTTGTCGGCGTTCCAGAGCTGCGTGTTCATCTCCGGGAGACCGATGTCGTTCCAGGCGATCACCGCCTCGTCGGTGGGGAGCTCTTCCGCCTCCCAGAGGAGGCGCAGGTACTGTGAGAAGCCCTCGTCGATCCCCTGGATGTCGGGCTGCCCTGCCGGGCCCTGTTGACCGCTCACGGCAAGTCCCGCGTAGATCTTCGCGAGGAAAGCCTGATAGGAGCCCGGGTCGTTGAAGAGGTTCGCCTCGGTGATCGTGCTCTTCGGCTCGACCGTGGTGTCCGTACACCCCACCGTCGCTGTAAGCAGGAACGCGCCTGCGAGTGCGAGCGCCTTCCAATTCATGGTGTTCATGATCTCATCCTCTCTCGAGTAGTCGAATCCACGAACCAGCGCTCAGAACTGGATGCTCAGCCCACCGGTAACGGTGCGCGAGCGTGGGTAGATGTTGTTGTCGATGCCGTTCAGTCCCGCGGTCGGATCCACTCCGTTGTAGCCCGTCAGCGTGAACGCGTTCTGCACCGTGATGGACGCGTGCACCGGATGCTGGCCGTAGTCGAAGGTGTAACCGAGCGTGATGTTGTCCATACGCAGGAACGAGGCGTCCTCGACATAGTAGTCGGAGAGGTACTGCGGCGTCATGAAGCCCGTCTTCAACACCGAGGCGCTGAGGTTGTAGGGCGAAGCCCGCGAGAGTTCCTGATAGGTGCCGAGGTTGGACGCGATGTTGTTGTAGACGTAGTTGCCGAGGTAAGCGCGGAGCGTGAAGCTCAGATTGAAATTGCCGTAGGTGACGTACGAAGAGTGCCCGATTATCCACTTGGGCGCTGGGTCGTGGAACGCCGTCCGGTCATCCGCGTTGATCAAAGTGTCGCCATTGAGACTCTCGTAGGCGCCCTCGATCGGCTTCCCGTTCGCGTACTTCTGCTTGTAAACGAAGAACGAGTTGATCGGTTGTCCGGGCTCGAGCACCTGGATGAAGGTCCCCACTCCTCCCGCCACGAGACCGGTGAGAATCTGCTGTGCCTCGCCTGCGAAGGGGTTGATGCTCGTCAGCTCGTTGGTGTTGTGCGAGGCGTTGAAGTCAGCCGTCCATCCGATGCGGCGTTCCCCTCCGTCCAGGACGCGCGCGCTGAGGCTGAACTCCACGCCATCGTTCTTCATGCTGCCGATGTTCGTGGTGAGATAGTTCGACAGGTTCGTCCCGGCCGCCACGGGCACCGTGAAGATCAGGTCGTCGGTGTTCTTCCTGTAGTAGTCGATCGAGCCGCTGAAGCGCTGGTCGAGGAAGCCGTAATCGAGGCCGATGTCCCAGGAGCGCGTCGCCTCCCACTTGATGTTCGGGTCCACGGCGCTCGGTCTGATGGTGTTGACGAACTGGTCCCCGAACTGCACCTGCGCCTGGCTGTTCCCCACCAGGAAGGTCGAGTACTGCTGGTAGTTGGCGAATGCCTGGTTCCCCGTCTTGGCCCACGATGCGCGGATCTTGAGGTCCGAGAGCGCCGTGAGACCGCTCATGAACGGCTCCTCCGAGATGCGCCACGCCACGGCCGCGGAGGGGAAGTTGCCCCACGCGTTACTCTTGCCGAAGCGCGAGGAGCCATCGTGCCGGACGCTGAGCGATACCAGGTAGCGGTCGTTCAGGTTGTAGTTCAGTCGCCCGAAGAAGGAGATGAGCTTGCTGTCCTGGGTGTCGAGGAAGGGCGAGATGGTCTGCGCGTTAGGGAAGCCGCTCGTCCCCAGCAGGTTCGTCCCGAGCTTAGTGGCGGTGAGCGACGGGAACTCGCCGTGCGACTTGGCATACGAGTAGCCGGCGGTGGCGTCCACGTTCCCGGGTACGATGGCGAGCGGCGCGGCGTAGTTGAGATAGGTCTCCAGCACCGTATTGAGCTGCGACCCGTCGGACCTATAGTCGTAACCGCCATTTCCGGACTTTGACTCCGCGTGGAGCGTGCTGGGATTGAAGGTCCTGTTCGTGGTCTTGGTCACGTCGTAACCGAGATTCACGTTCGCCTTCAGACCCGCGATGAACGGAAGACTGTACGCCGCGCGAGCGTTGCCCACGCTTCTGTACGTGGTACCGAGGGCCGAGGCGAGATCCAGGATCGCCACGGGATTGTCGGCCGACTGCAGCGTGTTGCCGGGCCAGTCGTAGTAGCCGGTGAGCGTGGACGGATCCATCACGGGCTGAGTGGGTCCCATCTGCGCCGCGTTGCTAAGCAGCCCGCCCGGCGCGAAGTTGTCGTCGGAGCGAGCGCCGTTGGCGTTGGCGTGGATCTCGAGCTTGTCGTCGAGGAGCCGCTGGTCGTAGCCGAATCCGAGAGAGAGTCGCTTCGTGCCGGTATTGCGGATGATCCCCTGCTCATCCAGGTAGCCGGCCGAGACGCGGTAGGAGTTCGACTCTCCGGCACCGGCGACCGTGATGTTGTGCTGCTGGCCCCAGCCGGTGCGGTCGATGAGATCGAACCAGTTCGTATTCGCGTTGCCGAGTTGATTCGCGTTCTGCGGCGCGTACTGCTCCACGGCCGAGCGGAACTGCTCGGCGTCCAGCATGTCGGGGAGTCTGGTGACCGACGCCGCGGATACGCTCGCGCTGTACGTGACGTGCGGAGGTCCCTTTCCCGATTTCGTCTTGATGAGCACCACGCCGTTCGCCGCATTGGCACCGTAGATCGCCGCGGCCGACGCGTCCTTGAGGACGGTGATGCTCTCGATGTCGTTCGGGTTGAGGAAGTTCAACGGGTCGTTCCCCGCCGATATCCCCGCACCCGTGCCCACCGGCATGCCGTCGATGACGAAGAGCGGGTCGCTGCTCGCGTTGATCGAGGTGGCGCCGCGTATCCTGATGGACAGCCCGCCGCCGGGCGCGTTGTTGTCCACCACCTGCACACCGGAGACCTTGCTCTGAATGAGCTCCTGTGGCGTGACGATCGTACCGGTGTTGAACTGGTCGGAGCTCACCTGCTTCACCGCGCCGGTGATGTTCCCGGCTCGCTCCTGGCCGTAGCCCACGACCACTACCTGCGAGAGGTTCACCGCCTGCGCCGCGAGCGCGAAGTCGACCACCACGGTATCGCCGGCGGCGACCATCACGGTGCGCGTCCCTTCGGCGTAGCCGAGCATCCTCGCCACGACCGTCTGGGAGCCCGCGGGGATGTCCGAGATGAAGTAAGCGCCATCGTCTCGGGCGAGGGAGACTCGGCTCCCTACGGTGACGGTGGCGCCTATGATGGGTTGATGAGTGTTGGAGTCCGTTATGTGTCCGCGAATCGCTCCCGACTGCGCTTGTGCAGCCACCGGCAGGAACGACAGCAGCACCATGAGCGGACCAGCGATCGAACGTGCGCGAGCCATACGCGCCTCCTCGAGCGAATGAGTGGGTCCGGACATCTGGCCGCAGCTTCGGGCCGAATATGTGCTAACGCGCGCAGGCAGCGTCGTCAAGCAAGCTCAGGCGCAGACAGCGATTCCCTTGCACCTCGCGTATACTGCATATCCGGCCGTTCAGCCGCCGGAGACCCGCACCGCCGTCGCCTCGAACGCGGGGATGAGGATCTGACGTGGATGGACTGATCGAGCTCCTCTTCAAGTATCGCCCCGTGGTGTTCGAGCGCGGGCATGTCGTCTTCGGTGCATCGGGGGCGGCTCGCATCGTGGCGATCGCGCTCGGAATCGCCGCCGTCATCGCCGTGGCCAGCTACACGCGCGCGTGGGTCCGCGGCACGAGGGCCGACCGCGCGATCCTCGGGACCATGCGCGCGCTGATCCTCGCGCTGCTCCTCCTCGCGCTCCTCGACCCCGCGCTGCTCGTCGCCTCCGCCGTCCCGCAGCGCAACGTGGTCGGTGTGCTCGTCGACGACTCGCGCAGCATGCAGGTGCCGGACGTGGACGGCCGCACGCGCGCAGATGTCGTCCGCTCACTCCTCGGTAGCGAGAACGGCACGCTCACTCGGGCGCTCGCCGAGCGTTTCATCGTCCGCGTCTTCCGTACGACCGGAGAAGGTGGACAGATCACGGACGTGGGCGACCTCTCCTTCGACGGCTCGTCGACACGTCTGGCGCCCGCGCTCGAAGGCACGCGTCAGGAGCTCGAAGGGATCCCGCTCGCCGGCCTCGTCCTCGTGAGCGACGGAGCGGACAACGGATCCGCCGGCACCCTGGATGAGACGCTGCGCTCGCTGCGCGCGCGCGGCGTGAGCGTCTCCACCATCGGTGTGGGACAGGAGCGGTTCGCGAAGGAAATCGAGATAAGCCGCGTGGACGCGCCGCGCACCGTGCTGCAGGGCGCCGCGCTCATCGTCAATGTCGATGTCGCGCAGCGCGGGTTCGGCGGGAGAACGGTGCCCCTCGTCGTCGAGGACAGCGGCCGGATAGTCGGCACGCAGGACGTGACTCTTCCTCCGGACGGGGATGTGACCACCGTGCGCGTGCGCATCCCCGCCGCCACGCCAGGCGCCCGGCTATTCACCCTCCGCATCGCCCCGCAGCCGGGCGAGATGGTGACGGAGAACAACTCGCAGACAGCGCTCGTCGCGGTGCGCGATGCGCGCGCCCGGATTCTCTACGTGGAGGGAGAGCCGCGCTTCGACGTCAAGTTCCTGCACATGGCCGTGGACGACGATCGCAACCTCCAGCTCGTGACGCTCGTGCGCACGGCGAAGGACCGGTTCTTCCGGATGAGCATCGATGACAGCCTCGAGCTCGTGACCGGATTTCCGAAGACGCGCGAAGAGCTCTTTGCCTACCGCGGCATCGTGCTGGGGAGCATCGAGGCGAGCGCCTTCACGCTCGACCAGCTGCGCATGATCGCCGACTTCGTGAGCGAGCGCGGTGGCGGGCTCCTCATGCTCGGCGGCCGCAAGGCGTTCGCCGAGGGCGGCTACGCGGGGACTCCCGTGGCCGACGTCCTCCCGGTTGCACTCCCCTCGGCAGACGAGGGGAAGCCGGTATTTCACGAGGTGAAGGTCGCGCTCACACCAGCGGGCGCCATCCACCCGGCTACGCAGATCGCGGCCAGCGACAGCGCATCCGCGGCACGGTGGAAGTCGATGCCGGTCGTGACGACCGTGAACCGCATCCCCCGCGCGAAGCCGGGTGCGACCACCCTGCTCACGGGCTCGGCGCCGGACGGTGGAGATCGCACTGTCGTCATGGCGTACCAGCGCTACGGACGCGGTAAGGCGATCGCGTTCCCGATCCAGGACTCCTGGCTCTGGCAGATGGATGCGAGCACGCCGGTGGGCGACCCCACTTACCGGACCTTCTGGCAGCAGACTCTGCGCTGGGTGGTGAGCGATGTACCGGAGCGCGCGACGGTCGCCATGGCCACCGACCACGCGGGAGTGAACGAGCCGCTGCCGCTGAACGCCGAGGTGCTGGACAGGGGGTATCACGGCGTGAACGGTGTGAGCGCGACGGCCACCATCATCGCTCCTTCGGGTACGGAGCAGCAGATTCCGCTCGGATGGTCGGGCGCGCGCGATGGCCAGTACCAGGGCGCGCTCACGCCCACCGAGCGTGGCGTCTATCGCGTTCGGGTGACTGCCCTGTCGGCCGCCGATACGATCGTGAGCGACACCGCGTTCGTCTCTGTCATCGATCCCACAGTCGAGTCGTTCGGCGCGGAGCAGCACGCAGCGCTGTTGAAGCGCATCGCCGAGGAGACCGGCGGGCACTACTACACGACGGCCCAGGCGGCGAACGTGGCGAACGATCTCGTGTACTCGAACAGTGGGAACACCGTGGTGCAGCGGCTGGATCTCTGGGATATGCCGATCGTGTTCGTCGTGTTGCTCGCGCTGGCGGGCGGCGAATGGGCGTACAGACGCTCGCGGGGGTTGGCTTGATGCGCTTCGCGCTACTGCCGATGCTGCTCGGCGCGATGATAGTGGCGCAGTCGCGAGCGCCGGCGCAGGATCCGGCCACGGGGCGGGCGCCCGCGGCGGCTACGCACGTCCTGATCGTGGCCGGCGTGGGCGGCGCGCCGGAGTACGAGCAGGCGTTTTATGACGACGCGATGCGCATGGCCGAAGCGGCGCGCACCGCCAGCAGTGTACCCGACAGCGCGATCACGGTGCTCACCGAGCGCCCGGAGCGCGACCCGCGACGCATCGCCGGCCGCTCCACGAAGATCGAAGTCGAGCGCGCGATCGCGCGCATCGCGAAGGCGGCGCGCTCGGGCGACGTGGTGTTCGTGCTCCTCATCGGGCACGGCAGCGCGCGCGACGGTCATTCGCTCCTCAACCTGCCGGGCCCGGACATGTCGGCCGCGGACTTTGCGCGAGCGCTGAAGCCCCTCTCCGCGCAACGCGTGGCGGTCATCAACACCGCCAGTGCGAGCGCGGAGTTCATCCCCGTGCTCTCGGCGAACAACCGCGCCATAATCACCGCCACCGGCTCGGTGATGGAGCGGAACGCGACGCGCTTCGCCCGACACTTCGTCGACGCGTACGCGGGGAACGTTGCCGATGCGGACAAGGATGGCCGCCTCTCCCTGCTCGAGACGTACACCTACGCGCGGCGTGAGGTGGCGCGCGAGTACGAGTCGGCGAACCAGTTGCAGAGCGAGCACGCCATGCTCGACGACGACGGCGACGGAAAGGGGACGGCCGAGCCCGGCGCGCACACGGCCGATGGCGCGCTCGCCTCGCGCCTCTTCCTACGTGAAGGTGCGGCCGCGGCCAACGTTGTCGCGGGCGCTACGTCGAACGATCCGCGTGTGGCCGCGCTGCTGCACCATAAGGACTCGCTGGACGCCAAGATCGACGCGCTCAGGCGGCGCAAGGCGAGTATGGACTCCACGGCATACGAGCACGCGCTGGAGGCGTTGCTCGTCGATCTGGCCACTACCAACCAGACGATCAGGCAGTTGACCGGAGGAACGCCGTGAGTGGCGGCGGAGCGACGATCGGGAAGTTCACGGTGCTGGCCGTGATCGGTCGCCTCGCGATCGCACGCCTCGCGATCGTCCTGGCCGCGACGGGCGCCGCGTGGGCGCCTCTTCACGCGCAGGACCGTGCGACGATCGAGAAGCAGACGTCGCTCGGCAAGGCCCTCATGGAGCGCGGCCGCCTCGACGAAGCCGCGCGGGCCTTCACAGCAGCCGTGCGCGGCTCGGCGCGCGACAGTCTCACGGCGCGTGTCAAACTCGGCGAGATCCACTGGATGCGCGGCGAGCGCGCGGCGGCCATGCGCGAGTTCGACCACTTCATCGACGTGTACAACCAGCGCGGTAGCCGCCTCACCTCGCGCGAGCTGACCGCGGTCGGGATCGCGTGCCGCTACCTCGGCGAAGACAGCCCCGAGCTGTTCAAGGATGCCCTCAAGGCCTTCGACGAGGCTATCGCGCGCGACCCCACCGACCTGGAGCCGCGCATCCTCGAAGCCGAGCTCTTCCTCGACAAGTACAACAACGCGGACGCGCAGAAGACGATCGCGGACGTGCTCGCACGCAATCCGTCGGAGCCGCGCGCGCTGCTCGCGCTGGCGCGGCGCCTGGCGAACGATGGCGAGCCGGGTGCGATGGATGCGCTCCGTCGCGCTCTCGAGGCGGACCCGGATTTCGTGGAGGCCCACGTCTTCATGGCGCGGATCCGGCTGGACGCGGAAGACCTGAAAGCCGCAACCGACGCGGCGAACCGCGCGCTGGCCGTCGATTCGGCGTACGCCCCCGCGCTCGCCATGCTCGCCGCAGCGCGCCTCCTGGGCAACGATAGCTCGGGCTTCGCCGACGCCGAGCGGCGCGCCCTCGCGCGCAATCCACACGACGGCGAGTTCTACGCGACGCTTGGCGAGGTAATGGCGCGCAACCGCTTCTACTCGCGCGCGGCGGCATTCGCCCGGCAGGGTGTGGAGCGAGACCCCAAATCCTGGCGCGCGCGCGGGTTACTCGGCCTCAACCTGCTGCGCACCGGACGGGTTGCCGATGGACGGCAGGAGCTCGAGCGCGCCTTCGCGGGTGATCCGTATAACGTGCAGATCAAGAACACGCTCGATCTCCTCGACACCTTCAAGGACTATACGGAAGTGCGCGCACCGCACTTCGTGTTCATGGTCGAGAAGAATGACGCCGACCTCCTCGCGCTCTACCTGCGCGACCTCGCGGCCGAGTCGTACGACTCCCTCGCGGCGCGCTACGGCTATCGGCCAGCCGATCCCGTGCGCGTGGAGCTTTACCGCAGCCACGCGGACTTCTCGGTGCGCACCCTCGGATTGCCGGGGATCGGTGCGCTCGGAGTGAGTTTCGGCAACGTGCTGGCCATGGATTCGCCCTTCGGTCGCAAGGTGGGCGACTTCAACTGGGGCTCCACCTTCTGGCACGAGCTGGCGCACGCGTTCACGCTGGGCTCGAGCGACCACCGCGTGCCGCGCTGGTTTTCCGAAGGTCTCTCTGTATTCGAGGAGCGCCGCGCGCGACCCGGCTGGGGGGCGCGTGTCACGCCCGACTTCCTCGCGGCGTTCAAGGGTGGTGCGGTCCCACCACCGAGCCGGCTCAACGATGGCTTCACGCGCCCCGCGTACCCGCAACAGGTCATCCACGCCTACTACGAAGCGTCGCTCGTGTGCGAGCTCATCGCGCGCGACCACGGCACGCCGGCGCTCGTGCGGATGCTCCGCGCCTACAGGGATGGCTCTAGCACACCGGAGGTATTCCGGACTGTGCTCGGTACCACCCCCGAGCTGTTCGACTCCGCATTCGACAAATACGTGCGAGAGCGCTTCGGGGATCGGCTCGCGGTCGTCGAGCCGCTCCGGCTCCGCGGCGACCCGTCCGACGCGAGCGCTGCCGCGCGCGCGGGCGATGGCAAGTTCGCGGGCGCCATGCGGGAAGGGGTAGCTGCGCTGCGCGCTGGGCGCGAGGATGAGGCAACGCGTCTCTTTCAGCAGGCGAAAGCCATGTTTCCAGAGTACGCAGCCGGCGAGAGCGCCTACTGGTATCTGAGCCAGCTCGCTCTCAGGCGCGGCGACACGACGGCTGCGATCGGCGAGCTGAAGCCGATCGTGGGCTCGAACGACACTCAGTACGAGGCGCACCTTCTGCTCGCCAGGCTCCTCGAGAGCAGGCACGACGTAGCGGGAGCCGCCCGCGTACTCGAGCGGGCGATGTATATCGCGCCCGGCACGGCCGCCACGCATGAGCAGCTGGCCACGATGTACGCCACGCTTGGCGAGTGGCCCAAGGCGGTGCGCGAGCGGCGGGCGGTGGTCGCTCTGGCGCCGGTGGACCGGGCCGAGGCGTTCTACCAGCTCGCGCTCGCGCTGCACCGCTCGGGCGACGACGACGGTGCGCGACGTGCGGTGCTCCAGGCGCTCGAGGCGGCGCCCGACTTCGAGCGCGCACAGAAGCTGCTGCTCGAGCTGCACCGGAGCGCGCCCGCGGGCGCAGAGAGGGTTCCATGAGAGTGAGAGCGCGCTACCTACTGGTGGGCATGATGCTGATTGCTACCGCGGCTGCTGCCCAGCGATTCCGGATGCGGGGCGATGCGACGGTGGAGTCCAACCCATCGTACGATGGACGCTACGCCTTCGTCCGCCTCCGCTACGGCGGCGAGGATTTCCGCTGCTGGAGCAACGAAGGCCCCGGTTGGCACCACGACTACCCAGTGGCCGATCGCAACCTCATGAAGATCGTCACAGAGCTGACTACCCTCGATGCGCGCGTGGACAGCAGCATCGTCCTCGACGCGAACGATCCCGAGCTCTTCAAATACCCGATCGCCTACCTCTCCGAGCCCGGCTGCTGGCAGCAGTCAGAAGAGGAGGTGCAGGCGCTCCGAGCATATCTGCAGAAGGGCGGCTTCCTGATCGTGGATGACTTCAACGGCCGCGACTGGTACAACTTCGAGGAGCAGATGCGCCGTGTTCTCCCGAACGGGCGGCTCGTCCCGCTCGACGTCTCGAACCCCGTGTTCCAGTCGTTCTTCGGGATCGAGTCGCTGGAGATGATGGGATACCGTGGAGGCGCGCAGTTCTACGGGATCTACGAGAACAACGATCCGGCCCGGCGGCTCATTGTCGTGGCCAACTTCGACAACGACATCGGCGACTACTGGCAGTGGTCGGCGGAAGGCTTCCTCCCCATACCGCTCACCAACGAAGCATACAAGATCGGTGTCAACTACATCATGTACGGGTTCGTGCACTGAAGATTCGACGAGAGCAATGGGGCCAGACCCCGCCGATCCCCGTCGATGGGATCCGCGAGAGCTGACCTGACCGATCTCGCAATCATCGAGTACTTACATCGACGAAGAGGGAATCCCGTGGGAATCGTGACTGGAGAGCACGCCGCGCTCGAAGCGGCCGACGACATCGCGCTCGCAGATCGGCTGCGCAGCGGTACCGCCGAGATCGTGCGCGAGATGCGCAAGCTCATCGTCGGCCAGGACGCCGTCATCGACCAGGCGCTGATCGCGCTCTTCGCCGGCGGCAACTGTCTGATCGTCGGCGTGCCGGGCCTGGCGAAGACGCTCCTCATCCACACCATGGCTCGCGTGCTCGACCTGCGCTTCTCGCGCATCCAGTTCACGCCCGACCTCATGCCGTCGGACATCACGGGCACCGACATCATCCAGGAAGACCCGGCCACCGGACAGCGGAAGATGATGTTCACCGCCGGCCCCATATTCGCCAACGTAGTCCTGGCCGACGAGATCAACCGCACGCCGCCCAAGACGCAGGCCGCGCTCCTCGAGGCGATGCAGGAGCACCGCGTCACGGTGCAGGGGACGACGTACGAGCTCACCGAGCCGTTCGCCGTCTTCGCCACGCAGAACCCGATCGAGCTCGAGGGGACGTACCCGCTCCCCGAAGCGCAGCTCGATCGATTCATGTTCAACATCATCATGGATTACCTGCCCGAGGACGACGAAGTGAAGGTCGCGACGTCGACGACGTCGGTGCAGAGCCACCGCTTCCAGCACGCGGTGAACGGCGACGACATTCGCGCCTTTCAACAGCTCGTCCGCCGCGTGCCGATCGCCGAGCCGGTGGCGCGCTACGCGGTGAGCCTCGCGCGGACCAGCCGGCCCGGTCCCAAGGCGCCCGACTTCATCAAGCAGTGGGTGTCGTACGGCGCCAGCACGCGCGCGCCGCAGCATCTCATCCTCGGCGGCAAGGCGCG
>Ga0070679_100004465_pt1 | contig 12927 bp, 9 predicted proteins | sample KBSC63BmetaG_FD_65652 | JGI IMG/M metagenome (GOLD analysis project Ga0070679, IMG submission 65652) | Corn rhizosphere microbial communities from Kellogg Biological Station, Michigan, USA - KBS C6-3B metaG | ecosystem: Host-associated > Plants > Roots > Rhizosphere | place: USA: Michigan... | reverse complement strand
GCGTTCACTTCCTTCGGGTCGATCTCGAGGGCCTCGGTGAAGTCGGCGATGGCCTTGTCGTACAGGCCCTTCTTCGAATAGTAGACGATGCCGCGGTTGATCAGCGGCGCCACGTCCGTCGGGTTGATGCGGTGGGCTTCGCTGTAGTCTGAGATGGCGTTGTCCGGCTCGTTGACCGAATGGTAGGCGATGCCGCGGTGCAGGTAGGTATATTCGTCGCCCGGCGCGAGGCGGATCGCCTCGGTGAAATCGGCGATCGCGGGCTTGAACTCCTCCCTGTACATGTAGGCCGAGGCGCGGCCGACGAAGTGTCCGCCCGCCGTCGGGTTGAGCTTGATCGCCTGATCGAAGTCGCTGACCGCCTTGTTGAGGAAGACGGCGGCCTGTTTGGGTTCCTTGCTGGCCTTGTCGAGATAGACCAGGCCGCGCTGATAGTAGGTGTCCGCCGCGTCGTTCGTTTTGGCGATCGCGGTGAAATAGGCGGCCCCCGCCCCTGCAGGCGCCGGCGCACCGGTGATCGGGGACATGCCCGCGCCGTTGCCCAGGATGGCGAGCGCCTCGGTGAAGTCGGAGATCGTCTGGTCGAGGTCGCCCTTGCGCTTGTAGACCAGGCCACGATTCTTCCACGCCGAGACTTCGCGGCGGTCGAGCTTGATCGCCGAATTGAAGTCGGCGATCGCGCCTTCGTTGTTGTCCTTCTTGGTGTAGAGGACGATGCCGCGGTTGATGTAAGCGTAGGTTTCCGTCGGCGACAGGCGGATCGCGTCGCTGTAGTCGACGATCGCCTGGTCGGCGTCGCCGATCATCTGGTAGATGGCGCCACGCTGGAACAAGATCGGGCCACTCGGTGCCGACACGCGGATGACATCGGTGAACACACGCAGCGCCTGCTTGTAATCGGCCGTCGCGCCGTTCTGATCGCCATCGCTCGCAAGCGCGGCGGCGCGATTGTAGAAGGCCATCGCCAGGCCGACGCTCTTCAGCGTGCCGGTCTCGATCGCCTGCGAGCACACCTTCACCTTTTCAGCGGGCTTGAGGCCGTACGGCGCGTAGCAGGCGTCGGTCAACGCCTTGGCGCCCGTCGGCTCGGCTCCCGCAACCGGTCCCGCTTTCGTCTGCCCGAGCGCCGCAGAGACATCGAGCAATCCGGCCCACAGGGCCACGCCCAGCGCCAGCCGCGATAGTTTGCTTGGCATTACCCATCCCTCAGGAATGCGATGCAGCCACATCCCATGGCCGCGACGAACATTGAAAGGCACACTGCCCCAAGCAGTGACCCAAGCCCACACGGGCGGGACTACTATCACAAGATTGCATTGTCGTTAAACAATTTCCATCAGGACTGCGACAATCCTCGCGCTCAGGTGCACACGAACTGAGGCTCGACGGACCCGCGACCGTTTGGCACGCTCCCCGGCGAAAAGGGGAGGAAAATGAATGAGTTCATTGAAGCATACCGTGGGCCGCCGCGTCGTCCTCGGAGGATTGGCAGGTGCCGGCATCGGTGCCATCGCCACGCCGGCCATCGTGCGTGCGGAGGGCGTCTATCCCAACCGTCTCGTGCGCTACATCAACCCCTACCCTGCCGGCGGTCCGACCGACACGCTCTCGCGCATCTTCTGCGCCAAGATGACGGAACTGACCGGCCAGCAGTGGGTCGTGGAGAACCGCGGCGGCTCGGGAGGCAACGTCGGCAGCGATGTGCTGGCGAAATCCGACCCTGACGGCTACACCCTGGGGCTTGGCGGCATCGCCTCGCACGCGATCTCGCCCACGCTGTACGCCAAGCTGCCGTTCAACCCGCGCACCGACTTCACTTTCATCTCGACGATGTGGTGGCTGCCAAACCTGCTGGCGGTCAATCTCAACGTGCCGGCCAATTCGGTCGCCGAGCTGATCGAGCTCTGCCGCAAGAGCCCGGGCAAGTACACATTCGGATCGGCGGGCTCGGGCACGACGCTCCATCTGTCGGGTGAGCTGTTCAAGATGCTGGCCAAGGTCGACATCGTGCACGTGCCCTACCGCGGATCGGCACCGGCGACGCAGGACCTGCTCGCCGGGCAGATCAGCATGATGTTCGACAACATCCCCGGCACGCTGACGCAGTCGCGCTCGGGCAAGGTCCGTCCGCTCGGCGTCACCTCGGCCAAGCGCACGGAAGTGGCGCCGGAGATTCCCGCGATCGCCGAGACGCTGCCCGGCATGGACATCGTGTCGTGGACCACGCTTACGGGGCCGGCAAAGATGCCGCCGGACGTTGTGAAGCGCCTCTCCGAACTGTCCAAGCAGGCGCTCGAGAGCGCGGACCTCAAGGCGAAGTTCGACAACCTGGCGACGACGGCGTGGTGGAGCTCGCCGGCAGATACGCTGGCCTACCGCGACAAGGAAGAGGCGCGACTGGCACCAATCATCAAAGCTTCGGGCGCGCGCGTCGACTAGGGCATGTATAGACTGGGGGAATGACAACGTCCCTCACCACCGCCCAAGCCGTGGTGTCGATGCTCGAGCTCAACGGCATCGACACCCTGTTCTGCCTGCCGGGCGTCCAGAACGATCCGTTCTTCGACGCGCTGTACGATCGCACCAACGCGATCCGGCCGATCCATGCCCGTCATGAACAGGCCTGTGCCTACATGGCGTTGGGCTATGCCATGGCCAGCGGCAAGCCTTCGGCCTACGTCGTCGTGCCAGGGCCCGGTTTCCTCAACACGACGGCGGCGCTGTCGACCGCCTACGCCGTGAACGCGCCGGTGCTGGCGCTGACTGGCCAGATCCAGCAATCGATGATCGGCCGCAACGTCGGCCTGCTGCACGAACTGCCCGATCAGCTTTCGATCATGCGAGGCCTCACCAAATGGGCCGATCGCATCACCGCGCCGACCGAAGTGCCGGGCCTGGTCAACGAGGCGTTCCGCCGGCTGCTGTCGGGCCGCCGCCGTCCGGTGGCGCTCGAATGCGCAATGGATACCTGGGCACGCAAGGCGCCGGTGGCTCTGCCCGCGGCAGGAGCCGGCGCCGATCCCTGCCCGATCGACGAGGACGGTGTGGAGCGCGCGGCCAAGCTGCTGGGATCGGCGCTGCGTCCGCTGATCGTCGTCGGCGGCGGCGCGCAGGACGCCGGCGAGTACGTCCAGGCGATCGCCGAGATGCTCGACGCGCCGGTGATGACGGGGCGCATGGGCCAGGGCGTGATTGACGGACGCCACAGACTCTCGGTGACCTCGCCAGCCGGCTACCGCTTCTGGGGCGAGGCCGACGTGGTGCTGGCGGTCGGCACGCGCCTGCAGCCGCAGCAGCAGAACTGGGGCATGGACGACAATCTCAAGATCGTCCGCATCGACGTCGACAGCCAGGAACTCGATCGCCAGAAGAAGCCGGAGATCGGCATCGTGGGCGATGCGCGCGCCACCTTGAGGGCACTCGCAGGCAGCCTCGGCAAGCACAACGCCAGGCGCAACGGCCGCGCCGAGGCGGTCGCCGAGATCAAGGCCTCGTCGATGAAGAAAATTCGCGACACCATCGGGCCACAGATCGCCTATCTCGAGGCGATCCGTGCGGCGCTGCCGGAGGACGGCATCCTGGTCGACGAGCTGACGCAGGTGGGGTACGCCGCGCGCCTGGCCTGGCCGACCTACAAGCCGCGCACGTTCCTGTCGCCCGGCTACCAGGGCACCCTGGGCTGGGGCTACGCCACCTCGCTCGGCGTGAAGGTCGCGCGGCCCGGCGCGCCGGTGGTCTCGATCAGCGGCGACGGCGGCTTCCTGTTCACGGCCATGGAAATGGCGACGGCGGCGCAGAACGGCATCGGCGTCGTCGCCGTCGTGTTCAGCGACGGCGCCTACGGCAACGTCAAGCGCATCCAGCAGCAGGCCTTCAACAACCGCACCATCGCCACGACCCTGCACAATCCGGACTTCGTGAAGCTCGCCGAGAGCTTCGGTGTCGCGTCCGAGCGCGTGAAGTCGCCGGCCGAGTTGGGCGCGGCGATCACGCGCGGCCTCGCGCGTGGCGGGCCGACCTTGATCGATTGTCCGGTGGGCGAGTTCCCCGATCCGTGGAAGCTGGTGGCGTTGCCGCGGGTGCGGCCGCGCAAGGCCTGACGCTTACGCTGCCTTTCCGTGGCTACGGATCTCGGCCAGGAGATTCTCGGCGAACTGCCGATTGGAAAGGCGCTTGGAGGTGAAGCGCGGGTCGCCGAACGGCGCGCTGAAGATGACGTGCGGCGCCAGGCGCGGCGGCAGCGGCGGCGGGACCTGGTCGATCTCCGGCATCTCGACTTCGGCCATGGCGAAGTAGGTGCTGCCGTCGGTGCCCTTGAAGAAGTCGACGTCCCAGCCGAACCGCCCGTCGGGCCACGAGTATCTTACTTTCTGCAGCGTCTCGGTGCGCAGCTTCCACAGACGGCGGAAGTCGTCCTCGCTGATGTAGGTTTCGATCTCCACGATGGTGCCGTCGACGGGGCGCTTGAAGCCGAAAATGTGGTGGCGGCGGCCGGCCAATTCGACGACGCGCAACCGCACTCCCGGACTCTCGAGATATGCTTGAACGATCAATCCTCTTGTCACCCCAGGCGCTTGTGCCAGCAGCAGTTCTAGTTTGCCGTCGTTCTCCAGCACAAACTTTCGTTCGTTCTCAATCGGCATACGCGATTTGACCGTCCCCACAATGACGGAAACAATGCAACCCACTCAGGAAACAAAGCAGATATGGCCGCCCACACCCTAGACGACCTACCCACACCCGCCCTCATTCTTGACCGGGCGGTCCTTCGCCGCAACCTAAAGCGTATGAGCGACCGCCTGCGACACGCTGGCGTGGTATTGCGCCCTCACCTCAAGACGGCCAAATCGGTGCAGATCGGGCGCATGGCAGTCGAGGGACATGACGGCAGGATTACAGTCTCGACCCTGGCGGAAGCGCGCTACTTCGCGGCCGGCGGGTTCAAGGATATCCTCTATGGCGTCGGTATCGTTCCCGCCAAGCTGCCAGCCATCACCGAGATCCGCCGGCAAGGCGTGAACCTGCGGGTGGTCACCGACAACCTCTTGGTGGCGCGCGCCATCGCCGACGCGGCGCGCGACGGAGACACTTTTTCGGTGTTCATCGAAATCGACTCGGGCGGCGCACGCGCCGGCCTGCCGTTCCCGGAACTGCCGGGCCTGGTCGAGATTGCACGGGTTCTGCACGCTGCGCCCAACGTCGACCTTGCCGGTGTGATGACCCATGCCGGCCACTCCTATCACCAGAACACGCCGGACGGGATCGCCGCCGTTGCCGAGCAAGAGCGCCGCGCGATCGTGGGTGCCGCCGAGAAGCTGCGCGCCGCCGGCATCCCCTGCCCGATCGTGTCGGGCGGCTCGACGCCGACCGCGACCTGGTCGAAGGACTTCACCGGGATCACCGAGATGCGCCCGGGCGTCTACGTGTTCAATGACCTCGACCAGGCGCTGATCGGCTCGTGCAAACCGGACGACCTTGCCTTGTCCGTCCTCGCCTCGGTGATCGGCCACTATCCGCACCGCAACCAGATGCTGGTCGACGCCGGCGCGCTGGCGCTGTCGAAGGACGTGAGTGCCCAGGAGTTCCAGCCCAACGTCGGCTACGGCACCATCGCCGATGCGCCGTCGAAGGACATGGCCGTGATCGAATGCTCGCAGGAGCACGGCTTCGTCTCCTCGGCCGATCCTATGCCGTACGGCAACATGCCGATCGGCACGCGTGTACGCATCCTGCCCAACCACGCCTGCATCACGGCGGCGGCCTACGACAAGTACTACGTGATCGACAGCGATCTCGACGGCGGCAAGTCGATCGTCGACGTCTACGATCGCATCAACGGCTGGTGAGCCTCACAGCGAGTTGACGATGTGGCCGCCGTCGACGGTAATCGTGCTGCCGGTCATGAAGTCGCCCGCCTCCGATGCCAACAAGAGCAGCGCGCCGTCGAGATGCTCGGGCTGGCCGATGCGGCGCTGCGGGATGCGATCGATCAGCTTCTGACCACCCGGCGTCTTCCAGAAGGCACTGTTCATCTCGGTCTCGATGTAGCCCGGACAGATCGCGTTCACCCTGATGCGGTAGCGCGCCCACTCCATGGCCAGCGCCTGCGTGAGATGGATGAGGCCGGCCTTCGAGGCATTGTACGGCGCCACCTGCCCGATCGTGCGCAGGCCCAGGATCGAGGCGATGTTGACGATGCTGCCCGGCCGCTTGTCCGCTGCCCAGCGCCGGGCCGCCCCTTGCGCCACCAACCACGCACCACGCAAGTTGGTGTCGACCACCGCATCCCAGTCCTCTTCCAGAATCTCTAGCGCGGGCTTCACGATCGAGATGCCGGCGTTGTTCACCACGATGTCGAGCGGTCCCGCGGCGTCGAGCGCGGCGGCGATCGAATCACCCGACTGCACGTCGAGATCGACGGCCCTGGCCGTGATGCGCTTCTTTGCAAGTTCCGCCTGCAGAGACTGGAGGCGATCGGCGCGGCGGGCGGCAAGCACGACCGAGGCGCCTGCCTCGCCCAGGCAGTGGGCGAAATGGGCGCCGAGACCCGACGATGCGCCGGTAACCAGCGCCACCTTGCCGCCGAGGTCGAATCGTTTGGACATGACTGCCGCTCCACTATCTGATGTCCGCCTTATAGGCGAGCCATCCTTCCGGAGGAACCATGGACCTGGGTCTCAAGAACAAGCGCGTACTGATCACGGGTGGCACCAAGAGCATCGGCCGCGCCATCGTCGACGCCTTCCTCGCCGAGGGCGCGGTGGTCGGCTTCTGCGCGCGTGACGAGAAGCTCGTGAAGGAACGCGAGAAGGAATGGCAGGGCAAGCAGGGTCGTGCGTCGGGCGTCGCACTCGACGTGACCGACGATCCCGCCCTCAAGAAGTGGATCGACAGTTTTGCCGCCGAGGGCGGCATCGATCACTTCATCGCCAACGTGAGTGCGCTCGGCACCGACGATTCGCCGGCGGGCTGGGCAAAGAGTATCGCCATCGACATCGTCTCGACCGTCGAATCGGTGCGCCATGCGATGCCGCATCTGATCAAGACCGGCGCCGGTGCGACGTGCACGGTGATCGGCACGGTGTCGCTGAACGAGGCCGGTCCCGGTCCTGTCCAGCCCTACCGCTCGGTGAAGGCCGCGCTCGTGCCGTTCGTGAAGTCGCTGTCGATCGAGATGGCGCCCAAGGGTGTGCGGGTGAACATGGTCTCGCCGGGCTCCATCCTCGAGGACGGCAATACCTGGGGCCGCCAGCGCGATGCCGGCAGCGAGCGCTACAGGAAGACCCTGGCGCGCAATCCGATGGGCCGCATGGGCACGCCGCAGGAGGTCGCGGCCTGTGTCGCCTTCCTCGCCGGCACGCCGGCGTCGTTCGTTAGCGGTGCCAACTTCATCGTCGACGGCGCGCTCACCACGCGGGTGCAATACTAGCCCATGCGCCGCACGCCCTGGGAGCTGGTTGGCCTCCTGGTCGCGGCCGGCATCGTGGCGGCCTTCCATGTCGGCAAGATGCCGCCGGCCCTGCCCTCGATCCGCGCCGAACTGGGGGCCACGCTCGGCCAAGCTGGTTGGCTGCTGTCGACGGTCAACCTGATTTCTGCGGCCGGCGGCATGGCGATCGCGCTCACCGCCGACCGGCTCGGACATCGCCGGCTCGTCATTCTGGGCACCGCCCTCAGCTTCGCGGCCAGCCTGCTGGCGGCGTTCGCGACCGGCGTCGAGATCCTGCTGGTCAGTCGCTTCTTCGAGGGACTGGGTTTCATCGCCGTGGTCGTGGCGATTCCGAGCCTGTTGTTGCGGATCGCGCGGGCCGACGACCAACGGCTCGCGATGGCGCTGTGGACGACCTACATGCCGGCCGGCGCCGGCGCCATGATGTTGATTTCCGCGCTGGTACTGCCCGGCACCTCCTGGCGCATCGCCTGGGTCGTGGCGGCGGGTGCGTCCGGGCTGATGCTGGTCATCCTGTTGCTACGCGCACTGCCGCGGGCCGAGCTCGATGCCCAGACGGTCGCTCGCCGCCCGGTGCTGCACGAGATGGGCGAAGTCGCCAGCAGCGGCGGCCCGCTGGCGATCGCGCTGTGCTTCGGCGCCTACTCGTGCTGCTGGTTTGCCGTCGTGGGCTTCCTACCCACCTTGCAGATCGAGCGCCTGCACCTCACGACGTCGACCGCCGCGATCGTGACGGCCCTGGTCACGATCGTGAACGTCGGCGGCAACCTCGCCTCGGGTTGGCTGCTGCGCCATGGCGTGGCGCGGGTGACCCTGATCGTCGGCGCATCGGTGTCGATGGCCTTCTGTGCCGCCGGGATCTTCACCGAGGGACTGCCCGATCTCTCGCGCCTGCTCCTGGCCGGACTCTATTCGGCCGTGATCGGTGTCGTCCCGGGGGCGCTGTTCACGGCCATTCCCGTCCATGCCCCGCGCCCGCCGCTGGTGGGTGCGGCGACCGGACTGCTCATGCAGGGCTCCAACATTGGCGCGCTGCTGGGGCCGCCGCTCACGGCCACCCTCGTGTCGTCGTCGGGCTGGCCCGCCGCCGCGTGGCTGACCAGCGTGTCGCTGGTCGTCGTCGCGGCGGCCGGCATCTTCCTGCACTGGCGCGAAAGGCGTAAACTCACGGCATGATCTACGTCGACATCGTTTCCGACACGATTTGCCCCTGGTGTTACATCGGCAAGCGGCGCTTCGAGCGCGCGCTCGGTCTCAGCGGCCGCAACGATGTGGCCTTGTCCTGGCGGCCGTTCCAGCTCAATCCGGATATGCCCGCGGAAGGCATGACGCGTGACGACTATGTGCGCGCCAAGTTCGGCGGCGGCGACCGCCCCCGCCAGATCTACCAGGCGATCGCCGAGAGCGGCCGTGAAGCCGGTATCGAATTCCAGTTCTCCAGGATCAAGCGCACTCCCAACACCATCGTCTCGCACCGGCTGGTGCATTGGGCCGCCAAGCAGGAACGCCAGGAAGAAGTCGTGGCGACGCTGTTCAAGGCCTACTTCGAGGAAGGCCTCGACATCGGCGACATCAGCGTTCTCGTCGATTGCGCCGTGCGTGCCGGCATCGACGGCATCCGCGCCCAGAAATTCCTGATGAGCGACGAGGGCCGCCAGGAAGTCGTCGCCTCGGACGTCTACGCCCGCCGGCTCGGCATCAATGGCGTGCCCTGCTTCATCGTCAACCGGAAGTACGCGGTTTCGGGTGCCCAGCCGCCGTCGGCCTTTGTCGAGGTCTTCAATCTCGCCGAGCGCGACGCCGCGACCAGCGCCGCGCAATCCACCGTCTGAGGCACTTAATGTGATGATCAACATATGATATGTTAATCATCATAATATGCCTCAAAGCGCCGCCCGCACCGCCCGCACTCGGGCTGAAATCCTCGGCCACGCCGCCCGCCTGTTCCGGCTGCGCGGCTATGCCGGCACCAACATCGACGACATCATGCTGGCGGCCGGTCTGACGCGCGGCGCCTTCTACGCCCACTTCGACGCCAAGGAAGACCTGTTCGCCGAGACGATCCGCGCCGGCGACGGGCTGCTGGCCCGCCTGCGGGCCCCCGGCGCGGACCTTCTGCCCGTGCTGGCTGCCTATCTTGCCAAGGAAGACGCGGCCGCCACGGTGCAGGCCTGCACCTTGGCCGCCCTGCCGGGTGATGTGGCGCGCGCGCCCCTTGCCGCCCAGCTTGCTTACGCCAACGCCCTGCACGCGCTGATCGCAGAGATCGCGCGCGGCCGCCGGCGCAAGCTCGATCCCGATGCCACGGCGGCGGCCATCCTTGCCTTGGGAGCGATCAGTATCGCGCGGGCCTGTGGCGACCGGCGCTTGCGCGACTGGCTGCTGCGCTGCGCCAGCGGCGCGGCCAAACGCCTGCTCAAGCCCCCTGCGAAGCCGAAGGCTGTGCGGCGGAAGGCGAGGTCGAAGGCGGCGCCGCGAGCTTCGCCATCGCCGAAACGATCCCGGTCACCCCGGAAAGCCGCTGCCGCTCGTCGGCCCAGACGCGCTGCACGATCACGCGGTGGTCGGGCCTGAGCTTCACCAGCGGCGCGTTCTTCTGGATCCAGCCGATCAGCCGCTCGGGCCGGGCGAACTTGTTGTCGTGGAAGCTGAAGACCACCGCCTTCTCGCCGGCGTCGATCTTCTCGACGCTGGCCTGGCGGCACAGCAGCTTCAGGGCCACCGTCTTCAGGAGGAACTCGGCTTCGGGCGGCGTGCGGCCGAAGCGGTCGACCAGCTCGGCGGCGAAGGCGTCGATGTCGGCCTGACTGGAGAGCGCACCGAGGCGGCGGTACAGGCCCATGCGCACCGACAGGTCGGCGACGTACTCCTCCGGGATCAGCACGGGAATGCCGAGATTGATCGTCGGCGACCAGTCCGCCTGCGCCGCCTCATGGGCCCGGCCGCGCGCCGAGGCCACGGCCTCCTCGAGGAGCTGCTGGTAGAGTTCGATGCCGACTTCGCGGATATGCCCCGACTGCTCCTCGCCCAGCAGGTTGCCGGCGCCGCGGATGTCGAGATCGTGGCTGGCGAGCTGGAAGCCGGCGCCCAGCGTGTCGAGCGTCTGCATGACCTCGAGCCGCTTGGCTGCGGCCTCGCTCAGCGCCTTGCCCGGCGGCACGGTGAGATAGGCGTAGGCGCGGGTCTTGCCGCGGCCGATGCGGCCGCGCAGCTGGTAGAGCTGGGCCAGGCCGAACATATCGGCGCGATGGATGATCATCGTGTTGGCGTTGCGGATGTCGAGGCCGCTCTCGACGATGTTGGTCGACAGCAGCACGTCGAACTTGCCATCGACGAAGTCCTGCATGGTGTTCTCGATCGCCGTCGGCGACAGCCGGCCGTGCGCCATGGCCAGGCGAATCTCCGGCACCAGCTCGCGCAGCTGCTCGGCCACGGCGGCGAGGTCCTCGACCCGCGGGCAGACGTAGAAGCTCTGGCCGCCGCGATACTGCTCGCGCAACAGCGCCTCGCGCACCGTCACGGCGTCGAATGGCGTCACGAAGGTGCGCACCGCCAAGCGATCGACCGGCGGCGTGGCGATCAGGCTCATGTCGCGCACGCCGGTCAGGGCGAGCTGAAGCGTGCGCGGGATCGGGGTCGCCGTCAGCGTGAGCACATGGACGTCGGCGCGCAGCTCCTTCAGCCGCTCCTTGTGGCTGACGCCGAAGTGCTGCTCCTCGTCGACGATCAGCAGTCCGAGGTCCTTGAACTCGATGCTCTTGGCCAGCAGCGCATGGGTGCCGATCACGATCTCGGCCTCGCCTTCCTTGAGCGCGGCCTTCGTTTCCTTCGCTTCCTTGGCGTTCACGAGGCGCGAGAGCCGGCCGATGCGTACCGGAAATCCCTGGAAGCGCTCGACGAACGTCCGGTGGTGCTGGCGCGCCAGCAGGGTCGTGGGGCCGATCACCGCCACCTGCTTGCCCGACATCGCCGCCACGAACGCCGCGCGCAGCGCCACTTCGGTCTTGCCGAAGCCCACGTCGCCGCACACCAGCCGGTCCATCGGCTTGCCCGAAGCCAGATCCTCGACCACGTCCGAGATGGCCTGGAGTTGGTCGTCGGTCTCGGCATAGGGGAAGCGAGCGCAGAACTCGTCGTAGGCGCCTTCCGGGGGATTCATCGTCTCGCCGCGGCGGATGGCGCGCTCGGCGGCGATGTTGATCAGCCGGTCGGCCATGTCGGCGATGCGCTGCTTGAGCTTGGCCTTGCGCGACTGCCAGGCGACGCCGCCCAGGCGGTCGAGCGCCGCGCCCTCCTCCGCCGCGCCATAGCGGCTCAACACGTCGATGTTCTCGACCGGCACGAACAGTTTGTCGCCGCCCTCGTAGGTCAACCGCAGGCAGTCGTGGCGCGCGAACTGGATCTCCAGGGTCACCAGCCCCTCGTAGCGGCCGACGCCGTGCTCGCGATGCACCACCAGGTCGCCCTCGGCCAGCGCCGAGGCCTCGGCAATGAAGCGCTCCGACGGGCGGCGCTTCTTCTGCGGCCGCGACAGGCGGTCGCCGAGGATGTCCTCCTCGCCGATGACCTCGAGGCCATCGAGCACGAAGCCATGGTCGATCGGCCAGACCGCGACACCGACCGTGCCTGACGGCAGATCGCGCGCCAGCGCGTTGTCGGCGACCGGCACCGGCGTCGTGGCGCCGTGTTCCTGCAGCAGATGCTGCAGGCGCGACGCCGAGCCTTCGGTGAAGCCCGCGACCACGACCCTGCGGCCGGCCGCGTTCGCGGCCTTCACATGCTCGGCCACCTTGTCGAACAGGTTCACGCCCTGCGTCGTGCGCGCCTGGGCGAAACCTTCGTGGCGGTGGCCGCCGAGGTCGATCGTGTCCGGCGTGCCTGGCACGGCGTCGAAGGTCGTGAACTGGCCGATGCTGCGTCCGTCGAGCAGACGATCCCATTGCGAAGGCTTCAGGTACATCTGCTCAGGCGGCACAGGCTTGTAGTCCGCGCCGCCGCTCATGCCGCCCTTGGCGCCGGTCTTGAGGCGGGCGTCGTAGTAGTCGGCGATCAGCTCGTAGCGCGCGTCGAACGCTTCCTGGAGCTGATGGTCCGCCGTGACGATCGCGTCGGGGCAATAGTCGAGCAGGGTCTCGAGCCGGTCGTGAAACAATGGCAGCCAATGCTCCATGCCGACGTGGCGCTGGCCGGCCGACACGGCTTCGTAGAGAAGGTCATCGCCGGCGACATTGCCGAACAGCGCGCGATAGCCGCCACGGAAGCGCTCGATGCTCTCGGGCGTCAGCAACACCTCGCTCACCGGCAGCAGCACGACTTCGTCGCGCTCGCCGGTCGAGAGCTGGGTCATTGGATCGAACGAACGGATCGATTCCAGCGTGTCGCCGAACCAGTCGAGCCGCAGTGGCTCGGTCGTGCCCGGAGGATAGAGATCGACCAGACCGCCGCGGATGGCGAACTCGCCCGGCTCCATGACCGTG
>Ga0070679_100004463_pt1 | contig 12927 bp, 10 predicted proteins | sample KBSC63BmetaG_FD_65652 | JGI IMG/M metagenome (GOLD analysis project Ga0070679, IMG submission 65652) | Corn rhizosphere microbial communities from Kellogg Biological Station, Michigan, USA - KBS C6-3B metaG | ecosystem: Host-associated > Plants > Roots > Rhizosphere | place: USA: Michigan... | reverse complement strand
AGCGATGACCGCCTCGAAGTTGCGGCTCTGGATGAGGAAGAGGAGCTCTTCCTTGCTCTGGACGTAGTAGTAGACGCCTGCGAGCGAGACCCCGGACGCGCGTGCCAGGTCGCGCATACTGGTCCTGTCGTAGCCGCGCGATGCGAACTCGCGGGCGGCCGACGAGAGAAGTGCTTCGAGCTTCTGATCCCGGGTCTGGTTGGCCATCAGGCACCTCGTTGGGGCTTCGAACGCTCGTTCAACTCCAACGTACCCTTTGGGCCGAAGTGCGTCAAGCAACTATTCTTAACGTTGGTGGCCCCTCTACGTCCTACCATGCGAATGGATGCCTGAACCGATAGCGGCGACCAACGAGCCCGACGACGCGGTGCTTCTGGAGCGCTGCCGGTGCGGTGATGAGCGCGCTGCCACCGTGCTCGTCCGGCGCTACACGCCTTCGCTAGCACGCTTCGTCGCCAGCCTGGGCGAGCGGCAGGAGGTGGAGGAAGTCGTGCAGGATACGTTCGTTCGCGCATTCGCGTCGCTCGACGGGTTTCGCGGCGAGAGCTCACTGAGGAGCTGGCTCTTCACCATCGCGCGCAACCTGGTACGCGACCGGGTTCGCAGCAGGGCTCGCAAGTATCAGGTCGTGCCGATCGAGGAGAGCCACGCGGTGACCGAGCACGACGCGCTCGATGCGGCCATGTCCGACGAAACGGAGCGGCGGCTCGGCGAGGCGCTCGAGTTGCTCTCGCCGATGCAGCGCGAGGTATTCACGCTGAGGGTGAGCGAGGGGCTGTCGTACAGGGAGATCGCGACCGTGGTGGGAAGCACCGAAGGCGCGGCTCGCGTTCACTATCACAACGCCATGCGCTCGATACGGGAGTTCATCGATGGTTGACTGTACACGCGACGACATTCGTGATCTGCTCCCCGATCTGGTCCACGACCAGCTCGGGCCGGCGGAGCGCGCTCGCGTGGAGCAGCACCTGGCGGAGTGTGCAGACTGCGCCGCCGAGCTGAAGCTCCTCAGATCGCTGCGCGCTGGCGCCTTCGCCACACCCGACGTGAACATCGATCGCGTAGCGGCGGCCGTTCGCGCGTCGATCGCGGAAAGCGCCGCAGCCGGCGCTCACGACGGCGACGCCCTCTCGGGCGACCTGGCGTCCGGTGGCGCCGTGCCTGGCGGCATGGCGTCCGATGATGTGGTGTCCATTGACGAGGCACGCCGCCGGCTGGGGAACGTTGCCGCCACCGGAGCTGTGCGCGAAGCGCCGCGCACACGTCGCGCATCCGGGCGCACGAAGCGGCGGCCGGCGGGTATCGTCGTCCCGCTGAGCTGGCGGATCGCCGCCGGGATAGCGCTCGTGGCAGCCGGCGCTGGTGGTTACGCGCTCACCAGAGGAGGCGCGGTGTTGCGCGAGCGCCCCGTGGAGCAGGCTACCGTGGCTGCGTCCGAGCCGGCGGCTTCCGATGCGGCGCCCGCCACGGGCGCGAACCGCGGTGCTGCGAAGGCGGCCGCCCCCACGGCAGCAGCGCCAATGATGGCTGGCGACATGGCAGGGGCGGCCGGAGCGGGGAGCGACACGAGTCTACCGGCGCCCTCGGCCGGACCTCTCATCCTGGGCGACGCCCTGAACGAACTCTCGGAGAGCGACATGCAGGCATTGCTACAGTCCGTGGATGATCTCGAGGCGATGCCCGACCTCGAGCCGCACCAGCTACCGCTCCTCGCGAGCGTGGTCGAGGGAGCGCTCTGATGCGTCGCTTCCTGATCGCCCTCGCCGCCCTTGCGCTGGCCGCGCCGCTCCCCTCGCAGGAGCACAATCCGGCGGCAGCCGCGAAGGCCGCCGACAGCGCGGCCATAGCTTCGCCCGAGCGCCGCCAGCTCGAGCGGCGACTGCATCAGCGCATGCTGGATGTGACGCGCAGTCGACTCGGCCTCACCCAGGAGCAGGTAGACAAGCTCAGCGCGACGAGCCAGCGCTACGAGCAGCAGCGCCGGTCGCTCGCGCAGCGGGAGCGCTCGTTGAGGCTGGAGCTGCGCGCGCAGCTCCGCCGCGGCGACAGCGCCGACCAGAGCCGCGTTGCGCAGCTCCTCGACCAGACGCTGCAGGCGCAGCAAGAGCGTCTCGAGCTGTACCGGAAGGAGCAGAGCGATCTATCGGCGTTCATGACGCCGGTGCAGCGCGCGAAGTACATGGGATTGGAGGAGCAGATGCGCTCGCGCGTTGAAGAATTGCGCAGGAAAGGGAGCGACCGGAACCGCGGGCCGCGTGGTCGCGGCACACCGGGAGCGCAGGCCACGCCGGACAGTTCGCAGCAGCGGCACTAGCGCGACCTGCGCCACCTGCGCCACTCATGCGCTGTATCGCCCGAAGCGCGGCGTTGAGGGCATCGCGCTTCGGCGCTAGATTGCCTTGCCTCGCCCGGGTGGCGGAATTGGTAGACGCAGGGGACTCAAAATCCCCCATCAGGCGACTGATATACGAGTTCGAGTCTCGTCCCGGGTATCCAGGTCAAGCAGTACCGAGTTTAGGGAGCCATCGCATACCGCGCGATCGGCTCCCTTTCTCACGAAATCACTATAGGGTATGCGTACGCCTTCACGGATCCGCTCCGAGCGAGGTGTAGTAGTCGATGACTCGCTGGCGGGCACCGGGACGGGTATAGACGTCCGGTAGGCGCGCCTCGATCGCATCGACGATTACCGGAGCGACCTCCTCGACGCTCTGCGAGTTCGGGAGCTCCCGCGAATCGGGGCCGCCATGACGAGCGTTCCGCCCGAAGTCGGTGCGCACCACGCCGGGCGAGACGAGCGTGAACTGGATGTCCGGGTGGGTCTGCTGGACCTCCTGCCGGAAGTTCGTCGTCAGCGCGTTCAGGAAGTGCTTGGCCCCGTTGTAGGCCGACCGGTTCACCGCGAGCGGGATGCGCCCCAACATGGACGTGATGTTGACCACGTGCCCCGTCCCGCGCGCCTTGAAGTGCGGGAGGACCTCCTGCATCCCGTAGAGCGCGGACTTCACGTTCACGCGCATGATCTCGTCGATGTCTTCGTCCGTGAGCTGCGAGGGCGGTCGCGTGATACCGCGTCCGACGTTGTTTACCCAGACGTCTATGTGTCCGAAGTGGGCCAGCGTCTCCTCCACCACGCGACGAACGTCCGCGCGGCTGGTCATGTCGCCCACTACAGCGAGCGCATTGTCGCCACACTCCCTGGCCACGGCCTCGAGCGCTTCGCGCCGGCGCGCGACCAACGCCACGGACGCTCCTCTCTGGGCGAGAAGCCGGGCCACCGCCGCCCCGATCCCGCTGCTCGCGCCAGTAATCACAACGACCTTGTCGAGCATCTCACCTCCGTTATCGCCCGTTATCGTCGCGATTGACAGGCGCTTCGGGCTCACCAGGACGGGTGCATGAAGCGCCGCGCTGCGACGGGGTCAACCAGAAAAATATCGCCGGGACAGGGAGCGCCGAGCTACGGCGCTCGCTGCGCGCCCCGGCGCGCTTGACGCACCCGACCGGCGCATCGTATCTATGGTCCGTGAGTTGACGACGCAACGAACCGGGTCGACGCCGACACCGCCCGAGCCTCGCGAGAGCTCTTCGGAAATCCTGAACTTCGTTCCTCCCACCATGGAGGTCGTATGCGAAGGGCTATCTGTCTGCTCGTCGGTGCGGGATTCGTGTCGCTGGCCCAGGCCAGCACGCTCGCAGCTCAGGATGGCGTGATCCGGGGGCGTATCACCGATAGCACCGGCGCCCCGGTGAGAGATGCCGTTGTAGTAGTCCAGGGGATGTTTCTGCGCGCCGGTAGCGGCGAGACGGGCGACTACCGCATAGAGCGAGTCCCGGCGGGGAGCTACACGGTGCGCGTCCGGCGACTCGGCTACGCAGCGCAGCCCGCGTTCGTCACCGTCCGTGAGGGCGTGGAGACGCGGCAGGACTTCACCCTCGCCCCGGTTGCCGCCGCGCTCGCCCCTGTCGAGGTAATGGTGGGCTCGCGCGCCGTGCACACGGCGGCCGAAGAGCTCGCGGTCCCGGTCGACGTCTTCACTCGCGAGCAGGTTCAGGAGCAGGGGACGCCGGAGCCCGCGCAGATTCTTTCCCAACTCGCCCCTTCGGTGAACTTCCAGCGCCAGAGCGTCTCCGACGCCACGGAGATAGTGAGGCCGTTCACGATGCGGGGCCTCAGCCCCGACCATACCCTCGTGCTGATCGACGGGAAGCGCCGGCACCACACGGCGCTCGTCCACTACTTCGGCGCGGGGATGGGCGCGGGCTCCAGCGGAGTCGACCTCAACGCACTCCCCGCGAGCATGATCGAGCGCATCGAGGTGCTGCGTGACGGCGCAGCGTCGCAGTACGGCTCGGATGCGATCGCCGGGGTGGTCAACATCGTGCCGCGCAGCGGCGTGTTCGCACCCACCTTCTCGGTCGAGGGAGGGCAGTACGTCACCACGGGCGCCCCGAACAAGGGGACGGTCACCGACGGCGAGACGCTCGACATCAACGGCGCCTGGGGGATCCCGCTCGGCCGCGGCTCGCTCGCGCTCTTCGCCGAATACCGCGACCGCGCTCAGACCAATCGCGCCGGCGCCGATCCCGAGGACCAGTTGGCGCCGGGAGATGCCGACGTCGTGGCTGACAACGGCGGCATCATCGAGAAGCGTAATCCCATCCCGATGCCGAACTACCACTGGGGTGACGGGGAGTCCAAGGACATCCTGACCTTCCTCAACGCCCAGCTCCCGCTCGACTCGGCGGGGAACGCAGCGCTCTACGCCTTCGGCGGCTACAGCCATCGCAGGGGGACCGGCTTCGGCTACTATCGCCAGGCCATCAGCGAGCGCAACTGGAGAGAGATCTACCCCAACGGCTTCCTCCCCGAGTTCAATCCCACCGTGCGAGACGCCTCCGCGGCGGGCGGCGTGCGTGGCATCGCCGGTAAGTGGCGATACGACATTGGCAGCACCTTCGGCTACAACTCGTTCATCTATGACCTCGAGAACACGCTCAACACATCGCTCGGTCCGTGTCTCGACACACCGTGCGCTCCTGGCGCGGACGGCGTCCTCGGCACGGCCGATGACCCGGGGATCCCCAATCAGACCAGCTTCGATGCAGGGGAGCTGAAGCTATGGGAAGCGATAGCGCGGGCCGACATCGCTCGGGAGTACGACGTGGGTCTCGCGTCGCCGCTGAACGTGGCACTCGGCGCCGCGTATCGCCGCGAGAACTATCAGATCGTGGCCGGCGAGCCAGCGTCGTACATGCAGGGCTACCACCCCGACCCGTTCGGCGGCATCGCGCCGGCCGGCTCACAAGTCTTCCCCGGGCTCCGGCCGCAGGACGAGGCTGACGAGGGTCGCGACAACATCGCGGCGTACATCGACCTCGAGAGCAGCATCGCGCCGAAGCTGCTCGCCAACGTGGCGGGGCGCTTCGAGCACTACAGCGACTTCGGCTCCAAGGTTACCGGGAAGCTCGCGCTGCGTTATCAACCCACCACGCAGTGGACACTGCGCGGGGCGCTGAGCACCGGCTTCCGCGCGCCGTCGCTCAACCAGACTTTCTACTCACAGATCGCGACCAACTTCGCGGCCGATTCGACAGGTGCGGCGGTGCCATTCGACGTGGGCGTCTTCCCGGTGCGGTCGCCCGAGGCTCGCGCGCTCGGCGCCAGAGATCTGGAGCCCGAGACATCGGTGAACGTGAGCGCGGGCTTCGCGTTCAGCCCGATCCAGGCACTGACCTTCACCGCCGACTACTACTGGATAAAGCTCGACGACAGGATCATGCTGACGACCTCCTTCGGGACGGACAGCGTGAAGGCGATCCTCCGGAGCATCGGCTCGCGCGCCGAGGCAGCGCAGTACATGACCAACGGGATCAACACCCGCACGGAAGGCGTGGACCTGACGGGCACGTACAGATTCGGCCTGGGGAACGGGACGATGAACGTGGACGGAGTCTTCAACTGGACCGAGAACCGCATTGCCAGCTTGGGGCCGCTTCCTCCCGAGCTACAGGGCACGGGAGTCACGGCACTCTTCGATCCGTTCTACGAGGGTGGGCTCAACGCGATGACGCGGGAGCGGCCGAAGTGGCGGACGACGTTTACCGCGCGCTATGCCACGGGCGACTGGCGCTTCCTCGCCAGGAGCACCTCGTACGGCGAGTACACCTCTTCGCTCTACGGCTACACGCAGGAGTCGGCACAGACGTACTCGTCGAAGACTCTGCTCGACGCGGAGATCGGACGCACATTCGGGGTCCTCGGCGTGGCGCTTGGCGCGCGTAACATCTTCGACACCTATCCCGGTTTCATGAAGCCGGACAATGGCTTCTTCATCTTCCCGTATCCATCGGCGTCGCCCTTCGGGTTCAACGGGCGCTTCATCTACACCAGGGTAGACGTCGGTCTCTCTCGGTAGACCGTCCGCCGAGAGGCGGGGGCGGGCCTGGTTGGTGGCGCGGCTACGCCGATTATACATTACCTGACCAAGTCGAGGCGGGGGCGCCACGTCGTTCCCGCCCGTTCCAATTTGGAGCCACACAATGCCCTTTCGGATTACCTCGAGCGGCGCCGAGCCGGCAACGCTCGATACGCCTCTCCTCGTCATCGCTCTCGCCAGGAACGCCTCGATCCCAGCGCCTCTCGGCGCACTCGATAAGTCGCTCGGCGGTGCACTCGGCCGTTCCGTCTCCCGCCGCGACTTCCGCGGCGATCGCGATGAGGTGCTCCACCTCAGCGGCACGGACGAGGGACCGCGGCGAATCCTCCTGCTAGGTCTGGGCGAGGCTACCGATCTCCCAGGGGCGCTGCGCCGGGGCGCGAGCGTCGCGGCGCGGCAGGCGCGGAAGATGGGCGTGCCGTCGCTCGTCTGGTACGCTGCCGACGGCGGCGATGCCGGCATCGAGGCGGCTACTGTGGGGCTCTCGCTCGGCGCCTGGCAGTACACCGACCTCAAGTCGCCGCCGAGCGCCGAAGAGCGGAAGCCGGACCTGGAGAGCGCTACCGTCATTGCCAACGGAGACGGCGCTGCCCGCGCGGTGGCGATGGGCTCCGCGATCGGCGAAGGGATCGGCCTCTCGCGCCGACTCGCGATGATGCCCGGCAATATCTGCACGCCAGACTACCTGGCCGAGACGGCGCGCTCCATCGCCGAGCGCCACGGAATGCAGGTCACCGTGCTTGGCCGCGCCGAGATGCAGGAGCAGAAGATGGGCTCCTTCCTCGCGGTCGCGCAGGGAACGCCGCAAGACCCGAAGCTCATCGCGCTCGAGTATCGTAAGGGCGCCGCCGACGCGAAGCCGCTCGTGCTCGTAGGAAAAGGGCTCTGCTTCGACTCGGGCGGCATCTCCATCAAGCCGGCGCAGGGAATGGAGGCGATGAAGTTCGACATGTGTGGCGCGGCTGGCGTGCTCGGCGCCATGGAAGCGATCGCTCGCCTCGGTCTCGCGATCAACGTAGTCGGTCTCGTCGGCAGCACCACCAACATGCCGTCGGGTACGGCGGTGAATCCCGGCGATGTGGTACAGAGCCACCTCGGGAAATTCATCGAGGTGATCAACACCGACGCGGAAGGACGCCTCGTTCTCGCGGACGTGCTCTCCTACGCGAGGCGCTTCGATCCTGCTGCCGTGGTGGACGCCGCCACGCTCACCGGAGCGTGCGTGGTCGCTCTCGGGCACACCGCGAGCGGCGTCTTCGGAAACGACGAGTCGCTCATCGAGGAGGTGCTGGCCGCTGGGAAGCGGTCTGGCGAGTTGGGCTGGCAGCTCCCACTCTTCGACGACTACCGCGAGCTGATGCGGAGCGACGTGGCCGACATAAAGAACTCCGGCGGCCGTGCGGCCGGCGCAAGCACGGCGGCGATCTTCCTCAAGGAGTTCACGGGGAGCTACCCCTGGGTGCACCTCGACATCGCGGGCACGGCGTACGCGGAGTCGGACCTCGGCTACATCCCCAAGGGACCGACCGGCATTCCGGTGGGGATGTTCGTGGAGATCGCTCGCGGGAGGGCGAGCTGAGTCTCGCGGCTCGTCGCGCGACGTGGCTCGCCGGCTTCGTACTCGTCGCGGGCACCTTCGCGCCCGCGAGCGCCAGCGCGCAGCGTACGGTCCGCGATAGCGCTCAGGCGCGGACCGACACCACCACCGCCCAGCGCCGCGACTCCACCGCCGTGAGTCCGGATACCACGGGCGGGCGCGCCGACACCACGCGAACGGACACCACCCGCGCACCCGCGGACACCGTGCAGCGTGCGGCGGTGCCGCTCCCCTCGGATACCCTGTCCGACAGCACGAAGGTTCCCAAGGACACCATCAAGGCGCCGCTCGCCCACTCGGAGCGTCCCGCGCTGGTGGGGGGCGTGATAGAGTATCACTGGGATCGCGACTCCCTCTTCGCCGCAGGCGCGCTGACGCTCGGCGATCTCCTCGGCCGGATACCGGGCGTCACTCAGATCCGCGCTGGCTGGCTAGGCTCGCCGGAATTCGCATCGTACATGGGAAACGCGTCGCGTGTCCGCATCTTCTACGATGGCGTGGAGCTCGACTCCTTCGACCCGCGCAACGGCGGCGTGCCGGACATGACCGACGTTCCGCTCTGGTCGCTCGAGGACATCACCGTGGAGCGCGGCGCTGACGAGCTGCGCGTCTACGTTCGCAGCTGGAGCATCACCCACACCGCCACCAACACGCGTGTGGACGTGATGACAGGCGACCAGGGCACCAACCTTTACCACGCGTTCTACGGGAAGCGCTTCGGGAACGGTCTCGCCCTCCAGCTCGGGGGGCAGCAGTACGGAACGTCGGAGAACAACACCCTCGGCGGCGGGAGCGATCTCGCGCTTATGGGACGCCTGGGCTGGGCGAAGGGTCCGTGGAGCATCGACGCATTCGCCACCCGCTCGAGCCGCACGCGCGACGAGCAGGATCCGCAGCGCAGCGTCACAGGCGGTGTGCCGCGGCAGGAGCGCACGCGCACCGACGCGTACATCCGCGGCGGCTACGGCGATCCCGATTCCACCGGCGGGTGGGCACAGCTGATGGTAGCCAACGAGAAATTCGACGAGCACACGCCGTTCCGCGAGCAGCCGCTACCCTTTGCCGGGCCCGATGCTGCTGATACCACGCTTAGCGGAACGCAGTACGTCGCCATGGCTGGGCTGAACCGCGGGCGCCTGCGCCTGAGCGCCGCCGAGCGTTATCACGATCTCGACAGCGGCAGCGTCAACTCGATCTCCGGTCGTGCGACTTTCGTCCATCCGCTCGTCGCACTCTCGCTCTACGCCGAGTACCGCGGCGCCGACACTACCTCGGTGGAGGAAGCGTCAGCGCGCTTCACGCCCGTGAGCTTCCTTTCAATCGCCGGTACGATAGGCCGACGTCACGGCGGTATTGATGGCACCGACGCCGTGGACCTGCGTGGTGAGCTCGGGACTCGCATTGGCCGCCTCTGGTTGGCGGGTGGAGTGATGCGTCGCGGCGAGGTGACTCTGCCGGCGCTCATCGCCTTCGACACCAGCTACACGCCCGTACACGAGGATGCGGTTACCGGGATCTTCGGAAGCGCGAGGGGGAAGTTCTACAAGGACCTCGGCGTGGACATATCGGGGGTGCGCTGGAATAACTCCGGCTTCTATCGTCCCCAGACGCAGACGCGTGAGGAGCTCTACCTCGAGACCAACTGGATCAGCCGCTTCCCGAGCGGGGATTTCGGCTTCCTGGGTTCCGTGGCTCACGAGTATCGCCAGACCACCTACTTTCCGAGCGCGTCGATCATCCCCGGGCAGCCGGCGAACGTCGTGTCGGCGTTTTTCAGTCACGTTCTCGCCACGCGAGTCGAGATCCGTATCCAGAACGCGGTGATATTCTGGAGCGCGACCTTCGGCATCAGCCCTCAGGTCTACGAGTACGTACCCGGAATGCTGCAGCCGCGGCAGCGCCAGTTGTACGGCGTAAGGTGGCAGTTCTGGAATTGACAAGCCTGTTGTTGCGCCGTAACTTACGCGGCTCCACATGATTCGAAGCATGACCGGCTTCGGAGCCGCCACGGGCCGCGTGGGCACGCAGCGGGTCACGGTAGAGCTACGCACCGTGAACCACCGCTTCTTCAATCCCCACGTAAAGCTCCCACCCTCGCTCGCGAGGTGGGAGGCCGAGGTGCGCGAGCAACTCAGGCGCGCGATCGCGCGCGGTAACGTGACGCTCACCGCGCGCACCGAGCGTGAAGCGGATGCACCGCTGTCCATAGACGAGGAACGCTTCGCTGGCTACGTGACCCAGCTTCGCGATCTGCAGCGGCGTCACGGTCTCTCCGAGGAGTTGGGCGTGGGTACGGTGCTGCGAATGCCCGAGGTCTTCTCGAATACTTCGCAGGACGAGAGTACCGATTCGCCAGATGAGCTGACCGCGGTGGTGGGCAGCGCGCTCGAGGCGCTCACGCGGATGCGCGAGGCGGAGGGTGAGCGTCTGGCGGCGGTGCTCCAGGAGCGGGTCGCCGCCGCCGAAGGAAGGCTGGAACTGATCGCCGCTCGCGCGCCCGCACGTCTCGTTGAGGAGCGCGACCGGCTGAGCGAGAGCGTACGCGAGCTCTCGGGCGGGGTGGATGTGGATCCGGCACGCCTGGCGCAGGAGATCGCTCTCCTGGCCGACCGCCTGGACGTGAGCGAGGAGATAGACCGCTTCCGCTCTCACATCGCGGCGTTCCGCGCGGCGCTCGCTGCGCCATCGCGCGAGCCAGTCGGGAAGCGACTCGGCTTTCTTCTGCAGGAGATGCTGCGCGAGGCGAACACCACGGGGAGCAAGGCGCGCGACGCGGAGATGATGCACCACGTCGTCGCCGTGAAGGAAGAGCTGGAGCGCATCGCCGAGCAGGTGGAGAACGTCGAGTGAGGCGACGCTTCCCGATCATACTCTCTTCGCCTTCGGGCGGGGGGAAGACCACCATCGTCCACCGGCTTCTGGAGTCGCGCGACGACATCGGCTACTCGGTGTCGTGCACCACGCGCCCGCCGCGTCCGGGCGAGGTGGAGGGGAAGGATTACTATTTCCTTTCCATCCCGAAGTTCCTCGATCTCCAGCAGCGTGGCGAGCTCGCGGAATCGGCGGAGGTGCACGGGCACCTGTACGGTACGTTGTGCAGCGAGGTGCGTCGCGTTCTGGATTCGGGACGCCACGTCATCATGGATATCGACGTCCAGGGCGCGCGGCAGTTCCGCGCCGCGTTTCCGGAGTCGGTGCTCATATACGTGCTGCCACCATCGGGCGAGGTTCTGCTCGAGCGACTGCGCGCCCGCAACACCGAGACGCGCGACTCGCTCAAGAAACGACTCCTCAGCGCGCTGGTGGAGCTCCAGGCTGTACCGATGTACCAGTACGTGGTTCTCAACGACGATCTCGAGCGCGCGGTCGCATACGTCGCGGGAATCGTCGACACCGAGGGGCTTCGGCGCGAGCGTCTCGAGAATCTCGAGCGCGACGTGCGGGCGATAGTCGACCGCCTCGAGCGGGAGCTGGATAGTTGAAGGTCGGCCCGACTGGATGAGTCGGTCCGGGTTGTCGTGATTCAGGGTTATAGTGAGACGTCGGCGGCATGCGGCCGCCGGTTCCAACAGGAGAGGAACACAGATGCGAGTATTCACCCCGGCCGAGGTAGCTCGGCGCGCGACCAACAAATACCTCGGTGTACTGATCGCGGCCAAGTACGCGAGACTGCTCAACGAGTTCCCACGCATGGGATCGGACACGCGCGAGAAGAAGCTCACCACGCGCGCGCTCGAGGAGCTCACCGGCGAGGAGGGGATCCGCTACCACATCGTCCCGCGTCGCGACCGGTAGCTGGTCCAGGCAAATGCGCCCCTACGACGGCCGGCGAATCCTGCTCGGAGTGTCCGGCGGGATAGCGGCGTACAAGTCCGGTTGGCTCTCGCGCCTCCTCTCACTCGCTGGTGCGGAGGTGGATGTGGTGATGACGCGAGCGGCCACGGAGTTCGTCGGTCCCGTCACCTTCGAGGGGCTCACCGGGCGCGCGGTTCATACCGACATCTTCGCGCGCGGGCGGGCGCTCGACCACATCCATCTCGCGCGCGAGGCAGATGCGGTCGTGGTGGCTCCGGCGACCGCCGACTTCATGGCGCGCGCCGCGCACGGGCGCTCCGATGATCTTCTCGCCGCCTGCCTGCTCGCCACCGAGGCACCGGTGCTCATTGTGCCCGCCATGAACGACAGGATGTGGGCACACCCGCAGACGCGCGCCAACGCGGCGCACCTCCGCGAGATCGGCTACCAGCTTCTGGAGCCGGAGGAAGGCATGCTGGCGGCGGGCGAGGGGAGCGGACCCGGTCGGATGCCGGAGCCCGAGACAATCTTCGCGTACGTGGGACGCCTGCTCGAGAAGCGCGACCTGAGTGGGCGCAACGTGGTAGTGACGGCTGGGGCTACGCGCGAGCCGCTCGACCCCGTGCGCTTCATATCCAACCGTAGCAGCGGGAAGATGGGTATGGCACTCGCCGCGGCGGCGTGGCGGAGAGGCGCGAACGTCACGCTCGTGGCCGGGGCTGTCGAGATCCCGCTCCCCGCAGGCGTATCGCTGGTTCGCATCGAAACCACCGACGAGATGGCCGACGCGATCGCGCGCGTACTCCCGAGCGCGGACGCACTGATAATGGCGGCCGCTCCCGCCGATTTCCGACCCGAGCGAATGGCGGAGCAGAAGATCAAGAAGTCATCGTCGCCCGAATCGCTCTCACTCGCTCCTACGCGCGACATCCTGGCTACTACCGCCCCGTGCCGGCGTGCCGGCGCGGTGGTCGTTGGTTTCGCTCTCGAGACCGAGAATCTCCTCGCCAACGCGCGGCAGAAGCTCGAGTCGAAGTCGCTCGACCTCATCGTCGCCAACAGCGCGACGGAAGAGGGCTCCGCCTTCGGCGCGGA
>Ga0070679_100004462_pt1 | contig 12929 bp, 15 predicted proteins | sample KBSC63BmetaG_FD_65652 | JGI IMG/M metagenome (GOLD analysis project Ga0070679, IMG submission 65652) | Corn rhizosphere microbial communities from Kellogg Biological Station, Michigan, USA - KBS C6-3B metaG | ecosystem: Host-associated > Plants > Roots > Rhizosphere | place: USA: Michigan... | reverse complement strand
CAGGAAATATTTCTTCATCATATGACGCGTTACGCAGCTGCAGAAGCGATGAAAGATGGATATCCAGTTATTTATGCAGCCTTTTATGCTTATGATGACGGTGCTCATGCCTTCGGACCTGAAAATAAATTTTGTTTGCAAATGTTAGGCCAACTCGACAGAAGTATGCATTACATTAATGAAAAGAGAGAAAAGAATAAACATCTCTATGAACTGCTTATTCTTTCCGATCATGGACAGATAAGTACGCAACCATTTAAAGATCGACGGCATAAACAATTGGGAGATATATTGGCTGAATGGTTGCCGAATTATGATATCCAAGAAACGCCGGGAAAACATATCGAATCAATCCATGACAGGCAGGATGGAGAGATCATGATTACTTATTCAGGAGGGCTAGGACACTTATACTTCCGGCAGTATCAAGGGCGAGCAGATATGGATGCGATTCATAAAGGCTTTCCTGGACTTATTGATAATATAAAAAATATGCCGGAAATTGGATGTATGTTGATGAAAAAAGGAAAAGAAGATGTGCTTATTATGAAAGAAAAAGTATTTATTCTCTCGCATACTAATAAAGAATTATTGCGTTATCTTTCGACTTTTGATGATGCTGAAATTCTTCTTGAACAGCTGAAGAAATTTAATTCATTTATGAATTGTGGTGATATTGTATTTTTTGGAGCATTTATTAATGGAAAACAAATTAACTTTGAGAATCAACAAGGCGGGCATGGGACATTTGGCAGTGAGCAAATGCATCCATTCATTATGTTGAAAGATGAATGGAATATAAAAGTTGAGAATGTGACCAACGCTACACAATTACATCCACTTATTCAGAAATTGATCTCAAAATTTGCTTAATTTTTTATATTTTACATTTTTCAATTTTAACTCTACACTAGATACGTGGATAGTATTTTTCTTGATATTACGGTTATCATTTGTGTCGCGGCATTTTTATCGTTTATTTTCAGGCTATTGCATCAGCCTGAAATTTTAGCATATATACTGACTGGCATATTGCTTGGACCGCTTGGTTTATTTCAAATTCACAGTGTCTCTGCCTTGATTACATTGGGTGACGTTGGAATTACGCTATTATTATTCATGTTAGGATTGGAGCTGCGTCTGAAAGACTTTGCCTCAATAGGGAAGACAGCTGTGATTATTGGCTTACTCCAAATCTGGTTTACATTTGTCCTAGGATTTTTCTTTAGTCGATTGATTGGCTATCCGATTACACCAAGTTTTTTTATCGCAGTTGCATTGACTATTTCAAGTACAGTTATTATTGTTAAACTTTTTTCAGATAAAAAAGATTTGCATAGTTTACATGGCAAGCTTGCAATTGGCATTTCTTTGACGCAAGATTTAGCAGCTGTATTACTGCTTATTTTTCTTTCGGATACACATTTTTCATTAACACCAATTGTATTAGCAGAACAAGTGTGTTTCCTACTTCTGAAAATCGTTCTTGTTTTCGCAGTTATTACGTTTATTAGTTATCGTATTTTTCCTTTCCTGACGAGTTATATCGCTCGATCTTCAGAGTCACTATTCTTATTTAGTTTAGCATGGGTTTTCTTATTAACTGCAGTAATTGCATCTCCATTTATTGGATTTTCAATTCAAATTGGTGGATTTTTGGCAGGATTAGCATTAGCGAATACGAATGAGACATATCAAATTGTCGGCAGAATGAAACCTTTGCGAGATTTTTTCATTACGATTTTCTTTGTAATGTTAGGATTACAAATGTCCTTCGCGCATGTTTTCTTGATTTTGCCACAGGTACTTTTGCTGACTTTTTTTGCATTAATCATCAAACCAATTATTGTCTTTTTATTGACAAGTGCTTTTGGCTTTCGTAAACGAACATCTTTTCTTGCCAGTGTGAGTTTAGGACAAATTTCTGAATTTAGTTTACTCGTTGTCTTTCTCGTAAGTCGATTACATTATTTATCAACCGATGTAGAAACGACGATTATTCTGGCAGGTCTTATTTCATTTGCAGCGTCGACGTATGCAGTCCAAAGTAGTGGGTATTTGTATAAATTATTTGGGGAATATCTTAACTTTTTTGAAACGAAACACGTGCATCATTTACAAAATGACGATGATAATGAAGATTTAGAAAATTTGAGAAATCATTTAGTAATTATTGGCGGTCATCAGATGGGAATGAGTGTCATCAAATCATTGGAGAAAGATGAAAATGTTTTAGTGGTTGATTTTGATCCTGATATCGTTCATGAATTACGAAAAAAGGGAATTAGAAGTTTTTTTGGTGATATCAGTGATCCGGAAATTCAAGAAAGAGCCCGCCTTGATAAAGCCAGAATGGTAGTGTCGACGGTTCCTGATATTGAAGATAATTTACTATTGATTGAGCGGTTGAATAAAGAGAATAAAAAGGCGAAAATCGTCGTAATGGCATATGAGCTGGAAGATGCAAAACGGCTATACAAAGCAGGAGCGGATTATGTGGTTCTTCCACATTTAGCAGGCGGCCGGCTCTTGGCGAAGATTTTAAAAGATGAGGATTTATCAGAAATAGAAAAGTATAGGAAGAAGGATATGGAATTCGCATTTGATTGAAAATCTACTTCTTTATAATTTTAAGTACTATTACTTTGATTGTTAAGCCCAATAATCCACACGCTATACCAAATAGTGTTATTATTGGTACTACTATAAGAAAACCTCTTAAAAAATCAATAGAAAAGACAGAAATAGCTGGAAGTGTTACGTCAAATCCAAACGTGCTTAGTGGAACGAGATATAAAGAGCTAATAATTGCTAGAATAAGGACTATTATACAAAGTTGTTTAATCCTCTTTTTATTTATAAATAATCCACATACAAAAGATATAAAAATGACTAAGAGCCAAGGCCAGAATAAAAGAATCATAATAACTTATATTTAGATTTAGAGTAGTGAATTGGGGATAATTATGCAATAGTAAAAATCATTGTTCTTCACCGATTATTTCGGTTCCGTCGAGACTTGAATAATCTGCTTCGGGAATATTGCCTTCCATAATTACTGGTAGGTTGCTCCAGGATTGTTTAATTCGATGATCTGTCAGACGATCTTGGGGGAAATTGTAGGTCTTAATCTTTTCCGAGCGCATACCACGTCCGACTTGGGTTGATCTGAGGGACGCAATTTCTTTTTGTTGTTTTTCGACTTCTAATTCCCATAATTTCGCGCGCAGCATTGTCATAGCAATTTCACGATTTTGTCCTTGAAAGCGTTCGGTTCGACAAACGACGACGATGCCAGAAGGTTTATGAACTAATCGGACAGCAGTGGATACCTTATTGACGTTTTGTCCACCATGTCCACCAGCGCGGAAGGCTTCAAATTCGACATCATCAGGATTAATGTATAAATCAATATCTTCCAGTTCTGGGAGAACATAGACTGTGGCAGTTGACGTATGTACACGTCCGCGTTTCTCCGTTTCTGGAACACGTTGCACACGATGGACGCCTGCTTCATATTTAAACGTCGCGAAGGCATTGCCTCCGGAAATTTTAATAATATTTTCATCCAGTTCCTCGACTTTAAAACCTTTCATTTGGGCGAAACGAGTATACATGCGCATGAGTTCTTCTGACCAAATTTTGGCTTCGTCTCCACCAGCTGCGCCTTTGACTTCAAGGATAACATTGCGTTGATCCAGAGAATCTTCCTCTTCTTCAGGTTGCATGGTATCTTCGATGGCTTTTTTTTGTGCTTCTAAATCGGTAATTTCTGTTTTTGCCATTTCAGCCAAACCAGGATCAGAGAGAAGCGATTGCGTCTCAGCTATTTTTTTATCTAGTTCTTCAATTTGTATTAAACGGTAATCCATATAAAAAAATTTCTAATATCTAATTTCTAATATCTAAAAAGCCAGCATGTATAATTTTTTTTACATTTTAAATTTAGAATTTGTTTAGAAATTAGGATTTAGAAATTTGGAATTGTAGCCATAATGGCTACTTCAGTGCTTGAAGCATTTCCCGAAGACTCTTGGGGCCTTGGTCGGAGCGTCTCTTTTCTTCTTTTTTCTTGGTTACGGTTGCTTTATATTCATTTGCAGCATTCCTTCTTTCTTCGAATCGTTTAATGGTTGATTTCGTATCTGTGAAACGTTGTTCGCCAGTATAAAATGGGTGACATTGATAGCACAATTCAACATGGATCAAATCTTTGGTTGATCCTACTGTGAATTTGTTACCGCAGACACAGACAACTTGTGCCTGATCGTTATAATGTGGGTGAATAGCTGCTTTCATAGGTGAGTTCTATTATAGCTCAATATTGACAAATTGGCAAGAGAAGAGTACAGTGGGGCTATCATGATGGCAGAACATGAACATCCATCTGAATTAGCGCCTCCCAAGCTGAGATTAGTTGATCCCGAACGTCCAGCTCATGAACAATCTATGCGTTGGCAATATGCGCCAACATCACAGACTGAAGTTATATCTCAACAATCCCCATCTAAAGTTCAAAAAGAAGGATTTTATCATGAGTATTTTCCCTCCGAGAAAAGTGGTGAGCCTCAATGCAAATCAGGCAGATTAAAAATTGGCTTACCGCTTATATTAACGAGAATTCCAATAGTAAATGTTTTAGGGAAGATTAAATTTCCAAACAAATTACGGAATAAAGACAGTTAGAACGCCTCTAGCGAAACCTCTCAGTTTATAAAATGGGTGATAGTTAAGTCGTCCTTCAGCAACGAAGATTCCTAAGAAAACGAAGAAGCCGCCGAGAATAAATGAAAAGGTTAATTGTTCATGCAGTAGGGGAATGGCAACCAGAATTGTCGCGATTGGATCTATATATAAGAAGATTCCAATTTCATCCGCCGAAACGAATTTTAATGCATAATTGAAACAAAGATAGGCGATTGCAGAAGAAAAGATCGCTCCATACGACGCGCCAACCCAGCCTTGCCAACTTATTCCCTGCAGTATTTTAAACCCATGTGATTCTATGACGACAAAAGGAAGCATGAAAATACCAGCAATAGAAAATGACCAGAACGTAACTGTGAGTGGTTTGTATTCATCAACAATTTCTTTGAGTAAAATTGTATATATCACAATGCCAAGGGTTGATATAACGAAGAGAATATTTCCCCAAATTGAAATGTCTACACCGCTTTCTAAAATGGGTCTGAGAATTACGATGATAACACCGATTAAACTAATCAGTGTTCCGATGAGTACTTTTCGTTTGGGAATTTCTTTTAGGAAAAAGAACGATCCGATGATAAGGAAAATCGGTGCAGATGAACCAATGATAGGCTGATTAATGCTTTCAGTAAACTGGAGTCCCACGAACATTAAGGTAATGTTGACGACGAAACCATAAAAGGCTAAGAAAATGAGCGTTAGCCAATGTTTTCGTTTGATTTTTAAATTTTTTACGGCGAAAGGGAAGAGAATAATTGCTGCGCCAGCGAAACGGATAAAACTTAAGGTAAATGGTCCGATGCCATGAAGTGACCATTTGAAAATCGGTGCACCTGCTCCCCAAATAATATTGGCGAAAATTACAGCCAGGATTGCGAAATGTAGTTTGGAAATCTTCATGTACTATTAGTGTAAGGAGAAGATGGAATAATTACAATGTCATTTTTTCTTCGGCTACGTTTCAGAATGACCTAGTTTTACTGAAGGATTTTACTTACTTCATCAATTGTTAAAGTTTGTTGTTCTCGTGCTGCTAGATTCTTTAATATAACCACATTTTTTTCCACTTCATCCGGTCCTTGAATAATGACATAAGGAATTTGCTTCGCATCGGCATATTTCAATTGTTTTTCCATTTTGACCTTGCTATCGAGATACAATTCAGCATTAATACTATTTGCTCTCAGAAGAGAACTGATTGCAACTGCTTTATCTTCAAAGTCAATATTAAAAATACTGACTAAGACTTTTGTTTGTTGTAAATCCATAGGGAAGAGTTGTTGTTCTTCCATTGCTTCGAGCAAACGATCGAAGCCTAATGCGAATCCAACTGCAGGAATTTGTTTTCCTGCAAACATTCCAATTAAATTATTATATCTTCCGCCGCCACCGACTGATCCGACAGTATAGTCTTCAATTTCAATTTCGAAGATAAGACCTGTATAGTAATCAAGTCCGCGAGCCAGAGTAGGTAAGAAAACAAATTGCTCAGCTTTTAGTCCCATTTGTTTGATGAGGTGAAAAATCATTTTTAAACGCATTGTTGGCTGTTGATCCATGAGTGTTTGTAAAATATATGTAGCACGTTCAGTTGATAAACCATTTTCTACCAATTCTTCAATCACTTTTTCTTCGCCAATTTTTTTTAATTTATCAATTGCTCGGATAACCATTGGCAATTCATTTTCTTTCACACTCTGTTCAAATGCAGTTGTTAAGTTTGAAAAGATATTTCGATCATTGATGAGAATTTTAAAATTTTTAAATCCGAGTGCTTCGATAGCTTTGCCAGCTGAGATAATTATCTCCGCATCAGACAGGGGAGTATCGACGCCGATTATATCTGCATCGCATTGCATAAATTCTCTAAAACGTCCCTTTTGTGGTTTATCAGCCCGCCATACAGGTTGCATTTGATATCGTTTAAATGGCAGTGGGAGTTGATTTTGATACTGCGCGATGACACGAGCAAGAGGAACGGTTTGATCATAACGCATGGCGACACGACGAGCACCGTTGTCCTCGAATCGATACATCAATTTATCGCCTTCATCGCCATATTTCCCCATGAGCAGTTCTTCATATTCGAGACTGGGTGTTTCGAGTGGCTCAAATCCGAAAGATGTAAAGACAGTTTTAATTTTATCCAGCACAAACTGCCGCTTCCGTGCTTCAAGCGGTAGAAAATCCCGAAATCCTTTAAGTGTTTGTATATTCATAACTGTATCATAGCATAAAATTATTGAGTTATTGAGAGGTAAGTTAATCATAAACAGGCTGGTATTGACACTAAAGATATATGATGTATAGTAATGATGTATGAAGACTACATCATTGCGAACTCAGATTACGTTACCCAATGCGCTTCGTCAAGAGATTGACCAAGCGCGTCAATCAAGTGGAGAAAGTTTGAGCGGATATTTAAACACTGCTGCAAAGGAACGATTAGAGAGAGAGAAACATGAAACTATTGATCTCGAGAAACTAGCAGCACAAGTTATCGGATCAATTAAAGAGAAAGATTTAGGATGGGGAAGTGTCTCTGAAGCAATGTGGAGAAAAGAAAGAGAAACAGAAGATAGTTATCGTCAAAAACGGCTTGATCCATTAATTGAACACAAACACGTTTTGAAAAGAGAAAGGCAAGATATGAAATCCCAAAGTGCTTTTGTATTGAGAGACAAATGATATTTCTTCCTGATACCAATGTTTTCATCAATGCATTTAAAGGTATAGAACCTGATGCTTCATTTCTTTCTTCTCATATTAGAAAAAAGGAAATTATTATCTCAGTAATTGTTTTAGCAGAGTTTAAGACTAAGTCGACAATTGAACAGCAGCGATTGTTTGATAAATTAGTAAAAGCATTGGGAATAGTTGGCATCGATGAAAAAGTAGCAAGTATGGCGGGAGAATATAGGAAAAAACTAGTAAAGAAGTCCAAGAGAATTCTTCTTCTAGACTGTTTTCTTGCTGCTCAAGCAAAAATACATAATTTTACCTTAGCTACTAACAACAGATCAGATTTTCCAATGCGAGATATCAAGATTATTTTGCCATAATCTTTTTACTTTTTACTCGCTGATGAGCCCGCAGTTGGAGATGTGGAGGTAGTTGGTTCGGTAGTAGGAGAAGCTACATCAATTTTAGGATCTTTAGTTACTTCAAGAAGTTGGATGATTCGGTTGGCGACAATCATACTAGGGGTTTTCTTGTCAGGGTAACCCATAATTGATACAGTATCGCCCACATTTAGCTTCGAAAAGCCTGATTTCACCATGTCCGTTGCTTGAGTAAAAGAATAGGTTTTGGTAATCGCTTCGACATCAATTAAGGTTGTTTTCTTATCTTCATCGACGATATTAAATTGACCATTTAGTTTATCAATTGAGCTAATGATGCCTGTTAAATAGGTTGGGGGAGTAATGACGTCCACAAATCGTGCCAGAATTCTTCGCGAGTCTTTGTTGTACAATCCAAGCACACTAACAAGTGTACCTTTGGTTAAATCTGAAATACCAAAAGACGTTTTTCCAGGCGCAGAAAAGTTTGTAATTTCATCGACATCGATAAATCGTGTATTATTTTGTATATCATTTAAAGTAATCTGTGTGCTGTTAGCGTCTGTGACAGTACCCACAATACCTCTTTTTTCGACAAGATTGAGTTGTGCTACCTTAGACGCGATTTTTTCTTTCAGATTATCGATTTGGTTGAGTAAATTAACATCTTGTGGTTTTGTGGTAGGAGACACGGTCGTTTTCGCTGGAGTGACAGTTGTCGAGGGAATTGTGGTGACAGTGGGAGTTACAGCGAAAGCTGGATTTGCAGAAAATGCAATATTAAGAATGGTAAGAAGCATGAGCGAAAATATTTTTTTCATAATTAAAATGTTTGTGTTGAATATGTTTCAGTTTTAGTCATATGTTTTTCTGTGCCATCAGGAAATATAGCTGTAATTTGTATAACATTTGTATCATCATCAATCGTCGTTGCTAAGGAGAAATTTCCGTCTGCTGAAGCTACTGCCACCTGATCACTTACAGGAGTTGAGACGATAATTGTTGTATCTTTGGTTGCTTTGCCACTGAACTGTAGGTCATGCGTATTAAATACTTGTTCATCAGTTGGTTTATCAATCGTAATATAGTCATTGGTAGTGTTGGGAGTAGGAGTGACAGTTTTATTGACAGTTACAGTTTGGGAGGCTACAGGGGTATTTTTGAAATAATGCTCATAGACATAAAATGCAGCTCCTGCTACAGCGAGACCGACGAGTACAGCGACAAAAGAAAGAATAACACGTTCTGATTTCATAACATTAATTTTTGAGCAAAAATCCTCAATTTGAAGCAAGAAAATATCCTATGGGCGATGAGATCATACGACATATATGTATACTTGTCAAGAAACATTCGCATGTGTTAGTATGAGGCAATGGAAATCGCATTATTATCTTCGTCATCTCTTCGATTGAAAGGAAAACAGGCGACATTTGTGGTTAATCCTTCAGAGAAAACTACTAGTTATACAGGCGCTCTTCTGTTGGGAAATGTTGCGATAGAAAAATTGCGCATTGATCCGAATGCAACGCTCATCGAAGGACCTGGCGATTATGAAATTGGCGGAATTAAATTCAGCGCAACGCGATTTGATACTGAATTGATGTACAGTATTGTCATTGATGACGTATCTATTTTATTGATTGAGTCTAAGACGCTTACGAAAGCACACCAGAAAATGCAGGATCATGATATTGTCGTTGTATATCTTACAACCAACGAAGATCCATCCGTGGCAGCCAATGTCGCGAATAGTGTCGTTTTATATTTTGGTACGCATGCGAAGGAGGCAATAACGCAATTCATAAAAGAAGGGGTACAAGAGATGAATAAATACGTGATCACAAAAGATAAGTTACCAACAGAAGTAGTACAAACACTCTTAGTGTAAAGTGAAAAGTGTAAAGTTAAAAGTCTTAATAGTTTCTCCTAATTTTTCACTTTTCATTTTCAATTTTTAACTGTTTCTTATGGCCAAAATAAAAGTTCCACCGCATAATGAAGATGCAGAGCAAAGCGTTCTGGGTGCAATATTGATCGATAAAGAAGCAATGAGTCTTGCTTCAGGTATTTTGCGGGCAGAACATTTTTATAGTGATCTGAATGGCATGATTTTCTCTGCCATGTTGACGATCCATGAGCAGCGTCGTCCCATTGACGTGCTCACAGTTACTGCTGAGCTTAAAAAGATTGATGCGAATGAGCGAATACAATCTTCCTACATTAGTGATCTTGTGAATGCTGTTCCAACGGCCGCTAATATTGAAGAATATGCCCAAATTGTCCGTGAAACAGCCACTAAGCGTCAATTGATTCATGCAGCTTCAGAAGTAGCAGAGCTTGGCTTTCAAGAGAATAAAGACGTCAAAGAACTATTAGATAAAGCAGAGGCGAGTATTTTCGCTATTTCTCAAGCAAATATTACGCGTGGATTTGTAGCAATTAAAGATACATTAACAGAAAGCTTTGATCGACTTGATGAATTACATAAAACAGGAGAAGGGCTTCGCGGAGTGGCAACTGGTTTTACTGATCTCGACCGGATGTTATCAGGGATGCAAAAATCTAATTTACTCATTCTTGCTGCACGTCCTGGAACAGGCAAGACGGCATTAGTCATTAATATTGCGCAACATATTGGTCTTCAGCAACATAAGGCAGTTGGAATCTTTTCTTTAGAAATGAGTAAAGAAGAATTAGTTGATCGTTTAATGGTATCGCAAGCTGATATTGATGCATGGCGTCTCAAAACTGGAAAATTAACAGAAGATGACTGGAATAAATTATCCGATGCGATGGGACAACTTGCAGAGGCGCAATTGTATATTGATGACACTCCAGGATTATCAATAGCTGAGATGCGCAGTAAAGCCCGGCGTTTACAAATGGAACAAAATGTGAGTCTTATAGTCGTCGATTATTTACAACTGGTCGACCCTGGACAGAAGTTTGAGAATCGGGTACTTGAGGTTTCTTATGTTTCAAAATCTTTGAAAAATCTCGCACGCGAATTAAATATTCCGGTTCTAGCGGCTTCGCAGTTGTCTCGTGCAGTCGAGCATAGGGGAGAGAGACGCCCACAATTAGCAGATCTTCGAGAATCAGGAGCCATTGAACAGGATGCTGATGTTGTAATGTTTATTTATCGGCCCGATGCGGAAGTAACGTCTGCAAATATCCCAACCAAATTGTTGATTGCCAAACATCGAAATGGAGCGACAGGTGAAATTGACTTACTTTTCCGTGGTGATCGCATTCGATTTTACACAGTTGAACGCCAAATTCAAGAGGGATAATTCAAGAGGGATAATTGACAAATAAATATTTGATCTCTACACTAATAGTATGACACTAATTTTTACACGCTGGTTCGCGGCTATTATTTTGACATTGCTTCCTGCACTCGTTCCAGCTTTTGCCTATGCAGTATCACCAGCAGCTGCAGGAGAAATGGAGCCACCTGTGGCATCTGTCACGACAGACAGTACTCCAAGTACGAGTATCACACCCATAGTAACTACCAAACATGTGATAAGTACAAAGGCGAATATAACAACAAGTGCTTTAACAGCCTTACATAATCGCTGTGATATGCAAATTACGACCCGGTTGGCAAGCCTTAACCAGGCATCAACTCGTCTTGATGCAATTAAAAAATTGACTGATGCGCAAAAACAACAATACACTACTGCTATTCAAACTAACATATCCGGTTTGACAAGCTTGAAAGCCAAATGTGATGCAGACACAGATGCAGCAACGCTAGAAGCAGATACGAAATCAATTGTGACTTCTTACCGAATATATTTAGAATTTATGCCTCAAACTGCATTATTAGCAGCAACTGACCGGTTGAATGATATATCAAGTCAATTTACGATAGTAATTGCAAAGTTACAATCCAGAATCACTGAAGCACAAGGACAAGGAGACAATGTTACGAGTTTACAAGCTACCTTAACTGATTTACAAGCGAAAATTGCTGATGTTGCCACACAGACAGCGACCATTACGACACAAGTCGGTTCTTTACAACCAGCAAATGTGAATACGGATAAATCAGGAACAAAAACAGACTTTAAATCTGGCCGTACAGCATTGCAAGCTGCACAGATGGATGTGAAAGCTGCGTTAGCTGATGTGAAACTTATCGTTAAGGGATTAGAAGCATTTAAGCCTGTCACAAATAAAACAGGAACGCCGAGTGCAGCCACGACAAATGCAATTGTTTCACCAACAGCAGAAGTAACTGTTGTTCCGTCTACTGCTTCTACTACACAGTAAAAGTTTATTATCTACATCATTGCGAACGACTAAAAGGAGTGCGGCAATCTACTTTAAGGATCTTTTGAGTTTGATTACTTCGGCTCGTGATGACATTACTGTTTTTTCTTGCTCTTCTTCTTTTAACCTGCTATAGTTCTGCTCATTATGAACTTGAATAGTATTTTCAAATTGTGTTTCTTTTTTCTCCTTCTCGCAAGTGAAGTTTATTTTCTCTATGTTAGACAATACTTGTATAGCATGGGAGTGCTTCTCCTTCTTCTTATATTTATTATTATTGTCGAAGCGTTTGAGAGAGGATTATCAAACATCATGTTTAAAACGTCACAGACACAGCTTGATATTAAGATGGCTGAGAAAGAATTACAAAAGCAATCACGACAGTTAGCGACTAAACTAACACCCAAGCTTGCTCCGAAGAAGAAAATTGCAATCGAACAAACGACTGAAATTATCCAAGAAAATTTGCATGAAGCGTTTAAAAAAGGTCTGAAAATCGCGGGCTATACGCCATTACCAGAAGATAAATAAATACAAATAAGTAACGTTTAGGCATCTTTTGTAATCCTTTCGATTAGAACAGGTGATGAAGTTTCTGAAGAAAGAGCATTCGTGTGAGTTGTGTCTTGCATAATCTCAGCTGCAAGTGCTTTAGCTGAATCAGATTGATTTGGTAGCTTCATTGTTAACTTGAAATCTATCCGTACCCAGATAATATAAGCCAGGACAATCAGACTCGCGATGACACAGAGTATACCTAAGACATGGAAAATCCCTCCGATGATTTCACTTTCCGGAAGCAAATTCCAGGCTGAAAAAATGATATGCCAATCATGACCCCATTCCATATCACTCCCAGATCCACAAACACCATAC
>Ga0070679_100004459_pt1 | contig 12931 bp, 10 predicted proteins | sample KBSC63BmetaG_FD_65652 | JGI IMG/M metagenome (GOLD analysis project Ga0070679, IMG submission 65652) | Corn rhizosphere microbial communities from Kellogg Biological Station, Michigan, USA - KBS C6-3B metaG | ecosystem: Host-associated > Plants > Roots > Rhizosphere | place: USA: Michigan... | reverse complement strand
GTGGTGCATCAGCGCGATGGCGGGCCTGCTGCAAGGCCGCGACGGAATGGGACCGACGGTGGGGCCGGTGCTGGGCCTCGCGCGCGCTTTCGGCTCTCGATGGGCGGCGACGTTGCTCGCCTCGGGACCGTACTTCCGGGACCTGGGCGTGACCGGAGGCAGCTCCGAGTACACGTCGACGCGTCAGGAACTGGCCCTGCTCGGCGTTCGTGGCGCGCTGTGGACGGGCCGCCTGCGCCCCTTCGGAAGCGTCGCCGCGGGCGCGTTGCACCTGGTGGCCGACGGACACTCGGAGGACGCCACCGTGCTGACCCACCAGCGGTCGCTCTGGTCGGCCTTGCTCGCCGGCGGCGTGGGGGCGGCCGTCATGGTGACCCGCGCCGTCGCGGTGGTGGGCGAGGCGGACATCCTGGCGGCCCTCCCGGCGGGACGGATCACGATCCGCGACCAGGTGGTGGGGACGGCGGGCGCCCCGTCGGCCTTGTTCCAGCTTGGCGTGTGGTTCTCGCCCTGACGTTCAGGGCTGGTGGCCGAGGCGCACGGTCATGAGCGGGTGGCGCGCCGCCAGCGCCCGCAGCGACGCCAGGCTGCCCACACTGCGCGGGCGATCACCCGAGAAGGCGCCCGGCTCGACGTCGTGCTCCCATCCCCAGCGGGTATGGCTGGCGTCGCCTGTCAGCAGCACCGGGCCGGTCGTCGTGCGCACGAGATAGGCCGTGCTTCCCGTCGTGTGCCCGGGCGCCAGGATCGCCCACAGCGAGCCGTCGCCGAAGACGTCCAGCACACCGGCCGTACGACCGCTGGCGTCGGGCCTGTACTGCCAGGTCTGCAGCGGCGCCTGGCCATCGAGAAAGGCGTCGATCGTGCCCTGCGTGAACAGATTCCAGAAGCTGCGATCGGTCGTCTCGCCAGGCCCGGCGTAGATCGGCGTGCCCCGCGGCACGGCCGGCATGCCTGACACGTGGTCCAGGTGCACATGGGTCAGCAGCACGCCGGCCAGATCGCCGACCCGCGCCACCAGGTGGTCCGCGCTCTCGTGCAGCCGCATCTTCTCGGGGTGCAGCTGCCAGCGGACGAACAGGCCGGCGCCGGCGCCCTTCGGATCGTGGACCAGGCGCTCGGTCACGCCCGAGTCGACCAGGAACACGCCGCGCGTGGGGTGGCGCACGACGTAGGCGAACACCGCGATGGGCTCCTCGCCGTCTTTCAGTCCTGCCGCCTTCGCGCGCGGGCTGTCCAGGTTGATGACGCCGGAGCGAGGCACGGCCCAGTCGGTGCTGTTCACGACCTCGAGCGTGATCGGTCCGGGCCGATCGAGGACCGCCTCCATCGCGTCCGATGAGGAGGGCGTGCCGAGCGAGGACGGGACGGCGGCGTGCGTGCTGGCGGCGCAGCCGGCCGTGGCGAGCGCGAGCAGCGGCGCGAGAGAGACGAGGCGGGTGAGGGGAGATGGGTTCTTCGAGTGGAGCATGGCTGACCTTTCACGTGGATTCGCCCCCGGTGGCCGTGGGCGTCGAGTGCCCCTGACAGCAGGCACTGTCGGCCATTCGATGGAACATGGGAATTGGCTAAAAACTGATATGGTCATTCGAAAATGGATATCCCCTGGGACGACCTTCGTCTGTTCCTCGCCGTGGCCGAGACGGGGAGCCTCAGCGCGGCGGCGCGCCGGCTCCGGCTGGGCCAGCCCACGCTCAGCCGGCGGATGGCGGAGCTGGAAGCGCAGCTGGACGAGGCCCTGTTCACCCGCGGCACCGGCGGGGTGGTGCTGACCGCGGCGGGGGAGCGGCTGCGCCCGCTGGCGCTGCGCATGGCCGAGTGGGCCAGCGAGGCCACGCACGCCGTGGCCAAGGGGCGGCGCGGTCCGGAGGGACGGGTCCGGATCGCCGCGCCCCCGGGCGTGGCGTTCGACTTCCTGGCGCCGTTCGCCGCGGCCATGCGCAGCCGTGCCCCGGGCATCACGCTGGAGGTGCTGGCGGGGATCGACTACGTCAACCTGCTGCGCGGCGAGGCTGACCTGGCCTTGCGGTCTCGCGCGCCGGCCGACCGCGATCTGGTGTGCCTGTCCGAGACGAGGGTCGAGGTCGGCGTCTTCGCGGCCGCGTCCTACGCGCGCCGCTTGCCGAAGCGCTATACCGCCCGCGACCTGGACTGGATCGCGTGGGCGCCGCCCCACACCGACGTGGTGCCCAACCCCCAGCTGGCCGCGCTGATCGAGGGCTTCCAGCCGGCGTTCGCGTCGAACGACTACCTGGTGCAACTGGCGGCGCTGGAGGCCGGGGTGGGGGCGATGCTGATGGGGCGGCCGGTGGGCCGGTCCCGCCTGCGCCACCTGCGGCAGCTGGCCGTCTCGCTGGGCCCGGCGCCGGCCTACGCGTCGTTCTACCTGGTGGGCGCGAAGCGCATCATCGAGGCCCCGCGCGTGCGGCGGGTCATCGAGGCGCTGCGTGAGTACGCGGGGACGGCCGCCGTCACGGCATGACCTGATCGACGTCCTGCTGCTCGTACAGCCAGTCCTTCACGAACCCGCCCATCGCGCCCTCGCCGTAGGTCAGCGTGAAGTCGCTGTTGAACATGGCCGGCTGCCAGCTGCGGCTGGCGCACCAGGCGGTCCAGCTGGCGCCCGTCTGCTGCAGGAACTGCTTGAACGGGGCGCCGTACGACGTGATCGTGCCGTTCAGGATGCTGTTCGTGGGATCCTGCTGGAAGCCCCACTCGGTGACGAACACCGGAACCTTGGCCGCCGCCTGCGTGATCTGCGTGCGCAGCGCGCTGTTGGCCCAGTGCTGCGGGTACATGTGCGCGACGTACACGATGTTGCTGCCATCGATCGGGCTGGCCGCTGCGGTGCCCACCAGCTGGGACCAGTTGGGCGTCCCCACCAGCACCAGGTTGTCGGGCGCCGACTGCCGGACAGCGTTGTACCAGGTCTGCATGTCGGCCTTCACCGTGGCCCAGGACCCGGCGTTGATCGGCTCGTTGTACAGCTCGAACAGCACGTTCGAGTCGTTCGCGAAGCGGGGCGCCATGTCCATCCAGAACGCGGTGGTGGTGTCCTGGTGCTTCGTCGTGTCGTCGATGTAGTGCCAGTCGATGATCACGTAAAGACCCTTCTGGCGGGCGTAGTCAACGGTGGGCCGCAGGACGGTGTCGTAATAGGTACCCCCGGGCAGGTATTGCAGAGGCGTCTTCGCCATGCCGTCGGCCGGGGACAGCGCCAGGCGGATCACGCGCGTGGCCCAGCTCGCCGAGCAGCCCCCCTCGGTGTCGTCGCTGCGTGTGACCCGATCGATCATGGCCTTGATCCCGGCACCGGCGCTGCCGGCGGGCGCTTCCTGCAGCTGCAACTCGCCGAGATCGGGGAAGGCGACCCCGCGCAAGATCACCACGTCACCGTTCGCGTCCTTGATCTTGTTGCCCTCGACATGCAGCCAGGGGAGGGCGGGCGCGTCGGCGGCCACCGGTGACCGCGAGGACAGCGCGTCCGCGCTGGCGCCGCCCGCTCCCGCACCGCCAGCCGAGCCGCCTTCTCCCGAACCTCCGGCGCTGGTCCCGCCGCCGCCGTTCGAACCGCCGGCGCTGGACCCGCCGGCGTTCGCGCCGCCGGCGCTCGCTCCTCCGACGCTGGCGCCACCACCGCCGCCCGCCTGCGTCCCCCCCGCGCCGCCAGTGGCGCTCTTCATGCCCCCGGTGCCCGGAACGCCCAGGGCGGCGATGCAGCCCGTGCCGGTAGAGCCTGCCGTGCCGGTCCTACCGCCGCTTCCCGGCGTCCCAGCACCGCCGGTCGAGGCCCCTGTCGCGCCTCCACTGCCCCCTGTGACCACGCCTTGCGGGGGATCTTTCGCGCAGGACAGAAACCCGATTGCGAGGGCGAGACCGACGGACAACAGGACCGGCGACGACGGAAGAGGGTTGCGCATCGGGGGCTGATGATACGAGTCGCGACGGGGTGTGAAAGACGGGGAAGAGACAAAACGCCAGGACGCCAGGAACGCCAGGCGGAGGAGCCGAGAGGACGGAAGAGACAGAGCGAGAACACAAGATCCGGAAGTTTCCTCCTCCGAATTTCCATCTCTGCTCTTCCCTGGCGTCCCTGGCGTCCCTGGCGTCCCTGGCGTTTTCCGGATCGACCGCGCCGCCCTCCTGGCGCTTCTCCGTCCCGCTAGAAAGGCAACTTCATCTGCCGGCGGTCGCGGGTCTTGTCGCCTCCGTGCCTGAACATCCCGCCCACCTGGCGCGCCCCCAGCGTGGCCCCGTCCGCGCGTTCGGCGGCCACCCAGCGTTGCAGATCGGCGGCCGTGGGGGTGGGCGCCGCCTCGGCCCGGCGGGCCTGGGCGTCCAGCCGGCGCAGCGCCGCCAGCCGTTCGTCCTGGCCCAGCTTCGCGCGCGTGACCGCGTCCTTCAGCACGCGCAGCGTCTGGTCGTAGACCCGCAACGGCACCGGGAAAGGGTGCCCGTCCTTGCCGCCGTGGGCCAGCGAGAAGCGCGCGGGGTCGGCGAACCGGCTGGGGGCGCCGTGCACCACTTCGGCCACCAGGGCGAGCGCGAACAGCGTCCGCGCGCCCACGCCGGGCACCAGCAGCAGATCGGCGAAGTCCCGCGGCCCGCGCTCCGCGACCGCCGCCAGGGTGCGACCCAGGCGTGGCAGATCGATGTCGGCGGCCTGCACGTCGTGTCGCGCCGGCAGCACCAGGTGGGGGCCGCCGCGTCCGATCTCCAGGGTAGCGTCCCGCGCCGCCTCCGCCCGCCGGTCCGTCAGGTTGACGATGGGACCTCCCGGGTGCCCGTCGATGGCCGCGTGGGGCTCCTCGACGAACGAGCGCGCGCGATCCCAGATCCAGTGATAGCGGCGCGCCTGACGCCGTTCCTCGTTCATTCCCTGCTGCACGACCACCCAGCGGCCGTCCGCGGTGACGACGAACCCGTGCAGGTACAAGGCGAAGCCATCCTGCACCGCCGCGCTGTCCACCTTCGCCACCAGCCGGCTGGCGCGCACCAGTCCCGTCGCGTCCAGTCCACGCCGTTCCCCCAGCGCGGTCAGTTCGTCAGGCGTCCGGCGCGAGTGGCGCCCCCGGCCGCCGCACACGTACAGCCCCAGTTCGTCGGCCACCGGCGCCAGGCCCCGCTTCAACGCGCCCAGGACGCTGGTGGTGATGCCCGACGAGTGCCAGTCCATCCCCATCACGGCCCCCAACGATTGGAACCAGAACGGATCGGCCAGGCGCCGCAGCACCTCGTCGCGCCCGTACTCGAGGACGAGCGCCTCGACGATCACCCGACCCAGGCGCGCCATGCGCCCGGCCAGCCAGGCGGGGACACGTCCGCCGTGCAACGGAAGATCGGCGGACCCGGTGCGTCCGTGCGCCATGCCCCCACTATGGCATCGGGCGCGCCTCAGGGCATGTGCGAGGCCACGTTGTTGAACGTGTTCTTGATCTTGTTCCCCAGCGTGAAGATCACCACCAGGATCAAGCCGGCGATCGCGGCCACGATCAGGCCGTACTCGACAGCGGTGGCGGCCTCTTCGTCCCTCCACAACGCGCGCAAGGTCATCGCAATCTGGTCATCGGCAATTGACCCGATGACATTGAGCGCGGGACGGATGCTCCCGGGTGCGAAGCATCCGACATGGAATCGTTGCCCAGTGCGGCGCCGATTTCCCGTCGCCGGGGCCCGATGGACGTTCTCGTCGTCTTGCCACTGACCTGTGCGTCGGCTTACGATGCATCGTTCCGTCGGGGAGCGTCTCGGGGTGAGGCGTTCTCGCGCCGCGAATCCTTAGCAAAGGAGATATCGAATGCGGAAGCTTGCACTATTCGGGGTTTTGGCGGGATTCATGTTGTTGGGCAGCTCGGCGGCGCACGCCCAGTACGGCATGGCGGGGTGCGGGCTCGGCTCGCTGTTGTTCGGCAAGGACAACACCACGCTGATGCAGATCCTGGCCGCCACCACCAACGGCACGTTCGCCAGCCAGACGTTCGGCATCACCTCCGGCACGTCGAACTGCACCTCGGGCGGCGTCGTCAAGGCCGAGCGCGAGCAGGCCGCGTTCGCCGAGGTGAACTTCCAGGACCTGAAGCGCAACATGGCGGCCGGCGGCGGCGAGTTCCTGACGTCGTTCTCCACCCTGCTGGGCTGCGAGGACGCCGCCAAGGCCCCGCTGTTCAAGATGACGCAACAGAAGTACGAGTCGATCCTGCCGTCCGAGAGCACCACGCCGGTCGAGCTGGTCATGAACGTGAAGAGCGAGATCCACAAGACGCCGGCGCTGGCGAGCGCCTGCTCCGACGAGCGCGCCGTGGCGCGCGCCGAGGCCAAAGCGGCCAAGACGTCGCAGGTCGCCCTGGCGACCTCGAACTCCGCGACGAAGTAGCCCCGGGCCGCTCCGTTTGAAGCGAATCGTCGAACGGAGGTCCGCTCGCAGAATCGGCCCCGCCTCGCGGCGACCCTGGTCGCCGCGGTCCTGGCGGGGCCGTTTTGCGTTCGGCGCCTGGTTGGCGGCGGCCTTGCTGACCTCCGCCGTGGGGGCGGCGCCGGCACCGGAGGTCACCCGGGCGCAGCACCTGGCCGCGGTGCTGACGGACGCGCATGCACGCGGGTTGGCCGCGTTGCCGCAGTGGCGGAAGCTGCTCCACTACCGTCCCCGCGCATTTGGTGGGTGGAAGAGCGAGGCCGACGGCCCGGGCTTCTTCCTGGCCGGCCCGGCCGGGCGGACCGACCCCCAGGCCGAGCTGGACGCCACCATCGAGGCGATGCTGGCGCCCGCGCCGCCTCCGGTTGCGTCGCCGCCCGGCGCGCTGCCGGATGCCGACACGGACCATGCGCAGTGCCACTTCCCGGCGCGCTGGCAGTGGCTGAAGGAGGCGCTGGCGCTGCAGGGCGCGGACGCGCGCGACGTGGTCTGCCCGGTGTTCGAACAGTGGCACCGCACCATCGCCGCCCGGGCGGTCACGCTGGTCTACGCCACGGCCTACCTGAACAGCCCTGCCTCGATGTACGGCCACACGTTCTTCCGCCTGTCGCGCGCCACGGGCGAGGGGAACCCGTTGCTCGACTACGTGATCAACTTCGCGGCCGACGTCGACACCAACAACGGCATCGTCTACGCGGCCAAGGGCGTGACGGGCGGCTTTCGCGGGCTGTTCTACGTCATGCCGTACTACGTGAAGGTCCAGGAGTACTCCAACATGGAGAGCCGTGACCTGTGGGAGTACCAGCTGTCGCTGTCCCCGGCCGCGGTGGATCGCATCGTCCGCCACGTGTGGGAGACCCGCACCACGCACTTCGATTATTACTTCTTCACGCGCAACTGTTCGTACCAGCTGCTGTCGTTGCTGGAGGTGGCGGACCCTTCGCTGGATCTGCTGGGGCAGTTCGGGCCGCGCGTCATCCCCTCGGACACCGTGCGGGCCGTGCTGGAGCGGACGAAGCTGGTGCAGGCGCGGCGCCCCCGCCCTTCGATCCTCAGCGTGATGACCCGGCGCAAGGCGAAGCTGTCGTCCGCGGAGATCGACGTGGCCGAGCGGTTCGCGCTGGCCGCGGGGCGCGGCGACCGGTTGCCCGTCGAGGCGCTGCTACCGTTCCCGCCCGACCGACAGGCCCGCATCTTGGACGCGGCCTACGACTACTTTCGCTACCGGCAGGGGCTGGACGTGGAGCCGACGCTGGCCTTCAAGAAGAAGGAGCGGGCGCTGCTGCTGGCGCGCGGCCGCGTCGGCGTGCCGCCGCAAGAGGTCGATTCGCGCCCCGGGATCGACGCGCCCGAGACCGGACACGCGACCTTCCGCATGTCGGCGGGCGCGGGCATGTCCGACCAGGCAGGGTGGTTCCAGACGCTCGACCTGCGCTTTGCCATCCACGATTACCTGGACGCCTCGCGGGGCTATCCGCGCGACGCCAAGCTGACGATGGGGAACGTGGCGCTCCGCTTCACCGACGGCCCGCGGCGGCTGGCGCTGGATCGGCTGGAGCTGATCGACATCGTCTCGGCGGCGCCGATCGATCGGTGGGTGAAGAGCCTGTCATGGAAGGTGTGGCTGGGCGCCGACAACGCGCGCGAGCTGGGCTGCGAGCGGGCCGACTCGGACCGCCACGGCTGGCGGTGCCTGTACGCGGGCGCGATGACGGGCGGCGGCGCCGCCGCCCGCTTCGGTCCCCAGAGCAGCTTCCTGGCATTCGCGCTGGTGGAGACCGACGCCGGCGCCGGGCCTGTCTTCCAGCCCGGCAAGAGATATCGCGTGGGGGGCGGCGTCGAGGTGGGGCTGGTCGCCGAGGCGAGCGCGCGCTGGCGCTTCCAGCTGGGCGGGCGCCAGCTGTGGTACCTGCTGGGGGACACCCGCCAGAACCGGCGGGCCCAGGTGGCGGCCGCGTTCACCGTGGCGCGGGGCTGGGATCTGCGCCTGTCCACCAACGTGGCGGGGACCTACGCGGACGTGATGGGCCAGGTGCTGGCGTACTTCTGAACGCCCAGTGGATCTGGCCGCGGGCGGCGGTTTAGCATCGTGGTGATGCCGAAGCGAATCTCGCGGTGGTGGCGAAGGCGTCCGGGGCGACCCCGTCTGGCGAGGCAGGCGCTGTGCGGTGTGCTGGCTGTCGGTCTTCCCGTGTCGACGGCCTACGCGCAGTCCGCGAGCGGCGCGCCGGTCCCCCAGGCCGCCCCGCAGGCGCCGCCCGCGCCACCGCCCGCACCGGCGGATCCCTGGATGGCGCCCGACGGGAACGCGCCGCCGCCGGCCTACGGCGCGGACGCCTACGGCGCGCCTGCGGCCGGCTACCCAGGCGCGGTTCAGGGTGGCGGCATGATCCAGGTCGACGTGCGCGCCGACGAACCGGGCGTTCGCCTCGATCGGGTGCAGGGGCAGGGGATCAGCACGGCCGTCTGTGTCGCGCCCTGCAGCAAGCTGGTGCCTCGCAACAACCTGTACGTGATCGACGGCGAGGGGATCCGCACCACGTCGCAATTCCTGCTGCCCGACGATCGGAATCAGGTGACGCTGAACGTGAAGGCCGGCTCGTCCGCGCGCCACGGCGGCGGGGCGGTGTTGCTGGTGGCGGGGCTGGTCATCGGGTACGTCGGCCTCATGGGCCTCGCCGCGACCGAAAGCGGCACCGGCAGTCAGTCCGACCAGGGCGCCACCATCGGGGGCGGGCTGCTGATCGGTGGGCTCGCCGCCGCCATCGGTGGGCTGTACCTGGTGATGACGTCCAGCACGACGGTCACCAGCAGCACCGGCGCGACGTTCTCGAAGAACGACCAGGTGCCGGCGCGCGCCGGATCCAGCGTCGCCCTGACGCCGCGTGGCCTGACGTTCTAGCGCCGCCGCCTAGAACTTCACGCCCAGGAAGCCGCGCAGGATCTGGGCGGCGGAGGCGTTGCCGGCGCCCTGGGTGTCAGTCCAGAGGGGCGAGGGGCGGTTCAGCGCGCCGAACGGCCAGAGCACGCCCCAGGTCATACCGGCGTAGAACCCCTCGGCGGTGTTGCGGTAGGTGGCGCCCACGTTCATCTCCAGGCCGTACTGCAGCGAGTTTCCGGGCGTCGAGACCGGCACCTGCGCCAGGCTGTAGATGACCGTGCCGTTGACTCCCAGTTGGCGGCTCTGCGCCAGGTCGAACCAGTACGACACGGCCGGCTTGACGTAGATGGCGTTCGTGACGGTGCCCAGGATGTTGCGGAACAGGATCGAGTCGATGTGATACTCGGGCGAGAACTTCAGGTCGCGGATGCTGTGGTCGCCCGGCCCCTGTTGCACGAAGCGCCAGCGGTAGTTCAGGTAGGAGGACTCGTTCTCGGCCTGATCGCCCGACGCGCCGCCCACCTCGAAGCCGACGAAGAAGGCGTCCCGATACAGATGCAGCTCGCTGGCCAGCACGCCGCCGAACTGGCGGAAGTACGCCGGGACGTTCTGCTCGTTCTGGTAAAGGAGGATGCCGCCCTTGTCCATACGGCCCAGCAGCGCCGTGCCTTCGAACTCGACCGTCAGGGCCTTGTACTGCAGCTTGAACCAGGCGTTCGGCTGGAAGAAGAAGGCGTTGATGTCCGTCAGCGGCAGCGCCTGCTCCTGCGTCCCGATCATGGCCTGGCCGCTGCACCCGGCCTGCAGTGGGTTGCCATAGCAGGAGCTGGTGTCGTAGGCAGAGTGCTGCGAGCGATAGACGAGCTGCAGGCCGTAGTTCAGCACCACGTCCCCCCGGTCCACGCGCTCGCGGATCTGGGTGGCGCTGTCGATCTTCGTGACCGAGAACATGAACTCGTAGATGTCGTCGTCCTGGGCCAGGTCGATTGGAACGCCGTTCGCGCCGATGCGGCCCAGCGCCAGCTGGTTCGAGGTCAGACCCTGGGACCCGTAGTCGAGCGCCAGCGTGAACTGGTGGCCGTACATCTCGGTCAGCAACGCGATTCGATCGACGGTGGTACCGCCGTCGCAGTCCATGCAGCTACCGTCGTTGTAGGTGATGCCGCGGCCGAAGTGCCAGGGCATGCGACCGAAGCGCAACGAGCCGAACTCGGTGTCGATCTCGGCCCAGGCGCGCTTGGCCCGGATGCTGGACATGTAGCCGTTTTGTCCGATCTCGGGCGCGTTCTGCGAGTTGTACAGGAAGGGGATGGGCGCCTGCGGGACCACCGTGCCGTCCATCCCGGCGAGGCTGTCAGGGGTGGAGCCGAGGATGTTGTTGTCGAGAACGTCGAACTGCGAGTGGATACGCACCTGGTCCGTCACGTTCAACGTCGGTTCCAGCCGGAAACGAATATTGGAATCGGCCAGATCCTTGTGCCCGCAGCCGCTGTACGTGCCGGGCTGCACCGTGCTCAGGGGCGAGCGGCAATTGATCGCCTGAGGAAACGGAGGCAGGCCCACCGTCCCCGCCGCCGAGGTCATGGTGTAGGGGCGGCTGGTGATCGGATCCAGCGGCGTCTTGTTCGAGTAGCCCTGGCCCAGGCTGAGGTTGTGCATGTAGTCGCTGCGCAGCCGGAAGTAGCCGTTCAGCTCGAACAGCTGGGCGCGACGCTTGTTCTGGTTGGTGTAGCCGGCCAGCGGCTCCAGGTCCTCGGGGGCCGCCGCCTCCTCGGGGGCTTGCTGGGCCGGCCCTTCCTCTTTCGGCGCCTGGTTGTTCATGGGCGCGTTCGGCATGCCGCCCGGGCCCATTCCGCCCATCTGCGCGCGGGCCGGCGGCCCGGACAGCGCGACGGCGATACCAATCCACAAGGACGAACGGACTACGGCTCGGATGCTCACGCTTTGGCTCCGTGGGGGGACGCGGTGGCGCACAGTTCGAACAGCACGCCGCCGGTCGAGGCGGGATGGAGGAAGGCGACCTGGTGACCGCGCGCGCCGGGCCGCGGGACGTCGTCGATCAGCCGCACGCCCGCCGCCTTCAGGCTGGCCAGAGTGGCGGGCAGATCGTCGACCTCGAAGCAGATGTGGTGCAGTCCGGGGCCGCGCCTGGTGAGAAAGCGCTCCAGACCCTCGTTACCCGCGGGGGCGATCAGCTCGACGGCCGCCTCGGCAGCGGCGTCCGCGTGCAGGAACGCCACATCGGTCTTCTGCCCAGGTACGTGTTCGCGCGCGCCCGGGTGGAGACCGAACAGGCTGGCCAGGGCGTCGCACGACCCGTCGCGATCGCGCACCGCGATGGCTACGTGGTCGATTCTCTTCACTTTGATCATGGGGACGGGCAGGTCGGGCCGGACGAAAGCCCGCAACTCATATCAACGGATACCCGCGTTGAAAAGCCAGAATGATCAATTGCTTGCCGGGCGGCGGAGCGCATGCGCGAGCGTTCGACCCGGTCCCGCGGGCGCCGGTTGCCCGCCAGGGCGGTCCACCTCGACGCACGGTCACCGATTTGTTGGGCCCCCCGACCTGGGGCGCTACCATTCATTCGATGTCCATCACGGCAGGGATCCGGCGATGACGGCGCTCGCGCGCGCCGTGGGCCAGTTGTTGACCGTCGGCTTCGACGGTCCGACGCTGCCGGACGAACTGCGCGAGCGTGTGGCGACTTCCCAGGTGGGCGGCGTGATGCTCTTCCGCCCGAACATCCAGGCGCCTGCCCAGGTCGCGTCGCTGGTCGCCGCCATCCGCGCGGCCGCCCCCGCCGATGCGCCCGGGCTGGTGGCGATCGATCAGGAAGGCGGTCTGGTGCAGCGGCTGCGCGCGCCGCTGACCGTGTGGCCCGACATGCTGTCGGTCGGCGGCGCCGGCTCGACGGCGCGGACGGAAGCGGTAGGGCAGGCGCTGGGCGGCGAGCTGGCGGCGCTGGGCATCGGCTGGGACTTCGCGCCGGTGCTGGACGTGCACACGAACCCCGCGAATCCCGTCATCGGCAACCGCGCCTTCGGCACCACGCCCGGCGCGGTGGCGACCCACGCGCTGGCGTTCTGGCGCGGCCTGCGGGCCGCGGGCCTGGTCGGCTGCGGCAAGCACTTCCCCGGCCACGGCGATACGCGCACCGATTCCCACCTGGAGTTGCCCGTCGTCGACCACGATCTCGGCCGCCTGCGCGCCATCGAGCTGGCGCCGTTCGCCGCCGCCGCCGCCGCCGGCATCGAGTCGATCATGACCGCGCACGTCCTGTATCCGGCCCTGGATCCGGATCGCCCGGCGACGCTGTCGCGACGGGTGCTGACGGACCTGTTGCGCGGCCAGCTCGGCTTCCGTGGCGTGATCGTGTCGGACGATCTGGGGATGAAGGCGGTCGCCGATCGCTACCCGATCGAGGAGCTGGCCGTGCAGGCGGTGGCCGCCGGCGCCGACGTGTTGCTGATCCGCGAGCCGGCGGACCGACAGCGGCGCGCCTTCGAGGCGCTGGTGCACGGCGCCGAGGCCGACGCCGGGCTGCGCGCGCGCGTGATGGAGAGCGCGGCCCGCGTCGCGCAGATGAAGGCCGCGTGCCGCGTACCCATGCCGGTGGCGGCGGAGCAGCTCGAGGC
>Ga0070679_100004457_pt1 | contig 12933 bp, 22 predicted proteins | sample KBSC63BmetaG_FD_65652 | JGI IMG/M metagenome (GOLD analysis project Ga0070679, IMG submission 65652) | Corn rhizosphere microbial communities from Kellogg Biological Station, Michigan, USA - KBS C6-3B metaG | ecosystem: Host-associated > Plants > Roots > Rhizosphere | place: USA: Michigan... | reverse complement strand
CGTGCTCATAGTTTCCCCTTTCAAGGATTGATAAAGTCGAGCGTGACATGGGAAAGCGCTGCGGCAGTGTCCGGATCGTATTGTCCATTAACTTGCAATGGATTGACCATCGCCTTACCGCTTGCCGCTGAAGGGCCAGGGTACTTGGGATCGGTGTTGACGTCATGCTGAAATTGTTTCACCAGGGCGATCAATTGCGGATCGGTCACGCGGAAATTGTCGCCATAGTGATTGACGTTCCCAAACTGACGCAGGAACGCATAGAGGCCCGTCGCGCTGAACGATGCAGGGCCAGACGATTGCACCCGATCTTTCACATTCATAGGCGCAGTGGCCATGAACGGCTGACCCGTCATGACCGTCAACATCGCAGCGGTCGCGGCGTCAAATTCGCCGTCCGTTCGTAAAGGATGGTCCAATAGCGCGGTGCATGCGGTATCGGCATTGACCGCCGCTTGAAAGGCCGCGACGAGCGTAGGGCTGGGAATTGCCGATGCACATAGACCGTCATAGAGATCGTGTGCTGATTGCATGGCCGACGACGTGGCCGCATGCAAAGGAGCACTCATCTCATTGGTTCCCGGAACGTTGGGAACAATGGCCACAATGGGATTCCCTCCCGCAGTATGGGCGATCACTACTGGAGGATTGGGAGCGGCGGAGACCATCGTAGGCGCACCGGCCATGGTCGATGCAGTGACCGAAGCGGGATTATCCACCGCGGCGGCATGATTGGATGCGGCCAGCGGAGAAGGATTGATTTTGGAGACGCGCCACGCCTTCCACTTGCGCGTCACCCACGTTCCGACGGCTGCGACTCCGGCAACACCCGCTGCGATGAAAGGGAGCATGGTCGTTATTCCTCAGGAATATTTGTTCAATAATCCTTGTCGTGGATCAACTTGTCCCGCTTACGATACATTTCCATGTATTCGGGATCGTCCATAATGGACTTCGTGTGAGGGATTTCTCCAACGCGAGAAATCATCTTGTGCTCCAAGAGACGAACCTTGTCGTGCAATTCCTTGCGACGACGCGGCACTTTGGCTTTGATATGCTTCTTTCGCTTGGCCATAGTCGTTATTCCTCAGGAATATTTACTTCTTTTTGGACGGATTGGTACTAGTAATAAACATCATGTTTTTTTCGGCCTGAGTAGGCGATCTCCATTTACCTGTATCTTCGTCAAGGATTTTGTTTGGCGCCCATGAGATAAGGCGCTTGGAGGGACGTTTCGTGTGCTTCTTTCGCTTGGCCATAGTCGTTATTCCTCAGAAATATTTAGGGATAATAGACGGAAAATAACTCTTATCCGCCTCCGTTGTTTTTACGACTACATAGCATTTTTCATCCAATCCCAGATTCAATGTCGCAGCAAGATCGTCCGCATGCACTTTGGAAAGTTCACGACGGACGATAGCATGTTGAATTTTATTGACGACGGCATATGTAGTCCCTTTTCCCTTTCCAGTCTTTCGATGTGTCTTTCGCTTGGCCATAGTCTTTATTCCTCAGGAATATTTGTCAGGGGACAAACCCGTACACCTTCAACGCCTCTTGCGTCTTCCCTCCCCATAGTCCGTCATTGACCAAACTGGTCAATCCATGTTTTTTGAACATGGGCGAGCTATTCACCTTCTTTTGAAAGTCAGAGATCAACGCCATCTCCTTGGCGTCCCCTTTGACGTGACCATACTTGCGGAGATAGAAGTACAGATTGTTTCCCGCCAGCATGGCGGCGTCGTCATTGATGTCGTCCTTCGGATCGGGACCGATCCATTGCGATCGATCAGGAAGGGTGGAAAACGTATTGTGAGGCGAATTGCTCGCCTCGAAGTGAACCCCTTGGGGTGGAATTGGGTCCCCGATGAGAACGGAGAGGACGGCCGACGTAGGGAGATCGTAGATTCCGTTCACCGCCACATAATTGCCGTAGGAGATTCGATCTGTCCCCTGCTTTTGAATGGCCAATTGAAAATCATGGACCAATGCCGCCAATCCGGTCGAACCATCCGCGCCGTGCACCTTGAGATAATCGTAAAGATGTTGACCCGCGGCGGACCAATCCGAGGCGAGTTGATCGGTCACATAGCCGGAAATGGTATTTCCTGCCGCGGTCGTCCCCAAAGCGACTGCATTGGAAATGACCGCGGGCGCCCCCTTCAACGGAATAGGTACGGCTTGCGTCGGCTTGACGATGGTTCCTCCCGAAGGATTGGCGGAGGGGAGATTCTGCACGGTCACAGGAGCGGTATGGGGATGGCCCAATCCCAAAGCGGAAAGCGCCTTGTTCCCCCATTTCTTCCACGCTTCATAGCCACCCCATCCCAATGCACCCAAACCGCCAAGAATCATCCACATGATTTCGCCTCGTATTCCTCAGGAATATCTATCAGCTTCGCATCCGGCTCTGAAACTCTTCCAAGCTTTCACCCGATGGTAAAAGCTTTTCTCCTGTATCAGGATGAAAACGCCATGAAGGATGTTTGTTCGCTATTTCGCTCAACTCACGCTGGCGAGCGGTGTAGCTAACGACGCGCTTCTTTTTGATGTGTTTTTTGCGTTTCATTTATTCCTCAGGAATATTCACACAGTGAGATTGCGCCCCCGCTCATCACCGAAGATGCCCACCACCAAACTCGCGCCTACCAATTTGAATTTCGCTGGTTCAAACGGAGTGGCCACATTCTGCACCGCCTCTAGTGGCGTGCGAGCATGCGTATATTCAATTTCCGACGTCCATGTATCGTCGGAAGTTTGCAATTCATACGCCACCGCATAAAGCGCTCTTTTGTGTTGCGGACAGTAAAACACATTGGCGTCCGGCATTCCATGCGCATCAGCATGAATAGAGATTGACCACTCATCGGGAAGTAGCAAATCCTTCCATTCGTTGGGTTCAATCGTAAACGTGTCGCGTGAAGCCCACGCCGTTTTGACCACCGCCGTCACGCGACAATGCTTGCACTCCAATACAGTGGCGCGTTCGAGCATAATCCGCATTCGCATATCGGGCGAGAGGAGATCAACCAATTTCGTCCTCCGGCTTGATATCCCGTTCGGTGACCAATTGCGAAGTTACCTCTTTCGCCTTGGAATCGGCTTGTGCCGCTTGCTCGCGTTCTTTCATCTTTTCCGCCATGCGCTTAGCAAGGAAGCCGGCCACTTCGGGCGGTATCATTCCATTGTCAGTCAGGAATTTCAATTGCTCCGGAGTCATTCGCTCGACAACGGCATCCATCATGGTCGAGTCAACCGTGGATTGCGGAAGAATTTGCTTTCCTGTGGCTTCATTGATGACCGCAGGAAGCATCCGCATAATCATCTTTCGATCTTCGCTCGCACGTTGGAATTTCAATTCCTCCATGCGATGCTTGTGCTGAATCTCTACGGTATCCAACATGACTTGACGGACGACCCCCCAAGCCTCTTGCACGTCGCGACGCAAACCGCGGTTATCTTCGCGCTGTTCACGAATGATGGAGGCGAGCGTTTCCAAAGCGATCTGATTACCGCGGAAATACCCACTTCCCAACATTTCCACGTGACGCATACCCATTTGGGTTTTGCCACGCTCATCCGGCGATTCGGTGAGGATGCCTATTTGACTCCCTGCACCGGTTTTCGTGAATGGCAAAGCCTGCTGACGAATACTCGCGCCTTCGCCGTAGAAGACAATGATGTTGAATGTCTGCGCACCAGGCAAATCCTGACAATAGTACGCGGCGCGGTCATCAAACAGCTTGGCAATTTCATCCGGATCGCGCGGAAGGCCAGGAATAATCTTGAGTGAATGAATCTCTTTAGGTTGATCTCCGACCATATGGGCCAGAGTGATTTGCGCGGGCTGTCCATAATCCGGATCGTTGAGTGCCATGCGAATCCAATTGGCTTTGGAAATTCGCTTGGCGACGATATCGTCCATGTAATTGATAGAGCGCGCTTCCGGAGGGTTATGTGCTGCCATGTGAAATATTCCTCAGGAATAAAACCTAAAGTCCAAACTTGTTCAACTCGCGCACGGTCAATCCATACGCGATGAGTACGCCTAATCCAATCACACCGGCGATTTTCAAATCCTTTTTGGCTTCCTCTTCCCAATTGGCATGTTGCGATGGACTACCGATGATGTGATCCGACAATTGCATAATATCAATGTCCGCATCGGTGTTCTGCGCTTGCGGGGTATTCCAATTGGAGAAATCTCCCATATTACTCAATTGGAGATTAGCAGCGCTTAAACGTTGAAACAGATCGTCATAGTCCCCTTTGCTAATGACGCCGTCCTTTTGTTTGAGAATGTGGAGCAATGACAGATAAATGTCATTGGCGGGCATAAGCGCAATCGGTGCTTGCGTCGCTTTGGCGTCAGACACAATGGCACTTGCGGTGGAAGCGGCATTGTTCCACTTCGTGGAAAACAGATTCCAATCTGCTTGCCAATCGTTGGCGGCGATCTGATCGACAGACAACCATGGACCTTGCAATTGGGTCCAAAGTGTTTGCAATCGGCCGATGTCATACGACTTTGCTTTGAGCAAGTCGTCCAGATCGCCGATGCTGTACTGTCCAAGAATCATCGTTATTCCTCAGGAATATTTACTGCTGTTGCGACTCTGTCACCCATTTATAGATGGCATAAGCGCCGCCAGCAACACCGAGCGCACCGGAAAGGAAGCCGACGATGATACCCGCGCGACCAAAATGATGATCTACGGCATCCATCGCCGCGCGATTGACTGACGCCGCTAAAGACAGTGCCGCATCGGATAAATCACCCAACATGGTGACGTCGATGTCATCGTAATCGTCCCCATTGGTTTGCATCCGATCGGCCATTTCCAACAACAACTTAATCGCCACATTGCGCGGACGGAGACCGGGATTGGACGTTGGCGGATAGTTCATCGACTTCTGCGGATTGTCCGGTATATACGCCTCTTCTGACGCGCCTTTGAAATCAGGAACAATGGCATTCATCAATTCTTGAAACTTAGGATAATGGAAGTTTTCTCCCATGGCCCAATCCATCAACAATACCGCCAATTGCGCTGGTGCAGGCCAAGAGGGAGACATAGGATAACGCTGTTCTGTCGTAGCAATCATGCTGTCCACTTTGGACTGCACCAATTGCTGAATACCATCGTCGTCTAGGCGGAGATCGGTCAAATTCTGCCAATAGACGTTCCCTCCCCCAAGCTTCCATTTCTCCGGATCGCTGTTTTTGACCGCATGCCACGCGGCGGCGATCTCCGCTTGCGTAGCCAATGGACCATCGGTTCCGTGGCGCCACGGCAAAGCTTGCGCGGCGCCCACGGAATCGATGAGATTCCCCATCCCTGTTGTAACAAGCCCCTTGATATCAGGATACATCCAAGGGACGTACCCCTCCAATTTCTTGGTAAGAGGGAAGAACAACGACAGAGCAGAAGGAAGAAATGCCATTTATTCCTCAGGAATATTACTGAGTAATATCAGCCTGAAATGCCGATCCAAAGGGTATATTGAATACCTGCCAGAGCGCTTGCAGCATTCTGTGTGATCTTGATTTGATTGACACCGGGAACAATAGGTACCCATCCCTTATTGACCGAAGGATCATAGGATGCCAACGTAGTTCCCGCAGTACCAGGCGAACCGCGCAAATAGGCTTGTTCGACAATAATAGTACCGTCGGGAATATCACCCACGGCGCCAGCAATACCTTGACCGAATGCGAGGTAAAGACTGATCGCGCCGCAATCGTCAGGAAATGACCATGTATCGGTCTGACCCGGTGTCAATAGACCAGAGCCTGGCCCATTTCCTGTTGTAGGCGCAACGGGAATAGGAATGAAAATAGGTGGTTGTTGAACAGCCGAACGACTCCCCTGCGCGACAGAAATGGAGACGTCATACTCATAGTCTTGACCGTTCGCGACCATTTGCATGGATCGATCGAAAACGGTCACACTGATTTGTTCCGCGACAACGGTAATCTGTGCACCATTGACCAGCGAAATGCGGCGATAGGTGGTCACTCCATCCACGCTCGACGCGATAAGCGCATCGGCCATAGCGATGATTTTGGCTTGCGCTTGCGTGAGATTAGGAGGAACAAGCAGATTAAAAGAGATTGTGTAATCCGCCGTTAGTAATTCCGGCGTTTGAAAACCAAATTGTTTTTGTGACCCACCTACTGCGCGTGTGGTGAGTTTTTTTCCAACCGACCATTGCGCCGAAATGCGGTTTGCACCCGCGGGAGGTTTGAGAAGTGCAGGTTTCATATCATCGCCTTCGGTGTCGGTTGAATTGGTACAGGCAAAGAGAAACGTCAATAATAGAATGAGGTAACGCATTTCCGATAACTCCTTTGTATATTACTGAGGAATAACTACCCCAATTCCCATGCCATGCATTCGTTATGATGTGCGAGATCGCCTCCTTTCCGTACAATTTGAATCGATCGCGCCGTTCCTACTGCACGGCCAACATTGAATACACGCTTATCCTCGGGCGAAAGAGTGAACCCCCGCTGCGATCCATTCTCTTTCGATCCAACCGACACACCTTCATAAAAGGTGTTTCGTTCGTTGTCATTGAGAATGTGCGCCCCCAAATTGTAGATCCGCTCGTCGGTTAGATCGGGACCATCGGCAAGAATCACCGCACCCGCCATCAATCCCGCATTACCACCCGAAGGGAGCGCAAAGACATAGCCAAGATTTTGCGGATTGTCGATCCAATCTGCGCTCATATGGTCGCACAGACAACCAATGGCGTCGGCTACTTCTCCGCTCACCTTGTCATGTTTGGGTAGTGCATGCTCAGGAATAGAGACGATTGGATGCTCACGAATGTAACTCATAATCATCGTATAAGCATTTTTTGCTTTACGACTCCCGCGCCCAGCGGAATCCGATGTACGGCGAATCAATGCCATCGCATTTTGATCGCCTTCGCGAGCGCGATTAACCAATTCTTGCGCAATGGCTTTGAGCTTCATAGTTACCCTTTGACTTGCTTCTTTGTCCGCAGACCACGCGCATAAGCGCGCAATTGGTCAGCGGCGACCGTAGCGCCGATCTTATCGAAGGCGTCCGCCCCTTCATCAACTTCGTCCGGATCGCTAGACTTCAATAGCTCTCGAAGGATTGCTTTGCGCTGTTCACGAACGTCCTTCGGTGCATTTTTGAGATCGGCGCGCTTACGCAGCATTCGCCCATATTCGGGCAAACCGGCTTTTTCGAATGCCTCCGCCCCCTTAATGATTTCCTCTGTTTTGAGACTTTGGAGGGTCATCAATGTTTTGTAAGCGACCATTCGCTTCGGTGTCATCACACCGTAATCGGCGACAGGGGGAGACTTTTTGAACCATGCCATTGAGAAATATTCCTGAGGAATAAATGGGATTCCGGCATCCGCCTATGGCCGGGCTCAAGCCTGCTGTGGGCTAACCCGCGACGAGCGACGCGATCGCTTCGGTATAGAGCGCCACAGCACGAGCAGCAGGGGTAGCCTGCGCAGCGGCATTCTGGCCCGTCGAATAACGGCCGGACGACATCGCATGGGCGATCGATCGAGCACAAGCCCCCTTGCCCAATTGGGCGCCCTGAATCGCTGCCGTCGTCGGAGCAAGCGTAGCGCCGCCTCCGCCGCTAATGGTGTTGTCGTTGGCAATCAAGCTGTCGAATTCGGTTGCAAAAGCAGCCGCTTCCGTCACCGCCGCGGCATAATCGGTCGCAGTGGAGGAAGTGAGCGATCGCCCTTCCATCATCCCATCGAGGTACCCCGCCATCGCTGCATTGAAAAGAACGTTGTTATTCGCCATGATTGTCTCTTATTCCTGAGGAATATTCCTCATTGCGGAACCATGAAAGGGGCGACCTCATTGTCACCCATCCCAAGAATCCGCGAAGGATCTTCGAAACCATCCTCGGTTTGTACCAGGATGTGATAATCAGTCCATCCGTCCGGCTTGCGCACAAAGCGAAAAACCGGCCGGGCGTCGATCCCTTGCCGGTGCAATTCTGCGATTCGTGCCGCCGCTAAGCTTTTACAGTCTCCGTACTTTTGGAGATAGAGCATGGAGATGGGAAGCCATGTATCATCGCGCTTGTAAACAACTCCCGCACTGTACAGAGCGGGAACATGAGGGCGATAGAAAAGAAAAATCTCATTGACCACAATGAGATAATCGAGCGAGAGCCGAAGAACACGCGCGTTTTCCTCCGCCAATGCGGAAGGGTGGAAAACATGGGGAAAGTTGTAGACTATCTCCATTGTGTCCTTCGGTCTCCCTCGCAACGTGAGAATCAATTCCCGGTCATTGAAGATTACTGAGGAATAATTCTCTATGGTCGACTTAGATGCCCGACGGCGGCATCTGACCCGTCACGAGGGACGGACCGCGGAACGAAGCCACGAGAGTGAACGAAACGCCGGGCGTGAAGCCCTGGGGAGTATAACTGCTGTAGCTCCCCGGAACGATCACCTTGTTCTGCGGATTGATCGTGGGGACGTCGATCTCGAGCCCCTGACCATTGGCACCATAGAAGAAAGTATCCTCCATGTTTCCACCGCCGATGAGGGCGGACACGTTGGACACCTTGATGTCGGTGATGAACGCGAACGCCGGGGCCGGGCTGTTGAACAGCACGCGCTGCGGACGAATCGTGCAATCCGGCGACCCGCTCATCACGAAATTCTGCGCCGTGCCCAGCGCAGTGATGATGGTGTTGATGGGGAACGAATAGCGCTCCACATCGACGTCGGAGTCCGCGTTGGGGTAGAGACCGGCGAGACGCTTGCGCGTCGCTGCCTGACGGCTCATGTGATTGTTCCACATCTGTTGAACCGCCGTGGAATTGTCCGGATGATTCGCCGGATGCACCACCGCGGCCGAACCGGGACGCACCGGAATCGGCGTCGTACCGGGAACCGCCATTTGCGTCGCGGGATGGGTCAGCACGTCATCTCCGAACGAGCTTCCGAACGAACCATACCCACCGAAGCGCGACTCGGCACCGAAATCATCGCCGATGATGCCGAGCGCTGAAGCGAGCGCAGGATCGCGCATCGCCAGAGTACGCGCATCCTTGCGCGTCTCCGCCGAAGCGGAATGAACGGTCATGCCACCCATGGTGGAAAGACCGACGAGCGTAGCAAGCTTTCGCAGCATGTGTTTATTCCTCAGGAATATTCGGACAAAAGAAAAGCGGCTTTCAAAGTAACACCATGTTACTTATCCAACCGCTTCTCCTCCCCGAATCAAACACCACTAGGACTATCCTAGTGGTTGGGCTCTAGATGCGGATTCGAACCGCAGACACCGAATGCTGTCTAGAGCATTTATTCCTGAGGAATATTTCCTCAAGGAGTTGCGCGTCTTGCGCTCATCTTGCGACCAAGCGCGAGCACCGGATCGTCCGTCTCACCAGTCACGGTCGATTCACCCGACACTTTGGCCGTTTTGGATGGCTTCCCTTTATGATGGGAGACCAGTGCTTCCACTTGACGAAATACCCAAACCGCCTCGCCCGTCTTATAGACGTTTTTGGCGCTTTCGCTCAATTCCGTTCCCGGAAGAGCAAGGGCAACAACGCTACCAAGGAACCATGCCATCGCATCGACGGGCGCATCGTTCAACCCATTGGAAAACGACGAGTGCAAAAATGCGAGAAGCGCCGACGTGGCGCCAACTTCCGCTGTATCACGCACCATGCGAAGCGCGGCACCACTATGGCTCGCTGTCTTTTCCAGCGCTAATTGACCCTGCGGAGTGCGGAGCGCCTGATACGTCTCCGCAATGGATGCCTTGGCCTTTTCGGGAAGGTTCGAACGCTCGACGTAGCGGATAATCCCGTTGGCCATTTTATGTAATCTCCTAGTCTCTTTATTATAATACACTAAACTGTGTAAATGTCAAGATAAATATTCCTGAGGAATAACGTTTTATTCCTCAGGAATATTTTGGCTATCACCCCACCACCTTCGAGATAAACCCCTCACTCCACGTCTTCTTTTTCCCTTCGATGAACAATTCCCGCGAAGGGGTCATTTCCACGTACATCATGGGAGGATAATCCTTTTCATCCTCTCGCTTATCGTGCGCCTCGAACAGAACATGGCCGCAAACAATCAGGCCCTCGCGCGGATGACGCTTGATCGACGTGCAGATAAGGGGACGAATGATAAAGCCCGGTGTATCGTCTTCGCGCTCTTCCCGCGTGCGAACGCGACGAACGCGAACGGAATAGATATGCCCAACGCCTTCCGACATGACTTATCTCCTTTTGGATTGATGAAGCAAACGAATCGTCTTGAAATACTGTTTGACGTCAACACGGAATTGCGGGTCTCTCACCATGGCTCGAGCCGCAAGCACAAATCGGCGAATGCGAAGTGCGGCGTGGGTAAATTCGAGCACTACTTTGAGATCGACATAGTTGACGTCAAGTGTCTCTTCGCTATTCGCGGGGTACGCCCGGTGCATCAATTCAAAATCCGTCATTCGGCTTTGGATTCGATCCAATGCACTGCACCAATCTTCATTGAAGCTCATTGGATGGGCTCAATGAAAAAAGGCGGACCTTTTTGCGACCATTGATGGGTGTCGCTATTCCCCAGGCATAGCAACCCGCGCGGCGTCATTTGAAAGTAAGCGTCGACGTTTTCCCGACCAAAGCGGTTTTTCGTCACCCGCAAGACGCGAATCAATTCCTCTCCATCATAGGCCGATTCCGGTTCGCGGAGGAATGTGGACGTTATATCCACCACGTGTTGCAACTTCATAAGACCGGACGGATCTTCCTCTTTATTGACCGTTCCAATCAAGAGGAAAGGGCACTTTTTTTGCGCGGCGTAGCTTTTGAAGTATTCAGAGATAATGACCGCTTCCTCTGGATTGGGCGCGAGCTTTTGAATGGAATCGACAACGACAATTCCCGGCGAACGTGTTTGTAGAATGCTAAACAGATTATGAGAGGAGGAGACGGAGAAGATACGAATGCGATTCAATTGACTAAGATGCAAGCGCATCGCGCGTTGACGGATCTGTGCTCGTCCCTCTTCTCCCGCAACATAAAGCGCTTCACAATGAATAAGCGAGGTAAACACGTCGCACATTTGAAGGGCTAACGTGCTCTTTCCGGTGCCTGGCGCACCGGCTACGAGAGATACCGCGACTTTGGGCAATCCTGTTTCCCCCGTTTCTGGATCTTCACCAAAACAGATCGCATAAGGACTGTCAGGGGAAAGATAGTCCACCTTTTCAATGGATTCGCTGTCACTGAGGAGGACCGTGCCATCGTTGTCCGTCTTCTTAGGCGGAGTAACGATATTCCAATAACCACATTGACGGCATTGGGATTGGTCCGGTTTGAGCTTGGCGTTACAGATCCGGCAAGCAGAGGAGACCGACATCATAGGAAATATTCCTCAGTAATAAAATCGTTATTCTTCGAACCAAAAATCGTCTTCTAAGACTTTTAGATCATGATCATCGCAAAACGAATTGTACTTCCGTTTACGATTTCCGTCATCATCTACTACTATTTTGTATCTCACTGGTTTTTCACAATAGATTGCCGATCCTCCATAGTATTGGGGGACTAGAATATAACGACAGTTATGAGCAGGAGGGCTACCCATTTTATTCCTCAGTAAATATCCAATCACATTTGCGCTTTTTCTCGCCGTATTCTGGCCAAAGCGTCTTGGCGCTGCTGTTCCTGATCGATAATCCACACTTCCGCTGCGGTGATCAGACTGGCCAACGTCACGCCATCTACTCTTCCCGGCATGGAAGCGATACCGCGATCGCTGTACGTGCTCGCGCGAAAATAGCGATTGAAATTGCCATCCATGGTCATGCCGACTTCAAAGGAATAACGTTTCTTATCCGGTACTCCATTGTAGCCTTGACCAATGGTCATTGAGTTGACCCGTACCACAAGACCAGACTCCTTATCTTCGAAGTCACGTTCCCAATTCCACATCGACTTTTCAGCGGCTTTGTCTTTCATGGCAATCACACTTTCCATAAAATCGGTTGTAACAATGAGGGCAGAACGATCCGAGCACCTTGCGCCGTGTTGCAAGCGTAAGGCGTTCAATCATGGCGATAGCAATTTGAGGGTTTTCCTCGATCTTTCGTTGAAGGGTAGAAGACGCTTTGTTGAACCATTGGGTTAATTCTTCGAGAGGGGAGGGCATTATTCCTCAGTAATAGACTAGCAATCTATTCTAAAAAATAGGTATTGACAATTCTTACACTATAGTATACTATACTACCTCTACTGTCAAGCATTATTACTCAGTAATATACTGCAAAGACAGTAGCGGGTACTAAGTAGTTTTCGGTAACGCAAACATTGCACAAAGGAATGACACCCAAATGAGTGACGAGACGAACAACGAAAACGTGCCGTTCGATAGCGACGAAGATAAGGAGATTGCCAAGCTCGAAGCTATGATGTTGGCAAATCCCGACGATATCGGCGTCGAGGAATTTGCCGAGCACGAAGAGCTTTCCACGTCATTCGCGCCGTTCTGGAAGCCGGCGCCGATCGATATGGTGGAGCGCGATTACGTCAAGAATTATGTCCGCCAGGGCAAGGGGCTTTGGTTTTACGCCACTCCGGTCGAATTCGACGATCGCGATCCGGACATGAAGCGATGGGGGCTCATCGCGGAAATGGATCTGGTCTGCTACCGCGGCAGCATTAAGGACGACAAGGTTAAGAAGGTGATCGTCCGTAAGGGCGAACCATTCACGTGCTCGGTGTATGGATCGCTTCCACTGGAAAACTTCATCGGTATTCCGGTGCGCGTGCAAGTCGTCGATCAGGTTCCGACCGACAAACCGAAGCCGCGATGGGTGTTTCGCGTGACGGCATCGCCCGAGCATAAGGCGACGCTCGACGCGGAACGGAAGGAGCGCGCGCGACTTGG
>Ga0070679_100004456_pt1 | contig 12933 bp, 12 predicted proteins | sample KBSC63BmetaG_FD_65652 | JGI IMG/M metagenome (GOLD analysis project Ga0070679, IMG submission 65652) | Corn rhizosphere microbial communities from Kellogg Biological Station, Michigan, USA - KBS C6-3B metaG | ecosystem: Host-associated > Plants > Roots > Rhizosphere | place: USA: Michigan... | reverse complement strand
GCGCGTGACCGGCGGGGCGAGGAGATGGCGGGCTTGCAGGCATGCTGTGGCGTCGATCGAATGCCGAAGAGAGCGAGTGTGCCTCTCTCGCCGGAGCAGCGACGCTCTCAGGGTTCCCCCGGCTTTTTCGGCGTGTCGATCGAGCCCACCCTCGGCGGCACCCGACGCGTGCACGCGCGCCCGCAGCGCACCGGCACGCCGCATGCTGCCCTTCACGACGACCACAGGAGACCACCGCATGACTTCGATCCTCGCGCGCCGGCGCATCGTTCTCGCCGCGATCCTCGCCACCGCTGCCGGCGCCGCGGCGGCGCAGAACTGGAAGCCGGTGCGGCCGATCAACCTCATCGTTCCGTGGGCGGCAGGCGGTTCGACCGACCAGATCACCCGCATCACCGCGCTCGAGCTCGAGAAGGCGCTCGGCCAGACGATCGTCATCGTCAACCAGCCCGGCGCCTCCGGCTCGATCGGCACCAAGAGCGCGCTCGATGCCGCCAAGGACGGCTACACATGGACGGCGGGCGCCGCGCAGGACCTCGGCGCCTACCAGACGCTCGGCTCGCTGCAGACGAAGATCAGCGACTGGAACCTGTTCCTCACCGTCGCCAACATCCAGGTGATCAGCGTCAATCCGCAGACGCCTTACCAGAACGCCAAGCAGCTGATCGACGCCATGAAGGCCAATCCGGGCAAGGTCTCGGTCGCGACGGCGGGTGTCACTTCGGCCGGGCACAACGCGATGGAGGCGATCGCCAAGGCGACCGGCGTCAAGTACCGGCACGTGACCTACGACGGCGGCAATCCGGCCGTCGTCGCGACCGTTGCCGGCGAGACCGAGGTGACGACGCAGCTCGCTGTCGAAGAGGCCGACATGATCCGCGGCAAGCGGCTGCGCCCGCTCGCCACGGTCAGCGACAAGCCGCTCCAGCTCGAAGGCTACGGAACGATCCCGCCGCTTTCGGCGACGATTCCGGGCTTCTCGGCGCCGGCCAACTACTTCGGCATCTTCGTGCCGAAGGGCGTGCCCGACGAGGTCGTCAAGACGCTCGAGAAGATCTGGGCCGACAACATCTCGAAGAACGAAGCGATCAAGAAGTACGCCGCCAGCCGCGGCGCGCTGTTCGCGCCCTCGTACGGCGAGGCGGCGCAGAAGGCGGTGTTCCCGGCCGTGCAGGCCAACGCCTGGCTGCTGTTCGAGAGCGGCAAGGCCAAGGTCTCGCCGGACACGGTGGGAATCCCGAAGCCTTGAGCGCATGAACGAGCGTCCGTTCGGCGACGCGCCCGCGATCGAGCGCGACCTGTTCGAGGCCGAGGACCTGACCCCGGCCGAGGCCGAGGCGGTCGCGACCAGCGACTTGCGTGCGGCGGCGGGCTGGCTGGTGCTCGGCGTCGCCGTCCTGATCGGATCGATCACGATGGACCGGCTCGAGCGCCAGGACATCAACCCGTACACGGTGCCGGGCCTGCTGCCGGGGCTGCTCGGGATCGTGATGATCCTGCTCGGCGTGCTGCTCGGCGTGCGCAGCTGGCGGCGCGGCGGCGGCCGGCCGGGCGGCGCTCGCCTGCACGTCGATCCGGCGATCGTGCGTCGGCTCGCGCTCGTGGTCGCTCTGATCCTCGTCTATTCGGTCGTGCTGGTCGGCCACGGCATGCCGTTCTGGCTGGCGTCGGCGCTCTACGTGACCGCCTCGATCCTGACGCTGCAGCAGCCGCAGCGCGCTGCCGCGCGGCGAGGACTGACCTTTCGCGACGTCGCGCTCGCCGTCGCCATCGGACTGGGCTCGGGCCTCCTCGTCACCTACGTCTTCCAGGATCTGTTCCTGGTGCGCCTGCCCTGACGGTCGAGCCCGATGTTCGAAGGCCTCGCCGATCTCGGCCATGCATGGCTGGGTTTTCTCAACCCCACGTCGCTCGCGCTCGGCCTCGGCGGCGCGCTGCTCGGGATCGTCGTCGGCATCCTGCCGGGCCTCTCGGCGACGCTCGTCATCGCCCTGCTGACGACGCTCACCGTCAAGGCGCAGCCGAACGACGCCATCCTGGTCCTGATCTGCTCCTACGTCGGCGCGCTCTACGGCGGCTCGCGGACGGCGATCCTGCTCAACATCCCCGGCACCGCCGCCAACGCCGCGTCGTGCGCCGACGGCTACGCGCTCGCGCGGCGCGGCGAGGCGGGCCGTGCGATCGGCATCGCCACCTCGGGCGCGTTCATGGGGACGCTCTTCGGCGTCGTCTGCCTGGCGCTCTTCGCGCCGACGCTGGCCGAATTCGCGCTCTCGTTCGGCGCGTTCGAGTTCTTCTGGCTCGCGCTCTTCGGCGTGGCGATGTCGGGCAGCATCGTCGGCCGCGATCCGCTGAAGGGCTGGCTGATGGGCGCGCTCGGCCTCTTCGTCGCCCAGATCGGCCAGGAAGGCCTCTACGCGTTCGACCGCTTCACCTTCGGCTGGGGCGAGCTCGCCGGCGGCATCGCGCTGATCCCGGCGCTGGTCGGCGCGTTCGGCGTCGCCGAGATCCTGATCACGCTCTCCGACCCGGTCGAGCGCAAGCTCGTCGAGCTGAAGGACTCGGTGCTGCCGCGCTTTCGCGAGGTCGTGCAGTACTGGCGCACGGTCCTGCGCTCGGGCGTGATCGGCGTGCTGACCGGCCTCCTGCCAGGCGTCGGCGAGGACTCGGGCGCCTGGATGTCGTACGCCGCCGCCAAGGCGACGACGCGCGAAAAGGAGCTCTTCGGCAAGGGTTCGATCGACGGCCTGATGGCGGCCGAGACCGGCGACATGGCGTCGGTTCCCGGGCACATGATCCCGATGCTCTCGCTCGGCATCCCCGGCTCGGCGCCCTCGGCCGTGCTGATGGCGGCGATGATCATCCACGGCATCCAGCCCGGGCCGATGATGATGATCCAGCATCCGACCTTCATCTACGAGGTGGTCGCGATGACGTCGCTGGCGACGATCACGATCCTCATCTTCGGCCTGTTCCTGGTGAAGCCGCTGCTGCTGATCCTGCGCATCCGCCGCACCGTGCTGATGCCGATCGTCTTCCTGCTCTGCACCGTCGGCGCGTTCGCCAACGCTTCGCGCCTGTTCGACATCTACGCCATGCTCGCAGTCGGCATCGGTGCGTTCCTGCTGCGCCGGCGCGGCTACCACATGGCGCCGTTCGTGCTCGGCATGGTGCTCGGCCCGCTGCTCGACAAGAGCCTGCGTCGCGGCCTCGTGCTCTCGGACGGCAGCCTCGCGCCCTTCTTCACCCGGCCGATCTCGATGGCGTTCGCGATCGTCACCATCTTCACGATCCTGCTCTACGTGCCGCCGTTCAAGCGCGCGGTCCGGCGCGTCACCGGCGGCGTCGGCGCGCTCGTCCGAGCGACCTTCGCGCGCCACCCGCGCAGCGGCGACGTGTCATGAGGATCGCGCTGTGCAACGAGGTGCTCGCGGAGCTGCCGCTCGAGCGCCAGTGCGAAGTCGCCGCCGCGCTCGGCTACGACGGGCTCGAGATCGCGCCGTTCACGCTCGCCGAGTCGCCCGACCGCATGGCAGCGGCGGAGATCGCGCGGGTGCGACGCACCGTCGAGTCGTTCGGCCTCGCGGTGACGGGGCTGCACTGGCTGCTGGTCAAGCCCGCGGGCCTGTCGGTCACCGATCCCGATGCGGGCGTGCGCGCCCGCACGCTCGCCGTCGTCACGACGCTCGTCGCGCTCTGCGCCGAGCTCGGCGGCGCGGTGCTCGTCCACGGCTCGCCGAAGCAGCGTCAGATCGCCGCGGGCGAGAGCCATGCGACCGCGCTCGCGCGTCTGCGCGACTTCCTCGGCGAGGTCGCCGATGTCGCCGCCGGGCACGGCGTCGTCTACTGCATCGAGCCGCTCGGGCGCGCCGAGACGGCGCTCGTCAACACCGTCGCCGAAGCCGCCGAGCTGGTCCGCGCGATCGACCGGCCGTCGCTCAGGACCATGATCGACACGAGCGCCGCCGGCGCCAGCGAGACGCAGTCGGTGCCCGATCTCGTCGATGCGTGGCTGCCGACCGGCGTCATCGCCCACGTCCAGTTCAACGACCCGAACCGGCGCGCGCCGGGGCAAGGCGACATGCGCTTCGCGCCGATCGTGGCGGCGCTCCGGCGCAACGGCTACCGTGGCACGGTCGCGGTCGAGCCGTTCGACTACGTTCCGGACGGCATCGGCGCCGCCGCCTTCGCGGCCGGCTATCTGCGCGGCATCCGCGAGTCGCTCGCCTGAGCGGCCGCAGCGAAACGACAACACAGGAAGACGCGATGGCGACTCGACGACTCGGAATCATCATGCACGGCGTGACCGGCAGGATGGGAATGAACCAGCACCTGATCCGCTCGATCTGCGCGATCCGCGCCGAAGGCGGCGTGCTGCTCGCCAACGGGGATCGCGTCATGCCCGATCCGCTCCTGATCGGCCGCAACGCCGAGAAGATCGAGGCGCTCGCGCGTGCCAACGGCATCGCACGCTGGGGGACCAACCTCGAGGCGGCGCTCGCCGACCGCGACGACACGGTCTTCTTCGACGCCGGCACGACGCAGATGCGGCCGCGGCTGCTCGCGCAGGCGCTCGCCGCCGGCAAGCACGTCTACTGCGAAAAGCCGATCGCGACCAACCTCAACGAGGCAGTCGAGATCGCGCGCGTCGCACAGCAGTCGGGCCTCAAGCACGGTGCCGTGCAGGACAAGCTCTTCCTGCCCGGCCTGCGCAAGCTCGACATGCTGCGCCGCGCCGGCTTCTTCGGCCGCATGCTGTCGCTCCGGCTCGAGTTCGGCTACTGGGTGTTCGAGGGCGACCTGCAGCCGATCCAGCGGCCGTCGTGGAACTACCGCACCGAAGACGGCGGCGGCATGATCCTCGACATGATGTGCCACTGGCGCTACGTGCTCGACAACCTGTTCGGCGAGGTGCGTGCGATCTCCTGCCTGGGCGCGACGCACATCCCGAAGCGCTGGGACGAGAACGGCGAGCCGTACCGCGCGAGCGCCGACGATGCGGCCTACGCGACGGTGCAGCTCGAAGGCTTCTCGGGCGAACCGGTGATCGCGCAGCTCAACATGTCGTGGGCGACGCGCGTGCGGCGCGACGACCTCGTCACCTTCCACGTCGACGGCACCGACGGCTCCGCGGTCGCCGGCCTGCACGACTGCCGCGTGCAGCCGCGCGTCGCGACGCCGCGGCCGGTCTGGAACCCGGACGTCAAGCAACCGATGAACTTCTACGCGCAGTGGCAGGACGTTCCGGATTCGACGGTCTACGACAACGGCTTCAAGATCCAGTGGGAGCACTTCATCCGTCACGTCGTCGAGGACGCGCCATACAAGTGGACGCTCGTCGAGGGTGCGAAGGGCGTGCAGCTCGTCGAGGCGGCGCTCGCGAGCTGGAAGGAGCGGCGCTGGATCGACGTGCAGCCGCTCTCGCTCTAGGAGCACGCAGATGGCAACTCCCCTCAGCTTGCAGCTTCCCGTCGCGGGCGCAAGGCTCGAGTCGTACACCGTGCGCGGCGGCGCGCCGTTCGCCGCCGCCGCGCCGACGCGACCGTTCACGCGCGTCGCCTACTCGGCAGCGCACGTCGTCGCCGACCCGTTGGCGAACGTCGATCCGTGGCTCGGCTCCGCAGTCGACTGGGACGCGACGATCGCCTACCGGCAGCGACTGTGGGCGCTCGGGCTCGGCGTCGCCGAGGCGATGGACACCGCGCAGCGCGGCATGGGGCTCGACTGGCCGACTTCGCTCGAGCTCATCACGAGAAGCCTGGATGCCGCGCGCGACGTCCCCGGTGCCTTGATCGCGTGCGGCTGTGGAACCGATCACCTCGAGCCGGCGCTCGCGAGCACTGTCGACGACGTGATCCGCGCCTACGAGGAGCAGATGGCGGCGATCGAGGCGCACGGCGGCAGGCTCATCGTGATGGCGAGCCGCGCACTGGCGCGCGTCGCCACGAGCCCGGCCGACTACGAGCGCGTCTACGACCGCGTGCTGATGCAGTCGCGCCAGCCGGTGATCCTGCACTGGCTCGGCGAGATGTTCGATCCGCAGCTCGCCGGCTACTGGCTCGGCAGCAGCGAGGCGAGCCGGGCAGACGCGCTCGAGCGCGCAACGGACGTCGCCCTGGGCGTCATCGCCGCCAATCCGGGCAAGGTCGACGGCGTCAAGATCTCGCTCCTCGACAAGGAGCGCGAGGTCGCGATGCGGCGTCGCCTGCCCGAGGGCGTTCGCATGTACACCGGCGACGACTTCAACTACGCCGAGCTGATCGCCGGCGACGGCGTCGGCGCCGCGCAGAACCAGCAGCACAGCGACGCGCTGCTCGGCATCTTCGACGCGATCGCGCCGGCGGCGAGCGCCGCGCTCGACGCCCTGGCCGGCGGCGACGTCGAGCGCTTCCACGCGATCCTCGCGCCGACAGTGCCGCTCTCGCGCCACATCTTCCAGGCGCCGACGCGCTTCTACAAGACCGGAATCGTCTTTCTCGCCTGGCTGAACGGCCACCAACGCCACTTCACGATGGTCGGCGGCCAGCAGAGCGCCCGATCGTTGCTGCATCTCGCAGAGGCGTTCCGGCTCGCCGACGCGGCCGGCCTGCTCGAGGAGCCCTCGCTCGCGACCGAGCGCATGCGCCAGTTGCTGGCGCTGCACGGCATCGTGTCGTCATCGTGAGTCCGGCAAAGGATCTCGGCGCGCGGAAACGGCGAGCTCCTTCGCTTCGCTCCGGATGACGACGATGCGCGACTTCTCGGCCGACCACCGGTGGCTGTCGATCAACACGGCGACGTTGCGCGGCGCCGGCACGCTCGATCGCATCATCGAATGTTGCGTGCGCCATGGCATCCGGGCGATCTCGCCGTGGCGCGACCAGGTGCACGCGATCGGACTCGAGCGGACGGCCGAGCTCGTTCGCGAGCACACGCTCGAGCTCTCCGGCTATTGCCGCGGCGGCATGTACCCGGCGATCGACGCCGCGGGACGCCGGCGCGCGATCGACGACAACCGGCGCGCGATCGACGAGGCGCGCGCGCTCGATGCCGCGTGCCTCGTGCTCGTCGTGGGCAGCCTGCCGGGCGCGCTCGAAGGCCGGCCGCAGTCGAAGGACCTCTTCGCCGCACGCAGCGACGTGCACGACGGCATCGCCGCGACGCTCGAGCACGCGCGAGCCGCCGACATGCCGCTCGCGATCGAGCCGCTCCATCCCATGTACGCCGCCGACCGCGCGTGCGTCAACACGCTCGAGCAGGCGCTCGATCTGTGCGACGCGATCGATCCGGCGACGGGCGAAGCCCCCGGCGGCGGAACACGAACACGTGCCGCTCTCGGCGTCGCGGTCGACGTCTACCACGTGTGGTGGGACCCGAAGCTCGAAGCGCAGATCGCGCGCGCCGGGCGCGAGCGGCTGCTGGCGTTCCACGTCTGCGACTGGCTCGTGCCGACCAGGGACCTGCTGAACGACCGCGGCATGATGGGAGACGGGGTGATCGACATTCCGCGCATCCGCGGCTGGGTCGAAGCGGCCGGATTCGACGGCTACAGCGAAGTCGAGATCTTCTCGAGCGAGAACTGGTGGAAGCGGCCCGAAGACGACGTGCTCGCGACCTGCATCGAGCGGCACCGCTCGTGCGTGTGAGCGTGCTCCGCCGCTAGGCGGTCGCGGGCTCGAGCGCCGTGCGGCGCGCGCGCCGAACGTTGACGGCGGTCGTGATGAGCAGCGCCTGGGCGATGGCGATGCCGAGCCAGACGTCGGCGGCACGGTGCATGTCGAGCAGCGGGCCGAACACGAGCGGTGCGAACGCCTGGCCGATGTCGAGCCCCGAATAGACGACGCCGTAGACCCGGCCGGTCGCTCCCTCGGGCGCCGCGCGCTTGACGATCAGATCGCGCGAGGGCCCGGCGATGCCGGCCGCCACTCCCATCAGCGCGAACAGCACCGGCACGGCGAACGGCGCCAGCGGCGCGTAGCCGATCGTGAGCGCGATCACCGCTGCCGCCGAGAAGCCGATCGCGACGATCTTTTCCGAGCGCGACGGGTCGGCGGCGAGGAAGCCGCCGATCACCATGCCGCCGGCGCTCGCGACCATGTAGAAGCTCAGGCACATCGCCGCCCAGCGCGTCGGCACGGCGTGCAGCAATCGCGCCGCTTCGGGGGCGAACGCCTGGATGCCGCCGAGAACGACCGCGTAGAGGAAGAAGAAGCCGAAGCACATCCAGACCGCGGGGATGGCGAGAAAGCCGAAGCTCGCCGCGCCGCTCGCGCGTGCGCCGCTCGCTTTGGGCGCAGCCGCGCTTGTCATCTCGACCGTCAGGTGCGAGCGGTTCAGGAGCAGCACGACGAGCACCACCAGCGCCAGCACGCCCGCCGACGCCAGGGCGACGCGCCAGGAGAACGCGAGCGCGATCGGCACCAGCATGGCGGGCGCGAGCGCCCAGCCGAGGCTGCCGGTGATGCCGTGGACGCTGAATGCGTGCCCCAGCCGCGAGGAATGGATCTTGCGATTGAGCAACGTGTAGTCGACCGGGTGGAACACGCCGTTGCCGATGCCGGCGACCGCCGAGAACGCGGCCAGCATCGCGTAGCTCGTGCTCGCCGCGAAGCCGAACGCGGCGAGCGCGAGCAAGGTGATGCCGCCGAACAGGATCGGCCGCGGCCCGAGGCGGTCGACGAGGAACCCGGAGAGTGCCTGGACCGAGCACGAGACGACGAAGAACACGGTCAGCAGCAGCCCCAGCTCGGAGTAGCTGGCGTGGAAGGCGTCCTTCAGCCAGGGAAAGAGCGGCGGCAGGAGCAGCTGGCTGAAGTGGCTCACCAGGTGCGCGAGGCCCACCAGGCCCATCACGGCGGCGTCGCCGCGCCGCGACGACGAGGGATGGGCGGCCATCGATGGGCTCATCTGTCTGCGGAGCGAGGGTTGGGGCGAGAAGGCGCGAACGGCGGCGCGCGAGTGGCGCGAGGTACCCGCTATCGTAGTGCGGGCTCGGTTTCCAGTCCCGCGAAGGGACGGTCGTTCGTCGCTCGCAGGCGCGGTTCAATCCCGCGCGGGCGCAGTGCGTCGCGGGCCGCTCGCCAGCCGCAGGAACGGCGGCGAAGATGCACGCGATTCAGCGAGGAGATCACCATGACAATTGCCCGCCGACCGTTCCTGGTCCTGGCCGCAACCGGCCTCTTTTCGGGATGGCGTCTCGCGCTCGGCGCCGACCTGTTGCGCGGCTCCGGCGTCGCGGCGACGCAGCGGCGCGAGATCGGACCGTTCACCGGCGTCGCGCTCGGCGCTTCCTTCAAGGTTGTGTTGCGCATCGCGGATCGCGAGGCGGTCGAGGTCGTCGCCGACGACAACGTCCTGCCGCTGATCGAAACCAGGGTGCGCGGCGACGGCCAGGAGAAGACGTTGGAGATCGAGCTCGCGAGGAACACCCGCATCGATCCGCGCACGCCGATCGTCGTCACCGTCGATGTCGTCCGGCTCGAGCGGCTCGCGCTCGGCGGCTCGGGGAGCATCGAAGGCAAGAAGCTGAAAGGCGCCAGGCTCGCGGCGGCGATCGGTGGCTCCGGATCGATCGGCCTCGCTGAGATCGACGTCGACGAGCTCTCGGTCGTTGTCGGCGGGAGCGGCAGCTTTCGCGCCGACGGTCGCGCGAAGACGCTCGCGGTGCAGATCGGCGGCAGCGGCAGCTGCGACACCGAGCGGCTCGCGGCGGCCGAGGTCAGCGTCGCCGTCGCGGGCAGCGGCGACGCGCGCGTGCGTGCCGACAACGTCCTCAGCGCATCGATCGCCGGCAGCGGCAATGTGTATCACCGCGGTGCAGCGGCGCCACAGGCGGCGATCGTCGGCAGCGGTCGCATCGTGCGGCTTTGAGAGCGGCAAGAGCGTCGCGGCCGGTCATCGGCTCGGCGCTGCCGTGTGTCCGCTGTAACGAAAGGTAGCCGCGCCACCCGCCTAGACTCGCCCCTGCGTAAGACGCGATGCACGACGTCGTTTCGCATCAGGAGCAGCCATGCTGACATCGCTCTTCGGAGATCTCCGGGCCTCGCGCGACGCGAAGGCGAAATCCTCCGACTTCGAAGACACGCAGGTCGTCAACACCGGCCAGGATTTCGCCGCGACGGCGATCATGGAGAGCATCGCGACCGAGGTGAACGAGCGCGGTCAGATGATCGACCGCCACGTGAGCGACCTCGTCGTCACGGGCTCGCCGGCGCAGGCGATTCGCGAGCACTTCGCGACGACGCGCGCCGACCTCGGCACGGCGACCTCGATGATCACGCTGCTCGATCCGGTCGGCGTCTGGGCGTCGTCGGTCGTCAAGGCACTGTCGGACGCAGGCGGCCGGCCGATCGAGAAGCTCCATCTGCGCGAGCAGACGACGCTCAGGACGATCGCGATGATCGAACGCACGACGCTCGTTCGCCGGCAGGAAGACACGCTCAGGATCTTCCACGCCGACGTGCGCGCGCCCGGCCCGGAGAACGCCGAGATTCCGGTCGCGCTCATGGAGCGCAGCCAGATGACGGCCGTCATCATCGGTCCGATGCAGCCGCACGCGATCGACGCCTTGCTCGCGTCGCTGCGCCACGCGACGAGCCTGCCGACGTGGCGCTGCGCGCACATGCTGTTCCAGCTGCCGCCGAACGCCGGCTGGATCGAAGCCCGCGTGCACGCGATCGACTGGCCCGAAAGGCTGCACGTGCACATCGTCAGCGAGCCGATGACGGGCGCGTCGTCGGTCTGGAACGCGATGCTCAACGTCTGGAACCAGGCCAAGCTGCAGCCCGGCTGGGATCCGGCGGCCGTCTCGCCGATGCTCGGCACGAGCGATTTCCCGATCAAGGTCAACGAGCTCGACGGCAATGCGGCTCCGGGCACCAAAGCGGTCGAGAGCGAGGAAAGCACGCCCAGCCCGGCGACGACCGCCCGCGCCGTGCTCGACGCGGCGCGCGGACACCAGGCGCTCGCGAGCCTGCGCAAGCTCGACGGCCTGCTCGGATGCGCGCTCGTCGATGCGACCACCGGTCTCGTCATCGCCCACGAAGCACGCGATCCCGAGACGCTCGGGATGGAGCTCGCCGCGGCGGCGTGCGCGCAAATGCTCGCGAGCCATCGTGCAGCAGCGCAGACGATGGGATTGATCGACCCGATCGAGGAAGTGATCACCACGGCCGGGTCGCGCCACGTCCTGATCCGCGCCCTCCAGCGTCATGCCGACGTCGTGCTCGTCGCGGTGCTCGAGAAGCACCGCACGAACCTCGCGCTGGCGCGCTTCCAACTGCTCGAGCTCGAGCGAAGCCTGCCGTAGCCAGCCGACTGGCGCGGCGGCGCGCAACGGTCAATGACCGCTGCGCGTCTTCAGCAGCAACGCCTTGTTGGCGAGCGCGTCGGCCTTCTCGTTGCAGCGGTCGCCGTTGTGGCCGCGCACCCAGCGCACGCTCACGCGCCGCGCGTCAGCGGCAGCGAACAGCCGCTTCCAGAGCGCCTGGTTCGCGACCGGGTCGCCTTTCGAGTTCCGGAATCCCTTGCGCTCCCAATTGGCGCGCCACTCGGTCAGGCCCTTCAGGACGTACTGACTGTCCGAGACGAGCTCGACGTCGGCGCCCGCCGGCACGAGCTCGAGCCCTTCGATCGCTGCCGTGAGCTCGGCGATCTGGTTGGTGCCGAGGCCGATGAAGCCGAAATGGTCGACCTCCTCGCCGCCCGGGCCGATGACGACCGCGCCCCAGCCGGCCGGCCCGGGATTGGTCGGCGCGCATGCGCCATCGGTGTAGGCGACCCACGTCATCGGCCGACTCCGCCGTCTTCGGCGTCGACCATGGCCGGCGACTTGCGGTGCGTCACCGCGACCGGCGCGGGCGCCGCGTGGACCTTGGCGCGCGCGTCGTTGCGGATGAGACCGACCAGGCGCATGCCGCGCACGCGCTTGACGGCGACGATGTAGTAGAGCGCACCGAACACCGGCCACCAATGCTCGCCGGCGCGCTCCATCCAGCCGTAGCGCGCGAGCCAGCGGCTCGAACGCACGGGCGGCAAGTAGCAGCCGAAGCGGCCCGCCTCGACTTCGAAGCTGAGCAGCCGAAGCCAGTCGCGCAGCCGTCGATAGCCGACGAATTCGCCCGCGTGCGGAAGGAACAGCTCGCCCGACGATCGCGGAGCCAGTCGCCGCCGCAACCTGCCGAGCCGCTGGCGCACGCCCCAGAGGCTCGCGGGATTGAAGCCGACGATGATCGCGCGGCCCTCCGGAACGAGCACGCGCTCCACTTCGCGCAACGCGAGATGCGGATCGCGCGCCAGCTCGAGTGCATGCGGGAGGACGACGAGGTCGAGCGTTGCCGCAGCGAACGGCAGGGCATCGAAGTGGCAGCGAAGCGTCGGTGGCGGAACGATGTGGACGCGCGATGCGGCGCCCTCCGTACCGCCTTCCAGCGACGCATCCGGCTGCGCTCCGGCGCCTGCGGCAGGAACTTCCTCGACGCCGCTCGACTCCACTGCGAGCCATCGGTGCGGCATGCGATTGGCCCGCAAGGCGTCGAGTTGGGGCAGGCCGAGCTGGAGCGCATGGAACCCGAACAGGTCGGCCACCGCGTGGTCGAGATGGCGCTGCTCCCACTCGAGCAGCACCTGTCCCACAGGGGACTGCAACCACTGAGGCAACTGTATGATCGCGCCTTCCGTCATGAACCTGACCGCACTGCCCGCGTTCACCGACAACTACATCTGGATGATCGACGATGGCGCTCGCGCGATCGTTGTCGATCCGGGCGAGCCGGAGCCGGTCGCCGAAGCGCTCGAAGCGCGCCGTCTCGAGTTGGCGGGGATTCTAATGACCCACCACCACGCCGATCACGTCGGCGGGGTCGACGCACTCCGCTCGCGTCTGCACGGGCCGGTGTTCGGGCCAGCGCACGAGCGCGTGCCGCAACCGAGCATCGGTCGTGAAGAAGGCCACAC
>Ga0070679_100004455_pt1 | contig 12935 bp, 10 predicted proteins | sample KBSC63BmetaG_FD_65652 | JGI IMG/M metagenome (GOLD analysis project Ga0070679, IMG submission 65652) | Corn rhizosphere microbial communities from Kellogg Biological Station, Michigan, USA - KBS C6-3B metaG | ecosystem: Host-associated > Plants > Roots > Rhizosphere | place: USA: Michigan... | reverse complement strand
CATCCGGGCTACTTCGCTCTGCGATCGGATGTCCCCATCGCCGACGCGATCATGATCGCGGGCGGGCCGACCGCGACTGCCGACGTCGAGCGCTCAATGATCCGGCGCGGTAATACCGAGTTTCGCTCGGCGGACGAAACCCGCCAGGCGATATCCCGGGGTTTGACGCTCGATCAGTTCGGTCTGGCCGCCGGAGACGAGATCGTGATCGGCAGACGACGTGACGTGCTCGGCGGATCCGTCATGCCGATCATGGGTGCACTGGCAAGCGTCGCCGCGATTTTCGTGGCGCTTCACCACTAACAGTCATCACTAACGTGGCAACTCGATTCGCTGATGTGGCGGAAGTGAGCGTCGGCATTCCCCTAACCACCGAGGGGCGACGCGCGACTGATCGTGAGCCGCGTGACGTCAACCCGCGGGTTCGGTCGCACCGCGCTGCGCGCGCGATGAACATCCTGATTGCCTCGGTCGCGCTGGTGTTGGCCGCTCCGGTCATGCTGCTGTTCGCAGTGCTCATCAAGCTGACTTCCCCGGGACCGATCTTTTACTCTCAGCCCCGAGTCGGGTTGGATCGTCGGCGTTCGCGGAGCCGGAATGCCTACGACCGGCGGGCGCGAAACCTGGGCGGCCTGCCTTTCATGATCTACAAGTTCCGGTCGATGCGGGTGAATGCGGAAGCCGCCAGCGGCGCGGTTTGGGCGACGGCCGGTGATCCGCGGATAACGCCGATCGGCCGATTCATGAGGAAGTGCCGCATCGATGAGCTGCCGCAGCTTCTGAACGTCATCCGCGGTGACATGAACATCGTCGGCCCGCGTCCCGAGCGCCCGGTCATCTTCTCGCGACTCAGTCAGGACATCGCGGAATATCCACTCAGGCAGCGCGCCAAACCGGGCATCACCGGCTGGGCGCAGGTCAATCACAAGTACGATGAGTGTGTCGACGACGTGCGCACGAAGGTCAGATACGACCTAGAGTACATCGAGCGACAGGGCATGACAGAAGACCTGCGGATAATGGCTCGGACGGTGCCGGTGGTGTTTCTCGGAAAGGGCTGGTAACGCCGGACTAGCGCGGCCGCGGCACCGGCGGCCACATCTCCACTCCGACTTCAGCATACGCCTGAGTCGCAGCGTCGGGTCGCGGATCTCCAACCGTGTCGCGCATTAGCCAGCCGGAGCAGAGTCCCGCCACGCTAACCGCCTGAAAGCACAGATGCACCGGGACTGCGCGTAGCGCGAAGAAGACTCCCCGCAAACCAGCGATAGCGGTGACCGTGCGCGCATTCGCAATTGCAACCAGCAGCAGTGCAAGGGCGGTGGTGAAAACCCAATCGCGTCCCGGCACGAATGCGCCGAGCAGCGCCACTGTTGAGAGCGCCGCAACGAGGGGCAAAGCGGGCCGGCTCCAGGTAAATACAACGTCAGCAGGTGCCGAAGACCGCGTCTGCTGATAGCCCAGGGACCTCGCGAGCAATGCACTGCGGGTGAAAGCTTCCCGCAGTGCAGCGACTGCCGTCCATCTTCGAAGCTGGGTAACCCGGACGTGCGCCGCAAGCAGCACATCGTGTCCGCTGCGAAGCAGCCGCTGACCAAGCTCGACTCCTTCGAGTGTACCGGTGCCGAATCTCCACTCGTCGTACATACCGCAAGCGGCGAGGATCGAGCGACGCACCATTCCGCAACCGGACCCGAAGCCGCCCCCGACGCCCGCATAGGACGACTCGCCGACGTTGAGAAGGACGTTCCAGTACCGCGAGATGAAGTTTCCAGCACAATGGCGGAGATCGTGCGTAGCCGCGATCGCGTCGAGCCCGGGATGCTCGTTAAGAGTCTGCAACATCAGCTTCAGTGTATCCGGCTTTAGCTCGATGTCCTGATCGACGAACGCCACTAACCGGCCCCTTGCGATCTCGGCGCCGCGATTGCGCGCGTAGGCGAGGCCAGACCGACGCGCAGTCAACCTGATCACCGTATCGGCATAGCGGGCCGCGATGGCGGCAGATCCGTCGTCGCTAGCGTCGTCGACTACGATCAACTCGAATTCGGTTTCTTGCAGCTCGCTGTCAACGATGGACTGCAGCGACCTCGAAAGGGTGGCCGCACCCTCCGCAACAGCGACGACGACCGACAGGTCGATTTGGCGCAACATTGGCCGACCTAGCAGGTGCTGACGAAGCTTCGCTCGGCCATCTCGGCGCCGTGGAGCACGGCACCGCTCAGGAGCGTCACGATGTCACCGGTTGCGTGGGACATCGCGAGCTCGCGTAAGTCAGCCGCACTCGTCCCCGCCGGCGCGAGGAGGAACTGCGCCTTCCCCACGCATCGCTGCAGCGCATTGAGATTGGCCGGCTGACCCGCGCACGCTATGAGCACGTCGACGTCTTCGGCCCCGCTGGCTCGCAAGCCTTCGGCGAGCTTGTCGGGCATGACAGCGTGGTTCTCGGGCAGCACGACGACCATCGACACGCGGGGCGTCTTGCGCGGAGCGCCGACGTCGGCGCACTCGGAAGTCGGACTCGCAATGCCGTAATCCTTGACCGGCGCATCCGTTGAGGCGGCACGATCACGGATCGGCCGCTGGAACGGGTGAGCGTCAGTCATCGGAGCGTATTCTGGCAGGCCTCGGATCATCTATCGCAGGGAGTGGTGTCTTTCGCGGGGAACATAACGTTTGCCGAGACCCCGTCGGGCAAAATGCATACTTTGTTGCCCCATGGGTAAGTCATTGGTGTGTCTATACATGCGGCCACATGCGAGGGACGGCTTGCTCGCCCTGCGCCACGCTTGCGTTGCGTAGTTGCCACACGAGGTGGAGAACCTTTCGCCGTCAGTCTATTCACGCGGCCGAAACACCGGCTCGGGGCGTTGGACTCCAGGTCACCTTCTGCTCGCCTCTCAACGCGTCGAACCATGCGAGGAGTCCGGCAGTAAGGACGGCCAACCCGAAGCCGGCCAGCGCGAGGGGCCGGAACCGAATGGTGCCGCGCTGTCTCAAGGCATAAACGCCGGCGAGCCCCGCCACGAGCACCGCACTCAGCGTCAATGCTCCGACGACGTAATGGGTGGCAAGAATCACCAGAGCGGCAAGTGAGAAGGGGGCAAGCAGGTACGGCAGCCAGCGCAGCAGCTTGTGACTGATCAACATCAGCGCGAATCCGCCGTAACGGAACGGATTCATCAGCTCGCGGAAGTGGAACAATGTGCTGAGCCCGCGCGCCATCGTCCGTGATTTGCGCCGGAATTCCGAGCGCATGGCGCCGGTCGCGGGCACCAGACAGACAGCGTTGGCAACGCTGACAGACCGATATCCCTTCTTCCGGGCGACCAACGCCGACGCGAAGTCCCAGCTCAGAGCGACGGGAATGGGTTCGTCGTGGATCAGTCGCCGGATGGCGAAGAAACAACCGCTGGCACCGACGATGGAGCCACCGGCGCGGGTCTCGAGATCGCGCACCCACATCTCGAAACCGGTATACCCGACTTCGCCGCCGGCAGTTGCTGACGCGGCCGAGTCCACACTGACGTCGCGTCCCGAGGCTACCCCCACGGATGGATCGGCGAAGGCCGCGATGAGCGCCTTCAAGGATGTCGGGGGGACTTCGACTGTGGCGTCGACGTTCACGATTATTTCACCGCTGGCGACGGCGACGGCGGCGTTTTCAGCGGCTGTCTTGCCCCTGCGTTCCGGCGCACGCAGCAGCTGTACTCCCTGTGCGGCGAATTCCCGCGCGATAGAGTCGGTACGATCTGTCGACGCGTCGGACAAGACGATGATCTGGAGTAGCTCACGGGGGTAATCGAGCTCCGTCAGCCGCTGTAGCGTACGCCGAATGTTGGACTCGGCGTTGTAGACGGGGACCGTGATGGTTACTGACGGCCAAACCACGTTGGTAACGGCGATCACCGGCCTGGCGGCGCGAAGACGCGTGATCAGCCAGAGGATAAGCGGATACGCGACGTAGCTGTAGCTGCCGGCGACGAGTGGCGAGACAACAACTGCGATGGCTAACTCGAGCATTCCTTTGAGCAAAGCGTCACTGGCGGGTGGGCCAGTCGATGTCGGAGTGGCGAGCAAAGGCGCCGGGCGTGCGCGCCTTGCCCAATCCCCCGCATGGCATTGCACGTGCCGCCGAGCGGAGCGACTAACTAGTTGCGAGATAACGAGATACGGCGAATGCCACGCTGGGGATGGCGCAGATTGGCAGCAATCTGTTGCGACGCCGCGACGTGCGGTTAATGCCTCATACGGGCTTTCAACGACTCAATGCCGGCAACGATTTGAATGAAGGCAGGTCGTGAGTCGGGGTAGGCATAACGTGGAATCGCGAACCGGTCGGCCGATCCCTCAACGATCGAACGTGAAGAAAGTGGCGCTTCTATCGTCGCCAGTGCCGCGGACATGCCGGCACGCGCTACGTTTTGCTTCTCGCGAGCCGAGAAGTCCCGCAGGGTGCCATTCGGATAGCAGAACACGGGGACGGCTGACTCGGTTTGCGCTGAGACGGCTCGCCAGGACTCAGTGATCTCCCTATCAGATCGCGCGTGGTCGACTCGAGAGAGAATTGGATGGGTCACCGTATGAGGTCCGAAAGTGACACCGCCACGCGAACACTGCCTCACCTGGTCCCAGGTCATAGCTCGGTCGCGCAACGGTACCCCAGCTGGCAAGGTCACTTCCAGCCGGTCGGACAGTCCGCCAATCAGACCCTCTTTCTCTTCGTCGGGTACCGTTTTAAGGAGCTCGACCATCTCTTCTGCCACCGCTAAGCCGCCGGCACGATCCGTCCAGCGACGGGAAATCGGTCGGCCAGCGATCTCGATATGTATGCTGTCGTGTTTGGTGTTGTCGATGATCCACGGGACACGATCGAACCAATTCCAAAGCTTTCCAGAGACAAAATCGGTAATCAGAAACACGGTCACCGGGCAGTCGTACGCGGCGAAGATTGGCGCGGCAACTTCAGCAAAATCGGCGTAGCCATCGTCTACCGTGAAAACCACCGATCGTCGCTCGAAGGGCGCACCGGTCTCGAGGTGGGCAATCAGGTCGCCGATACCCATAAGGTCGTACTTGTGACGCCGCAGATACTCGAGGTCGCGGCGAAGTGTAGCCGGGTCGTGGCCTGTCACCCCGAGGTCCGGCATGGCGAACCGATGCAGGAACAGCACAGTCGCGCTTCGCGGGAGAAGCGGTGCCAGGAACGCAAGCGCCGGCTTGCTAGTCAGTGCGCTCGCGAAAAGTTTCTTGAGGATCGGAGTCGGCTTCCGGTTGAAGATGTTAAGTTGCCCCGCGGATGGCCGCAGCGTGGCGCGGCAACAATGATATTCCGACGATGCGTCCTACGACAGCATCCGTGATGACCCGATGCCGGGCGCGCGACGAGGGGTGATGTTGAAAGTTGAATTGATAAAGGATCCGGGATCTGCCTGGGAAACCGCAGAGCGGGAGCTCGACGCGCGGGGGCTACCGCTCCCGCTCTATCATCGCGCGATCTGGGCGAGGGCCGTTGCCCAGCAGTCTTCGAATTTTTTCGTGGCGGTTCGGGACGCCGACGGATGTCGCGCCGGGTTCGCGGTGGAATCATCGCGAAGCCGCGCGCTGCCCGGACACCGGCTGCTTTCCATTTCGCGGCTCGCCATTGGTGCTGGAGGACTCGATGACGAGACTCTCGGGTCGGCCGTCTCCGCCCTGCATGATCTCGTGAAACGCGACCGCCTCGCGCTGCGGGTGAGCGTCGACGTGTACGGCCTGGATCAGAACGCCCGCTTTCGCACTGGACAGGCGCTCGAGCGTGTTGGGTTCGAGCGCGTTTCGACGACGCGAAGCTACGAGCGCACCCTCGTGCTCGATCTCAGCCCCGATGAAGACGCCTTGTTCGCCGGTCTGCACAAGAACGCGCGACAGGGTGTGCGCAACATTGGGAGATTTCCAGTCCGGCTTACGACTGCGCACTCGGAGACAATGGCGGGAAGACTGCAGGAGCTTTCCGACCAGACTCGCGGGCGGACCGGTGGCGCGCGACGGCCAATTGATTGGCGATCCTTCATCCAGATGTCCAAGGCCATTCCCGACCGTTCGCGAATTGCCGTGCTCGAGCGAACGGATGTCGACGGACCGTCAGCGATCATTGCCTTTGCGTGGGGATGCGTGCATGGCGATGTGTCGGAATACTGTGAGTCCGGGTCCGTGCGGGTGACCGACATGAGAATATCGACCAGCTATGCGCTACTGTGGGATCTAATTACCTGGGCGCGGCGGAGCGGCTCCAAGGTTTTCGATTTCGGGGGAGTCACCGTCGGAAGCACCGGTAGCGACGATCCGCTCGGCGGCATCTCAGACTTCAAGCGTCGGTTCTCGCAGCGCGAAGTCGAAGTGGGCGAACAATGGGAGCTCACCCCGCGGCCATTCCGCGCGAGAATTGCCGGAACGGTGAGCGGCGCTGCAACTCTCATTCGCACCGGGCTGGATCGCATTCGGCGCTAGCGGGCGGTCACGCTCCATTTCACGAGGGAGTCGATTACCCGCCGATTGAAGTCTTGCTCGCTTCCGCACCATTGGGCGTATTCCCAGCCGGCTCGTGCGGTCCGAAGGCGTAGAGTGTCGTCGCTCCACACCTCGGTCAGCAGCTTTGCAAGCGCAGCCGGGTCGCCTGGAGGCACGCTGAGAAGCTGACCGTCGAAGATGTCGGTAACGCCTGGGCCTGCCGACGCTATTACGCACTTGCCGAGCGCCATCGCGTTCAGAATGGTGCTGATGCCCGCGGCGATGAGGCGACCTTTTCGCATTGGAACTACCACTAGCTTTGCATCGCGCAGCGCCGCAATCTGGGAGCGTTCAGTTCCGTCGTCCGGGAGAACGCGGACGTTTCGGGGCAGTTGCTCGAGCGTCCGGGAGAAGCTGCTGCCGTGCTCCCTGAGCGAAGCCAGCTGCGGATCGACGATCGCGCCGGAACAGTTGGTGCGCTCAATGGCGTCGAAGAAAGTGTCGAAGTCGCGCATCGATCGCCCAAAGCACAGCGCGTAATCGCCGTCGGGACTGGGTCCGGCGGAGCGCGCGCTGAAAAGATTTGCCTTGAAGTCGAGAAACCCGCTGCGCTGGCGAGGGATGCCGTACGCAGCTTCCAACTCGCGCAGATCCTTGAAGTAGTGTAGAAAGTAATCGACGTTCCGCAGCAAGAGTCGTTTGGCCAGAACACCGAGCCTGCCCGCCAGAGATTCGGGCCGTCGAAGAAAGACGAGATCGAGGGCTATGAGCGGCCGTTTTTTGCGGAACGGAACCGATTGTCTCAGTGCAAGCTCCAGTGCAATGCGCGAGTCGCAGTTGACGAGAAATATCGCGTCGTCCACCTGACGAAACTGCAAGAACTCTCTGGCGCTGCGGGCAATCTCGGTTCGACCCGTAGTGCCGTCGGATGCCGTCCACCGGGACGGGAAAGTCGAAACGTTGGTGACGATCAGCATTTACCGTTGTTGAAGACAGCGGTGACAATCACAGGATGATCTCGGGTTGCGACGAGGCGGCAGCGGTCGAGAGGCCAGCAATCTAGCGCTGCTGTGGGCGGGGCGCCGTTACCATCCGATAGACTGCATCGATCGCTGCAACCCACGCGGAATCGCCGAACGCCGAAGTCAATCGGCCGCGCGCATGGAATGATCGTTTTCTGGCGGCGGCGGGATTCTCCTTGATCGTCCGCAGGCCGCGCGCAATGGCGGGCGGGTTCTCGGATGGAACCAGGATGGCGTCGGCGTCAGTAATCACATCAGGAACTCCGCCCACGGTCGTGGCGACGACGGGCACCGATGCATCCATCGCCTCGAACAGCACGATCGGTGTGCCCTCGGTTCTAGAACTGAGGACAAAAGCGTCGAATGCGCTGAACAGCGATCCTGCGTCGGATACCGCACCGTGCCACGTCACCCGATCGTTGATGCCAAGGTCCAGCGCAAGCTGACCCAGCCGCTCCCGCTCGGGTCCGTCGCCGATGATCGAGGCTTGCCAACTCGTCTCTGTTTGGGCGAGGGCACGCAAAAGCACGTCGGCTCCCTTTTCCGCAGATAGCCGCCCGACCCATCCCGCGACCAGCGTCCCGTCGCTGATCCCAAGCCGCTGTCGCGCAAGGGACCGCGGAAGCTGAGTCCCGTGAGTGAAGCCATTAGGTATGCAGTGGATTCGCGCACGAGGAACCCCGGCGCGAGCGAGGCGCTCGACGATGGGTGCGGCGACGGCGATCACAGCTGCTGCGCGTCGCAGTGCAAGACATTGAATGTGCTCGTTGATCCGGTTGCGGATGCCTCCGCCCGTGAAGCCGTGCACAGTGCTCACCGACGGAATCCTGGCACTTCGGGCGGCGGCGATACCGATTACGTCGGATCGGTAGCCGTGGGTGTGGACGACACCTGGTCGCAATCGGGCAATCAGCTCTTTGAGCCCACGATATTCCCGGAGATAACTGCGGGCGCCGACGACGATTGTAGTCACGGGCACCCCGCGCGACTCGAGGCCACGCACGAAAGGGTGATCGTTTTCGCTGCCAGGCTCGAGCACAGCTGCAACGTGAGCTCCTTCGGCAGCTTGAATCCCGCTGAGCATCGTGACCACACGCTCGAGTCCGCCCTCGCGGGCCGGCGCGAGGACGTGCAGAACTTTCGGCCCATCAGCGCGAACGGATTTCACGTCCTCGGTGTAAGAAAAAATGACGGGAGCCAGTTCGTTGGCGCGATGCCCAGCGCGTGGGCTGGGTGAAGCGAAGGCCGGCTTCCAGCGAGAAAATGAGCTGCTGGCACACTCCTAGCCGCCAAACATTGTGCCAACCCAGGACCCTCTGGCGAGCTGGTATAAATGACCTTACCGCAGCGAGAATCGGCGCTGCTATACATAGATGTGACACAACATTTGAGCAATCGTCGCCACGTTGTAAGGCAGAGACTCGTATTTGTTGGAACGGGTCTTTGAAAAATAGAACGGCAGGATCGCGAGCCTCATTCGAGGTGACCGACAAAGGCAAACCCGGCGAAAGCCGGCGACGCAAAGCTACGAGGCTACAGCGTATAACAATACGTCATGCCAGTCGAGCCGCCGACTCACACTACCGAGGAGGACGCGTTTTTATGCGTACTTTATTCCTGGCAGTGACCGGCGCTGTTTTGGGGATCATTGCGTGCACTGCGGGCGGGACGTCAACGCTTCCCGTCGAACGCACCCCGGTCGCTTCTGTCTCGATAACACTGCCGTCGCCGTCGATCATGGTTGGTCAGACGGAAAGCGGCACTGCAGTCGCGCTCGATGCCGGCGGCACACCTCTCACCGGCCGCACTATAACGTGGCAAACCTCGAGTGCGGCGATCGCCCGTGTCGATGCGGCCGGTGTCATCTCCGGCGTCGCCCCGGGAAGCGCCACGATCAGCGCCGCCAGCGAAGGCGTCACCAGCCAAGCCTCACTCTCAGTCATGGAAGCGCCGCCGGCGCCCGTCGCGACCGTTTCGGTCGCGCTGGCAGCCGGATCGCTCAATCCTGGACAGACGACCCAGGCGACGGCAACCACTCGTGACGCCAGCAACAACGTGCTCACCGGCCGTTCGATCAGCTGGAACTCGAGCAACAATTCGGTCGCAACGGTTAGTTCGGCGGGTGTCGTAACGGCGGTCGCCGTCGGAACAGTGCAAATCACCGCGACCAGTGAAGGCCAAAGCGGTAGTGCCGGCCTGAGTGTCACGACAGCGCCGCCGGTTCCCGTCGCTTCCGTCAGCGTCTCGCTGGCGAACAGCTCGCGCAACCCCGGCCAGACTACGCAGGCTACCGCGGTCACTCGCGACGCCAACAACAACATTCTCACCGGTCGGTCGATCAACTGGAGCTCGAGTAATTCCGCTGTTGCGACCGTATCGGGATCCGGATTGGTCACTGCCGTTGCAGTCGGTACCGCGCAAATCACGGCCACCAGCGAGGGTCAAAGTGGAAACGCAACTCTGACTGTTGCCGCGCCCCCGCCGGTACCAGTAGCTTCTGTCACCGTTTCTCTCGCATCGAGCTTGCTGAATCCGGGTCAAACGACTCAGGCGACTGCGACGACACGAGATGCAAACAACAACGTGCTCACCGGACGTGTGATCGCGTGGACCACAAGCGACCCAGGAGTTGCGACAGTGTCATCGTCGGGCGTCGTCACCGCAATTGCAATAGGCACGGTTCAGATTCTTGCGTCGTGTGAAGGCAAGACCGGCAGCAGTGTGCTGACGGTGGCTTCTGCCGCGCCCGCGCCGGTCGCATCGGTGACGGTCTCGCTGGCAAACGGCTCACTCACACCGGGACAGACAACTCAAGCAACCGCGACGACACGTGACGCGAGCAACAACGTGCTCACGGGCCGCGCAATCTCCTGGAACTCCTCGAACGAGGCAGTGGCTACTGTTTCGGGCTCCGGCCTCGTCACCGCAGTTGCCGTCGGCAGCGCAAGCATCAGTGCGACCAGCGAGACGATAACCGGTGGTGCCAATCTGTCGGTGCAGGCGCAGGGTTCGTCGAATGAGCCATCGGGAATGACAGTGGTGTCCGACCGGCCGTTCAATGCGCTGCACGAGCTCGGCTGGGACGAGCCATCCAACGGCGGGACGGGCGGAAAGATCATTCAGGATGCAACCGCGCCGAAATCGCCTGTGAACATACTCCAGGTCACGTATCCAGCCGGCTTCCAGGGCGGCGGTGCACCCTGGGATGGTGACTCACCGAATTTCCTCTATAAGACCGTGTACGTCTCGCACTGGTCGAAGGTCTCGGACAACTGGCAGGGTCATCCTGGCTCACTGATCAACAAACAGTATTACTTGTATACGTCGACGGACGTGCCCAGCATCGTAATCGTGCTGCACGGCGCGAACGCCGATCCGCTGGTTCCGTTCATCGAAGGACAAAACATCGTCCAGGGCGGTCAGGGGTCGGCGGATCCCCAGAATCCCGATTGGGGTCCGAACCTCGGAGTGGCGGCTTCAAAGACGCAGGTAACGCGCGGCCAGTGGTTCCACATCGAGCTTGTGGCGGCGATGAATACGGTCGGTAACGCCGATGGCTATCTCGATCTCTGGCTGGATGGTGTCCACATCACCCATGTGGGCGGCATCAAGTTCCAGAACAGCTCGCCGTCGTGGAGATCACTCCACTACGCGCCGGTCTGGGGCGGCGGCGGCGGAACGGTTGCCAATACCATGTACATGTACTTCGACCACCTGTACTTCAGCGGCAAGAATTAAAAGCAAAACGCACGATAGAGCGCCCAGGTCAGACCCCAGAGTCTGGCCTGGGCGCTTCGTTATTGCCGTGCGCGGAACTGTCCATGGCGCTCGTCGGCCAGGCTGTTGCACGGGAGCGACACCCCCTCCCAGATGTGCCACTGCCCAGCGACTATCAGGGTTGACCGTATGTGCGTAAGTGCCCAATTGACAATGACATACGCGTAACCGTACCATGATGGTCCGATCCAAAGGCCTCGGCGTCCGGTTTGCACTTCTGCGCGCCAACCTGCGCGGCCGATTCGTTCAGCGGCCGCGAACTCCAACCGCATCAAACGAGTCTTATGCCGAAACGCTCCTTACGCTGGTTTGCCGGCCGGTCGCTCGACGCCGCGCTTTGGCGCCCGTCCCACGCCGCATTCATGCGGGATCAGTTCTTTCACCGGGCCAGAAACAGCGAGCAGGGCTACTCGGACCGTGACCATCTCCTCGCCGCGGCACAATGGCTGGCGCGCGCGCAGGACGTCACGGGAGACGGCGGTGTCAGCGGCAGGTACAACCTCAAGTCCGGCTGGTCCTCGTCGTACCCCGAGACGACCGGTTACATCATCCCGACCTTCATCGCGCTCTCAGAAGGCGTAGACCCTTCGTACCATAAGCGCGCAGCCGACTGCGTCAGGTTTCTGCTCTCGATTCAGCTGAGTGACGGCGCTTTCCCCGGGGGTGAGCTCCACGAGAATCGGACCCGCCCGTCAGTGTTCAACACAGCGCAGATCCTGCACGGACTTGTGGCGTGGCACGCAGCGACGGGTGACATCGACGCGGCAGAAGCCGCCAGCCGCGCCGCCAACTGGCTCGTCGCGCAACAGGATTCGGATGGCTGCTGGCGCAAGCACATCTACAACACCATCACCGCGTACTCGGCGCACGCTTCGTGTTGGCTCGCCGAGGCCGGCAAGCATTTTGGAATCACCGATTGGACGAGCGCCGCGGAGCGCCATCTCGACTGGGTACTCACGAATGTCGATGAAGAAACCGGGTGGATCGACAAAGTGGGCTTCTCGGCCGACGATCACGAAAAGCGAAGAGGCGTCACCCACACCATCGCGTATACGATCTGGGGAGTGTTGCACCTCTCTGAAACCCTCGGCCGCGAAGATGGGATTGCTGTCGCCCGCCGGGCGGCGGAGGCGGTCGCGCGCAGGCTGGAGCTAAGTGGTCGGTTGCCGGGAGTTCTCGATCAGCGGTGGAGAGCCGCGAACCCGGCATACTCGTGCCTCACCGGCAATGCGCAAATGGCGCTCATCTGGTTCCGACTCGGAATGCGAGATGGAGACCTGCGACTGGTCAACGCTGCCCTCAAGGCGCTCGACCAGGTGAAGGCATCCCAGCCGATGGACAACTCCGATCCGGGAATCCGTGGTGGCATTCCGGGATCGGCGCCGACGTGGGGCGACTACTTGTACATGGCTATGCCCAACTGGTCAGCGAAGTATTTCATCGATGCGATGATGGCGAAACAGCGCGCGCTCGAGTGGCTGGAGACGTTCGAGGGAAGCGGCTGGACCGCTCCGCCGGAGGTCGCGCGCTCGCTACCACCGGCATCGAGCCGCGCCGCGCACCCACTGCGCGTGGTAATGCTGTCGAGTCCCGACTCGCACAAAGTGCCGCAGATGATGCGAGTATGGGCTGACTGGGGCTTCCGTC
>Ga0070679_100004454_pt1 | contig 12935 bp, 12 predicted proteins | sample KBSC63BmetaG_FD_65652 | JGI IMG/M metagenome (GOLD analysis project Ga0070679, IMG submission 65652) | Corn rhizosphere microbial communities from Kellogg Biological Station, Michigan, USA - KBS C6-3B metaG | ecosystem: Host-associated > Plants > Roots > Rhizosphere | place: USA: Michigan... | reverse complement strand
TTCGATGTAATGCGGTAGAGGAGCAGGCCCCATGAAAGGCGACGCGAAAGTCATCGAGTATCTCAACAAGGGCCTGCGCAGCGAACTGACCGCGGTCAGCCAGTACTGGCTGCATTATCGCCTGCTCGACAACTGGGGCCTCAAGGAGCTCGCCAAGAAATGGCGCGAGGAATCGATCGAGGAAATGAAGCACGCCGACAAATTCGTCGAGCGCATTATTTTTCTCGATGGCTTCCCGAACATGCAGGTGCTCGATCCGCTGCATATCGGACAGAGCGTGAAGGAAATTCTCGACGTGGACCTTGCCGCTGAAGTCGGTGCACGTGCGCTCTATCAAGAAGCGGCCACGCACTCGCATTCGGTGAAGGACTACGTCAGCCGCGATCTCTTTGAGGAACTGATGAAAGACGAGGAAGGCCATATCGACTTCCTCGAAACGCAGCTCGATCTCGTCAAGAAGCTAGGCGTCGAACTCTACTCGCAGCACCACATCGGCGAGCTGCATGAGGGAGAGGACTAAAGCTCGCGCCAGTTCAATCGAGCTGGAGCTTCATCCCTTCGTGCGTGGCGACGAAACCTAGCCGTTCGTAGAAACGGTGCGCGTCCGGCCGCTTTTTGCCGGTCGTAAGCTGAACGAGCGAGCAGCCTTCCTTGCGCGCAAGATCGATCGCCGCCTCGAACATCTGCTGGCCGAGGCCTTCGCTGCGATGGCGGCTGGATACGCGCACGGCTTCGATCTGTGCCCGCTTCGCCGCCTTGCGGGCGAGCCCGGGAATAAAAGTGAGCTGCAAGGTTCCGACAATCTCTCCGCGGCTTTCTGCGACCAGAATGAAATTATTGGGATCGTTCGCCATCGCATCATAAGCGGCGTAATAGGGCTGCAGGTCTTCGGCTTGCTCGCGTTCGCGGCCGAGTTCGTCGTCGGCCAGCATCCGGACAATCGCGGGAACCTCGTCGCGCGTCGCTTTGCGCAAAATCATTTTCAACTCATCAACGCCGGAATATTTTTATAGAGTTCCAGCGCTTCCGGATTCGCGAGCGCTTCGGTGTTCTTCACCGGCCGACCATGGACGACTTCGCGCACGGCGATCTCGGTGATCTTGCCGGAGCGCGTGCGCGGAATGTCGGCGACCGCGACGATCCGCGCCGGCACATGGCGCGGGCTCGCGCCGGACCGGATCTGTTTCCTGATGCGGTCCATTATCATGTCGTCGAATTTTTTCCCCTCGCGCATTTTGACGAAAAGGACGATGCGCACGTCGTTGTCCCATTCCTGGCCGATGGCGAGGCATTCGACGATTTCGGGAATCTGCTCGACCTGCGCGTAAATCTCGGCGGTGCCGATTCGCACCCCGCCGGGGTTGAGGGTCGCATCCGAGCGGCCGTGGATAATCATGCCGCCATGCCCGGTCCATTCGGCAAAATCGCCGTGGCACCAAACGCCCGGAAATCGCTCGAAATAGGCGGAGCGATATTTTTTGCCGTCCGGGTCGTTCCAGAACTGCACCGGCATCGAGGGAAACGCCCTGGTGCAGACGAGCTCGCCGCGCTCGCCTTTCACAGGTCTTCCATCTTCCGACCAGACATCGACCGCCATGCCGAGCCCCGGAGCCTGAATCTCGCCTTTCCAGACGGGCGAAGTCGGCTCACCCAGCACGAAACACGCGCCGAGATCGGTACCGCCGGAGATCGAAGCAAGATGCACGTCTTCCTTGATCCCTTGATAGACGAAGTCGAAACTTTCCGGCGCGAGCGGCGAACCGGTCGAAGTAATCAGCCGCACGGAAGAAAGATCGAATTTGTCTTTCGGGATGAGGCCCGATTTTTTCACGGCGTCGATATATTTCGCGGACGTGCCGAAGAGATTGATCTTCTCGTCCTCAGCGTAACGGAACAGCACGCCCTCGTCCGGTGCGAAAGGCGAGCCGTCATACAGGCACAACGTCGCTTCGCTCGCGAGCGCCGAGACCAGCCAATTCCACATCATCCAGCCGAGGGTGCTGAAATAGAAAACCCGGTCGCCCGGACGGATGTCGCAGTGAAGCTTGTGCTCCTTCAGGTGCTGCAAGAGCATCGCGCCCGCGCAATGCACGATGCATTTCGGAATTCCCGTCGTTCCCGAGGAATATAAAATGTACAGCGGGTGATCGAACGGAAGCCGCTCGAAGGTAAGCGCCTTCGGGGAAAACGGCCGCAGGAATTCGTCGAGCGTCACCCCGCGCGGAATTTGTCTGGAGGCTGCCGGCGCTTCGTTGAGATAGGAAACGACCACGACTTTCTCGACGGTCGGCAATTTCGCGGCAATCGCTTTCACTTTCTCGGCAACCGGGATGCGCTTGCCGTTGTACCAATAGCCGTCGCAGACAAAGAACAGCTTCGGCTCGATTTGGCCGAAGCGATCGATCACGCCGCGCTCGCCGAAATCCGGCGAACAGGAGGAAAAGATCGCGCCGATGGAAGAAACCGCGAGCAGGAGCGCCACCGACTCCGGCAGATTTGGCAGCATCGCGGCCACGCGGTCGCCCTTTTTGATGCCGGCGGCAGCGAGCGCCTGTTGCAGACGCGAAACCAGCTCGTCCAGTTCGGTATAGGAGAAGCGCCGCAGCGCCTTGTCCTCGCCGCGAAACAGAATCGCGGTGCTGCTGTCGTGCCGGCGCAGGAGATTTTCGGCGTAGTTCAGCTTCGCATCGGGAAAAAATTTCGCACCCGGCATTTTGTCGTCGATCAGGCGGCGCATCCCCTTCTCGCCGATCACGCCGCAAAAGTCCCAGAGCAAGTCCCAGAACGCTTCGCGGTTCTCGACCGACCAGGCATGCAGGTCGCGATAATTTTTCAGCGCGACCGAATGCCGCTCGTTTACCGCGTTGCGGAAAGCGGTCATTTGCGCCGCTGCGACACGCGGTTCAGAGGGCTTCCACAACGGTTTTTCAGCCTTCACGACGCCGATATCTCCCTTAAATCATTCTAATTCATAGCGTTTGCCGCGATTTCTGTCAGGCCGGACCGCGACAAGCGCCGATCGCTATGTTAATGATCAACTCCCATTTCAGACAAGAAACGAGCCGTGAACGTCGTCATCCGAATCAAGCGGATCGCCACTGTCGCGCTATTTGCGGCGCTCTGCGTTTTTGGCGTGCTGGCAGCGCTGCCCTACACCGTGCCCCGGCACGAGATCCGGGAGGCGGTGATGCGCTCGCTGGTGGCGGGAACCGGCATCGCTCCCAATATCGGCGGCGCGCATCTCGCACTTTTTCCGCGCCCCAGTGTCCGATTTAACAACATCCGCTTCGGTACCGGCGATAAGGGCGGCCTTTCGGCAGGATCGCTCCGCGCCACGGTGAAACTCCTGCCGCTTCTTTTCGGCCGCGTCGAGGTCGCGACCCTCACCTTCGAGCAGGCGCATCTCAATATTGAAGCCGGGCCGAATGGCGCTCGGCTGATGGGCCTGCCGCTGCGGCCGCCTTCGGTTGCGGCGGAAATGCCCGATTTCCCCGAGATCAGGATTGCTGACAGCATCGTCGACGTCCGCTCGGCGGACGGCGAAGGTTCGGAGAGACTGTCGAAGGTGGAAGCCTCGCTCGCATGGTCGGGCAAAAGCCTTTCGACGCTTGCCTCCTTTGCGTGGCGCGGCATGCCGAGCACGCTCAGCGTGCAGATCGCCGACTCCGGCGCACTCGGCGAAAACGCGAAAAGCGCCGTGCGCTTGCGGTTCGAAACCGATTCGCTGCGCGCCGGGTTCGAGGGCGATTTTGCGTTCCGCAAAGGACTGCAAGCCGAAGGCGCGCTTTCGCTCGAATCGCGCTCGCTCCGCACGTTGCTTGCCGCGTTCGGAATCGAAGTGCCGACGCGCGGCGGCTTCGGCCCGTTCTCGCTGAAATCGCGTGCGCAAATCACGCCGGCCGTGCTCACCACGACGAATCTTGTGATTGAACTCGACGGCAACCGCGCCGACGGCACGATGTCGCTCGCGATCGGGAAGCGCCCGGTGTTGCAAGGAACGCTCGCCGCCGACACCGCGGACTTCTCCGCCTACATGAACGGGTTTTCGCTCGTGACCGCCGACAAGCGCGACTGGAGCCGGGAGCCGCTCGATATCAAGCCGCTCTCGGGCTTCGACCTCGATCTCCGGCTCTCGGCCGGCAAGATCATTTTCGGCAAAGCCGAAGCCCTGAAAGTCGCACTCGCCGCTTCGGTGAAGGAAGGCCGGTTCACCCTCTCGGCCGGCGAGGGACAGATTTTCGGCGGCATTTTGCGCGGCACGGCCGCGATCGGCCCCGCGGCAGGCGGAGCCGGCGTGCGGATTGAAGCGAATATTCAGAATTTCAACGCTGCGCAGGGCATCGGCGCACTTACCGGCAATCAGAATCTTGAAGGCACCGGTTCGCTCACGCTTTCGCTCGCGGGCGTCGGCGCGAGCGTGAGCGCGATCACGCACGACCTCAAAGGGAAAGCGGAGCTGTCCGTGTTGAACGGCGCGCTGCAGGGGGTCAATGTCGAGGGCGCGCTGCGCACACTTTCGAAGAAGCCGCTTGCGGCCCTGAACGACCTTCGCGGCGGTCGCACGCCGTTCGACCGCTTCATCGCTAAGCTCGCGATCGACGACGGCAACGCCGCTTTCGAACAAGGGCGGGTGGAAAGCGGAAGCGTCGCGGTGACGCTCGACGGCCTCGCCTCCATTCCGGAGCGCGACCTTAATTTGCGCGGCGTGGCGAGCCTCGTCGTTCCGCAAGGAGCAAACGGCGTTTCATTGCCGTTTTTGGTGCGCGGCCGCTGGGACAGCCCGCGCTTTTCGCCGGACGGCGCCCCCTGGTCGCGTCACTCCGGCTTGCAGCCAGAGCTGCGCGCTGCTCTGCCCTAGCGCCCGCGGATCGGATCGCTCGAGAGCCGCGCAAAAAGCAGGTGATCCTGCCATTTCCCGGCGATGCAGAGATATTTTCGCGCATAGCCTTCGCGCTGGAATCCGGATTTTTCCAGCAGGCGCACGGACGCCGTATTTTCGGGAATGCAAGCCGCCTCAATCCGTTTCAACCCGAGCGCGCCGTGTGAAAACGGAATCATCGCGGCGACCGCTGCGCTCATGTATCCCTGCCGCGCATAGCGCTCCCCCATCCAGTAACCAAGATTGGCCGATTGCGCGACACCGCGGCGGACGTTGCTGAGCGTGGCGCCGCCGAGCATGCGCTTGTCGCCGGAACGATAGATGAAAAATGGATAGCTTAGATCTTCGCGAATTTCGGTGGCGTAGCGGCGAAGCCGATTGCGAAAGGCGCTACGCGTGAGATCGTCAGCCGGCCATTCCGGCTCCCAGGGCACCAAAAAGGCGCGGCTCCGCTCTCTGAGGTCAGCCCATTCCTCATAATCGTTCATCGCCGGTGCACGCAGATAAATGCCCGCCCCTTCGATCAGGGGATGCGGTTCTGACCATGGAACCGACCGGAAAAGCGCCATCCGACCTCAACCGCGGCTACGCCGCCTTACGCGAGAGATTCTCCGCGATGCGGGCGGCGGATTCAATACCCGTTTTCGGGCCCAGCCCTGCAAATGTAGGACGGCTCGACGAAAGCAGCGATTTCGCGGCGGCGCGCATGCTCTCGACCGTGACGGCGTCAATTCGGCGCACGATCTCGTCAACGGGAACCACTCGGCCGTAAAACAGAAGCTGGCGGGCGAGCTGATCGGCGCGCGCGCCGGAACTTTCCAATGCCATCAGGAGGCCGACCTTCATCATCGCTTTTGCGCGCGCGATTTCGGTTTCGGTGGTCTTTTCGGCCGCTTCGAACAATTGCTCGCCGACGACTTCCATCAGTTCGGTGGTGTCGCGCGGGTCGGTGCCGGCATAGACCGCGAACATGCCGGTGTCGGAATAGGCCGAGTGATAAGCGTAGACCGAATAGCAGAGCCCGCGCTTCTCGCGCACTTCCTGGAAGAGACGCGAGGACGACCCGCCGCCGAGCACATTCGCGAACACCTGCACCGCATAAAATTCCGGCGCGTGGAACGAGCGGCCCTCGAAACCGAGTACGACATGCGCCTGTTCGAGGTCGCGCACGCCGACTTCGGCGCCCCCGGCATAGCGCGCGGGCGCCGCGACAGGCGCCGAGGAAGCGGGAATCGAAGCGAGCTGCTTTGTCATCTGCTCCACGACCTGCTCGTGCTGGATCGCGCCCGCGGCGCTCACCACCATCTGCGGCGCGCGGTAATGACGTTGCATGTAATCGCGCAAGCTCGCTGGCGATTGGGATTTCACGGACTGCGGGGTGCCGAGAATCGGGCGGCCGATCGGCTGATCGGGAAAGGCGCGTTTCTGGAACAGCTCGTAAATATAATCCTCCGGCGTATCGTTGGCAGCGCCGATTTCCTGCAAAATCACGCCCTTTTCGCGCACGAGCTCTTCGTCGGCGAATGTGGGTTCGGTCAGGATGTCCGCGAGCATGTCGAGCGCGAGCGGGACGTCTTCGCCCAAAACACGGGCATAATAGCCCGTGCTTTCGAGACCGGTGGAAGCGTTGAGATCGCCGCCGACATTCTCGATTTCTTCCGCAATCGCGAGCGCGCTGCGGCGCTTCGTGCCCTTGAACGCCATGTGTTCGAGAAGATGCGAGATTCCGTTCTCGCGCGGCTCCTCGTAGCGCGTGCCGACACCGACCCAGACGCCGAGCGAAGCGGTCCGTAACTGCGGCATCGCATCGGTGACGATGGTGAGGCCGCTCTTAAGCTTGGTGACTTGCGTATTCGTGCTCATGCTTGAGCTCCTTCACCGACGCGGGAACGCTCGGAAACGTAACGGGCGACCGCGTTCAAATCCGCGGGCAGGACGTCGAAGCGCTCCTTGCGTGCCGTGAGATCCTTGAAACGCGGCGGCAATGCCGGACGGATGCCGCACGCCTTTTCGACCGCGTCGGGGAATTTCGCCGGATGGGCGGTGCCGAGCGCGACATAGGGCGTTTTCACCTTACGCTTGCGCGCGATCGCCACGCCGACGGCGCTGTGCGGATCAAGCAGATAGCCACTCTCCTGGTGGACGGTGCAGATCGTGGCGAGCGTTTCGGCCTCGTCAGCGCGGCCTGCGTCGAAAACAGCGTGGATCGCTTTGAGCGGCTTTTCGGCGATGGCAAAACCGCCGGAAGATAGCTCGCCCATGATTTTTTTGATCGCGCCTGCGTCGCGGCCATAAACATCGAATAACAGGCGTTCGAAGTTCGAGGAGACTTGGATGTCCATGGCGGGCGATTCGGTCGCGACCACGCCGCGCACTTCGTAGCGGCCGCTATCCAGCGTGCGCGCGAGAATATCGTTCACATTGGTCGCGATCACGAGGCGTTCGACCGGCAGGCCCATCTGCTTCGCCACATAACCCGCGAAGATGTCGCCGAAATTTCCCGTCGGCACGACGAAGGAAATTTTCTTTTCCGGCGCGCCAAGCGCAACCGCCGCGGTGAAATAGTAGACGATCTGCGCCACGATGCGCGCAAAATTGATGGAGTTAACGCCCGAAAGCTTCATCCGGTCGCGAAACGCATGATCGTTGAACAGGCCCTTCACGATCGCCTGGCAATCGTCGAACGTACCGTCGATCGCGAGCGCATGAATGTTTTTCTCGCTGGCCGTCGTCATCATCAAGCGCTGCACATCGGAGACGCGGCCGTTGGGAAACAGCATCACGAGATCGGCGCGATCGCGTCCCCGAAAAGCCTCGACCGCGGCCCCGCCGGTATCGCCGGAGGTCGCGCCGACGATGGTGACGCGTTCGCTCTTCGCCGCAAGCGCGTGATCCATCAGCCGCGCGAGCAACTGCATCGCTACGTCCTTGAAAGCGAGCGTGGGGCCATGAAAAAGCTCGAGCAGATATTCGCCGGGCTTCAGCGCATGCAGCGGCGCTACGCCCGGCTGATCGAAGATCGCGTAGGCCTCGCCGATCATGCGCTTCAGATCGGCGCCGGGAATACTGCCGCCAACAAACGGCTCGATCACCTCGAAGGCAACTTCCGCATAGGGCCTTCCCTTGAAACCCTTGATCGTATCGGCGGAAAGCCGCGGCCAGGATTCGGGCACATAGAGCCCGCCGTCGCGCGCGAGCGCCGCGAGCAAAATATCGGTGAAGGAGGCGGCAGGCGCCTCGCCGCGGGTGGAAATATATTTCATGGTTTTCCTGACCGGGCCGCGAAACTAGGCGCGCGGGCCCTCTGATTCAAGCGCGCTCGCCGCGCCTCCATTCTTTCCAGGCAAAGGCGAGGAAAACCGCGATCAGCGCGAAAGCGAGCCCGAACCACGTCACGGCGTATTGCAGGTGGTTGTTCGGAAAGGTGACGCGGGTTTCGCCCGCTTGCGGCAGCCCATTGGAGCCGCTCGCATCGGCGTCGATGAAAAAAGGCGCGACGCGCGCGAGCTTGTAGGCTTTCGCGAGCAACGCCGGATCGCGCTCCTGCCAAATACCGCGCGAAGCGTCGTCCGGCGGCGTGAACCAGTTTCGCCCTTCCGGCAAGCGCAAAAGACCCGTGACGGTGACGTGGGCGTTTTCCTGGCCCGCAACGCGCGTCGGCAAGTCCATTCGCTCCATCGGCACGAAGCCGCGGTTGACGATCACGGTCGCGCCGCTGTCGAGCAAAAGCGGCGTCATCACCCAATAGCCGGGGCCGGAGAATTTTCCTTTGGCGTCGGAAAGGAGCGCATAGGCGAAGGACTCGTGCTTGTATTGATATTTTCCGCTCGCCTGCACGCGGCGATATTCGTCACGATCGGCGCTCACTTTCGGCCAATCGGTTTCGGGCGGGATGGGCTCCGGCGTTTTTGTGTGCTCGCGCGTTTCGACGCGGGCGATCAGATCCTCTTTCCAGGCGAGACGCTGCAGTTGCCAGAAGCCGAGTTCGCACAGGATCGCGAAGGCAATTAGCGTGAAAACGCCCGGCAACCGCAGACGGCGCCATGGAAACGCCGACTGTTTCTTTGGAGCGCGTTTGCGCGTCCGCCGGTTCGGCGACGGCTTTTTCAGCCGCCGTGCTCCACCGCGACGCCCGCCCCCCACACATAGATGAAGGTGAAGAGGAACAGCCACACGACGTCGACGAAGTGCCAGTACCAGGCGGCGGCTTCGAAGCCGAAGTGATGGTCGGGCGAGAAGTGGCCGCGCATGGCGCGAACAAGGCAGACGATCAGGAAGATCGTGCCGATGATGACATGCGCGCCGTGGAAGCCGGTCGCCATGAAGAAGGTCGAGCCGTAGATACCGCTCTTGAAGGCGAACGGCGCGTGCGAATATTCGTAGGCCTGCACACTGGTGAAGAAAATGCCGAGCAGGATCGTGAGTGCGAGACCCTGCACCAATCCCTTGCGGTCGTTCTCCAAAAGCGCGTGATGCGCCCAGGTCACCGTGGTGCCCGACGTGAGCAGGATCAGCGTATTCAGGAGCGGCAGGTGCCAAGGATCGAGCGTCGTGACGTTCTTCGGCGGCCATACGCCGCCGATCGCTTCGACGCGGAGATATTCGTGCGCGTCGCCCGGGAATAGCGCGACGTCGAAATAGGCCCAGAACCACGCCACGAAGAACATCACCTCGGAGGCGATGAACATGATCATGCCATAGCGAAGGTGGAGCTGCACGACGCGGGTGTGGTCGCCCCGATATTGCGCTTCGTTGATGACGTCGCGCCACCAGGCAAACATCACATAGATGATACCGAGCGCGCCGACCGGCATGATCCAGGGCGTGCCGCCGTGAAACCAGTAGACGGCGCCGAGCGCGAGGATGACGGCGGAAATCGCGGTGATAACCGGCCACGGCGACGGGTCGACGAGATGATAATCGTGATGTTTCGCGTGCGCGTCGGCCATCGTTCTTCTCCAGTCCCCTCTTTGCAACCGTTCTAACAGCACGGCTTTTGCCGCGCCGCAAGCGCGATTTAGCGTAGTTTGTTGCCTTCCACCGCCGCGATCGGCTTTGCCGGCCGCTTGGCGGGGAAGAATGTGTAGGAAAGCGTGATCGTATCGAGCGAGCGGAATTGCGGATCTTTGTCGATCGCCGGATCGACGAAGAAGACGACCGGCATATCCATCTTTTCGCCCGGCGCGAGCTTCTGATTCGTGAAGCAGAAGCACTGCAGCTTGTTGAAGTAGCCTGCCGCTTCCGGCGGCGAGATATTGTAGGAGGCAATCCCTTCGGATTCCGTCCGGCCGAAGGACTTTGCGGTGTAGTGGAAGAGTTTCGTTTCGCCAATGCGGATTTCAATCGACGGCTCGTCGGGTCCGAAGGTCCAGGGCAGGCCGTCCGCGACATTGCCGTCGAAACGCACGGTGATCTTGCGGGCGATGGGCGCCGCAGGCGCCTCTTTCGCGACGATCGGCGTGCCGCCGAAACCGGTGGTGCGGCAGAACCAGTCGTAAAGCGGAACCGCGGCGTAAGCCGCACCGACCATCGCTACGACGAAAACCGCGCAGGAAAACGCCACCGCCTGATGGCGGTTTAGCAGGCTCACCCGCGGTGCGAGCGGGGGAATGACTTTCCCGCCTGTCCCGGTCTTTGCCTGAGTCGTCTTCTTCGTTTTCTTCATAGCAAACGGTTCATCACTCCCGGCCCGAGCTTCACAATCGTGACCAGGTAAAACAGGATCGCAAAGCCCGCGAGCACAAGCGCCAGCGCGATCGAGCGCGTGCGGCGAATACGACGCTGCTCCTTGGTCAGCACCACGCCGCGTTTATGTTTCGCTGCGGCCATCATGCACCCATGCCTTCGACGAGAAGAACGGCGAACAGCAAGAAAAGATAAAGCACTGAAAACGCGAACAGGCGTTTCGCCGCCGCCTCGGCTTTGCTGCCGCGATCGTTGCGCCATACGCCGACGGAAAACGCGACGAACAGCGCGCCAAGAATGGCCGAAACAACACCGTAGAAGATTCCCGCAAAGCCAAGGATGGCGGGCAGCACGCCAACCGCCGCCATGATCGCGGCGTAGATGACGATTTGCTTCCGCGTTTCCGCGTCGCCAGCGACGTTCGGCAGCATCGGAACGCCCGCGCGCGCGTAGTCGTCCTTGCGCAGAAGCGCGAGCGCCCAGAAATGCGGCGGCGTCCAGAAGAAGATCATCAGGAAAAGAACAACGCTTTCGAGCCCGATCGAACCCGTCGCCGCGGCCCAGCCGATCATCGGCGGGAATGCACCGGCCGCGCCGCCAATCACGATGTTCTGCGCGGTCCAGCGCTTCAGCCACATTGTGTAAATGACGGCATAAAAGAAGATCGTGAAAGCAAGGAGCCCGGCCGCCAAAAATCCGGCGAACAGGCCGAGCATGATGACCGACGCGACCGAAAGTGTGAGCCCGACCGCAAGCGCTTCGCCCGCCGGCACCCGGCCCGCCGGGATTGGCCGCGTGCGGGTGCGGCCCATGCGGACGTCAATATCGGCGTCCCACCACATATTCAGTGCGCCGGAAGCGCCGGCGCCGATCGCGATGCAAAGAAGCGCCGTGAAGCCGAGGAAGGGATGGAGATCGCCGTGCGCACGCACGATGCCGACGAGCGCCGTGAACACGACAAGCGACATCACGCGCGGTTTTAGCAGCGCGAAATAATCCGCGACATCCGAAAAGCCCGGCAGCACCTCGGCCGAGCGTGTGGCGCCGGCCCGGTTCATCTCACTTGATCCGCGGCAGCGTCTCGAAGGTGTGGAACGGCGGCGGCGAGGAGACGGTCCACTCGAGGGTAGTAGCGCCTACGCCCCACGGATTGTCCGCAGCCTTCCGCTTCTTCAGGAAGGCGTCGGCAATCGCATAGAGGAACACGAAGAGGCCGACCGTCGAGATCGCGGCGCCGATGGACGAAACCATGTTCCAGCCCGCGAACGCATCCGGATAATCGACATAGCGCCGCGGCATCCCCGAGAGCCCAAGGAAGTGCTGCGGGAAGAAGACCATGTTGACGCCGACGAAGGTGAGCCAGAAATGCAGCTTTCCGAGAAATTCGGAATAGAGATAGCCGGTCATCTTCGGGAACCAGTAATACCAGGCGCAGAAAATGCCGAAGGTGGCGCCGAGCGACATCGTGTAATGGAAGTGCGCGATCACGTAATAGGTGTCGTGCAGCGAGCGGTCGACGCCCGCGTTCGAGAGCACGACGCCGGTGACGCCGCCGAGCGTGAACAGGAAGATGAAGCCGATCGCCCACAGCATCGGCGTCTTGAACTCGATCGAACCGCCCCACATCGTGGCGATCCACGAGAACACCTTGATGCCGGTCGGTACCGCGATCACCATCGTCGCGACCATGAAATAGGCCTGCGCCGGGAAGCTCATGCCGACGGTGTACATATGGTGCGCCCAGACGACGAAGCCGATCGCGCCGATCGCGACCATGGCGTAGGCCATGCCGAGATAACCGAACACGGGCTTCTTCGAGAAAGTCGAGATCACCTGGCTGACCACGCCGAAAGCGGGCAGCACGAGGATGTACACTTCAGGATGGCCGAAGAACCAGAACAGATGCTGGAACAGGAGCGGATCGCCGCCGCCCTGCGGATCGAAGAAGGTCGTGCCGAAGTTACGGTCGGTGAGCAGCATCGTGATCGCGCCCGCGAGCACGGGCAGCGCCAAGAGCAGCAGGAACGCCGTCACCAGAATCGACCAGACGAACAGCGGCATTTTGTGCAGCGTCATGCCGGGCGCGCGCATGTTCAGAATCGTGGTGATGAAGTTGATCGCGCCGAGAATGGACGAGGCGCCGGCCAGATGGAGCGCGAAAATCACGCAATCCATCGCGGGCCCGGGTTGTCCTGCTTTCGACGATAGCGGTGGATAGATCGTCCATCCGCCCGCGAATCCCATCCCCTCGGCGTCGCCCGGAACGAACATCGAAATAACGAGAAGAAGAAGCGCCGCGATCAGGAACCAGTAGGAAACGTTGTTCATGCGCGGGAACGCCATGTCCGGCGCGCCGATCATGAGCGGCACG